>Ga0302267_10000377_pt1 | contig 59256 bp, 52 predicted proteins | sample III_Bog_E1_3_FD_194555 | JGI IMG/M metagenome (GOLD analysis project Ga0302267, IMG submission 194555) | Peat permafrost microbial communities from Stordalen Mire near Abisko, Sweden - III_Bog_E1_3 | ecosystem: Environmental > Terrestrial > Soil > Wetlands > Peat | place: Sweden: Abisko...
TATCCTGACCGGCGACCCTTCGTCACACCTCTCCCGGAAGAAGATCAAACCTGAAGAAAATCAGTCGGCGCAGGTGGTCCCTATCCAGATCGCCGAGTTTGGCCCCTCTCGCCGCCGCCGCTCACACTCCCGACCGGAACCTCCAGCGATGGTCTTGCCTGAACTAGCGCTTGGAGCGGCGTGAAATGTTGATTTGGGCGTGTCCCAGAACGGCCCAATCGACATTTTGAGGATAAAGCGCCTCAATGCTGACTCGGAGAATTCTTGCCAGGAGAGCAACTTCGTAGTCGCCAGCCCAACGAACACGCCCCTCTATAGCGGCTATGATGCTCCTGGAAACGTCCCAACCTACTAGCTGGCACTCGGTAGCAAGTTTTGCTTGCGACCAACCCAACTCTGTCCGGCGCCGTTGAATAGCCGGGCCAACGACATTTTTAAGCGGGTGCGGGAGTTTCCTCATTGTCCGAGATTTCGGACTTGAAGAGTACCGGTTCCCGTAGGTATTAATGTCCGGAAAACCAGACAATATGAGCTCTTTCTATGTTGGTTCTTCCTACATCCCAGGCGATTTGCGTTGGGAGGAAATCTTTTTTCCACCGAAGACCGCCAATTCGGGAACGTTGTCGGTATTAAAGTGTGATGAGACAGATTCTCGACGTGCTTGGCCGCGTCAGCAACGCCGAGGACGCTTTTAGAAGCTCCTGGTTACCGCAATGCCTCCGGAAGCCGCCCACCAGTGCAAAAGGGTTTTTGAATACTTCAAGGGCCCCGAAAATCGGCAGCGATACGAGGCCATGGTTCATTACGCGGAATGGCAGGTTCGGCGTTGGAGTTGGAGCGCCGGAAAACATGGTACTAGTCTGCCGAATGGAAAAACCGGACGGGATGTGCTCCACGAAGTGGTGGCGGATGTTTCCACGATTGGCGTTGGCGGGAAATGCATTAGAAGCTTCCGATCGGAGATTCCTGTCGAGGTGGCGATCCGATGGATTATCAACAGCAAGGTTAGCCACTCATTCGAATCGACCGAGAGCAGGCTGCGGAGCGATTCGGTCGCAACGGTACCGGGTGGGGAGGAGATCGATTTGATGGAGTCAGCCAAACCGTTTTGGAATCCCAGTGGAGACCGCATGTCGGCTGAAACCCGGACTCGCGCATCCGAGCGGAGTCAAAGATTTCTGGAATTCGCCCGGGGAGACCGGGTTGTTTATGGTATGTTGATCCTGTTGAGGGACGAGGACTTGGAGGGACCGGCCCAAACTCTTGCTGAAAGGCTTGGGGTGGACATCAACGAGATCTACACCTCCCGAAAGCGGCTCGCCACGTTGGTCAGGAGATTTAGAGAATCTGGGGACAAAATCGATGAGCGGCCCTGATTTCAAATCCACAAACAAGGATCCGATTCGCCAGCTGAGCAAGATGTTCGACCTTGCTCATGGCGCCTTGGATAGCGGCGAAAAGCCAAGCCCGGGAGAAATCCGTTCTGATTTGACTCAGATGGGTGTAGATCCCGACAAGAGTTGGGCAGAGATGCAAAAATCCCTAATGCAAGCAGAAGGACGATTGAGGCTCGCTGAGGCACGGGACAAACGCCTTAAGGCAAAAGCCCGCGCCGGTTCGACTGCCGGTGTTGGAGAGACAGTTGAATCCCTGGTCGCCCAAATCAAAGGCCTGCTTTCGTTGAGTGGTGAGGCGGCTGTTTATGCGCGAAAATGGGAGAATAGCTCAATTGAAGACCTAAAGTCTTTGCGGGATAAACTTGCTAGAACCGCGGCTCGCGCAGCCGAGCGTAAGCATGAAGAGAAGTGAAGCTCAACACATCAAAGCTTCTGCTCAGGCGCTGAAACTCCTAGAGCGCTATGGAATTTCACGTCCAGACGAAATCTGCGTTGAAGATATCGCGTGGGATTTAGGAATAGAAATCACATGCGAGCCGTTGTCGGGGGCGGAAGCTTACCTAGTAAGAATTGGCGACGTCGGCGAGATAACGCTTAGCGACCAGCTTGTGGAAGTCGGCAGCCAGCGCTTCGCAGTGGGTCACGAGATTGGACACTGGCAGATGCACAAGGAGATTTCGCAGTTGTTCTTTTGTACTGCCGACGATCTGCGGGATTACCGGCACAGTGATCCGGAACTTGAAGCAAACACGTTTGCGTCCGAGCTCCTGATGCCAAAATTCATGATAGACCCCAAACTGCTAACTGGAGAGCCCAGCTGGGGGGCGATTCGGGCGCTGGCCGAACAATTTTCTGTGATCACGATTTCAGCTGCCATTCGCTACGCGGATTTGGCACGCGAACCTGTGATGGCGGTCTTTTCCGACGGCACAAACGTTCGTTGGTGGAGGGAGAACCGGACCCGGATGGACGGATTGTGGCTCGAATCAAAGCAGCCGTTAAGCGAGGATTGCGTGGCGTACCACCAAGCTCGCGATGGTAGTGTCGATTGCTCGCTGGTACCTGTGCCTTGGGATGCGTGGTTCCCTCATGTCCCAGCCAGCGAAGACGAGGAGCTTTTCGAGCTTACCGCGAAGATTGATGAGAAGGGGACTATGATGTCGGTGCTTTGGGCTCCATCATACACCTGATCCGCCCGAGTCCCTTCACGAGCGCTGACTTCCACTATGAGGGTCGGACTTCGCATAAAAACTGGCGCTAAGAAGAGACGGGCCCGAAGCGCAAGGGTTCGCCGTGCAGGCTTTTTCGCGATTAAGAAAGACGACCCTATGATCGCTCTCGCGAATTCGGCTATGGGAGCGATTGAGCATGCAGCGGTGGCCCGCAAACGAGAAAGGCGCACAACAGTTCTCCAACCGCGACTTAAGCTTAAGTTGAATCGATCACATGCTCGGAAACTCTTATTTGCCCTAATGTCATACATTTCCGAAGAGCGTTATGCAGCAGGTTGGCTGATCGGGCTGGAGTTCATTTTATGGGAGGAGGCGTTGAGGCGTTCGGGCCCCGCTCTCTTCCCCTACGAGCGGGCAGGGCTTCGAACTCTTGCTTCTCTTGCTGGAGGTTGGTGGATGTGGTCGGATAGTGAGGTATTCGTGTCAATGGGGCGATGGTTGGTAATCTATAGACGACATCAGGCAACTAAGGACAAAATCCATTAGATTTGCTTCGTTTGATCCGCCGTAGACGCCGAAAGAATCGGAGTCCACGTTCCATGCAATCCACTGCGTGTGCTCACGCCTCGATGGCCGCCGGGAAAGGACAGAGGCACGTCTGCAAACTCAACCACGTCGGCATGGGTTCTTCACGGATAGTTTTGGCGTATGCACTGACGACCCCGTCGGCATGAGTTGTCCCGATTTGGGACGAATTCTGGGTCCGAAAATTTACAACGTGCCGTTAACCGCAGAGAAATCTGTAAATTTCGGAGGGGTCGAATTGTAAGGACGTCGGCATGAGTTGTATCGGCGAGATCCGTATCCGGCGGAGCAAGAAGGACAAACGGAATCCATTCGTTTGTTGCCGTCGGCGTGAGTAGCAACTCGTCGGGTTGGCTCATGCTTTCTTACAGCACCCCAGCCGGGGGCGCCCACTTCTTACACTTTATTCAGCAGTCTTAGCTTGACCCAAGTGGGGTAAAATGGGTTGAAATGGGGTGTTGTGGGACGGGTACGTCCACCGCTCACCCAATGGCTCATCCCGGCAAAGCATTTTTCACGGGCCTTTTTAGGCACACCCTCGACGAAAAGGGTCGCGTCACAATCCCTTCGGCTTGGCGTGCGGCGCACCTCGACGGGGATGTGTTCCTGGCGACACCGCACCCGGACGGATACGTCGCCGTTCTGCCCCCGACAGAGGTCGAGAAGCTTAATGCGAAGATCGCTCAGATGGCCCTGAGCGACGGCGCGGGCCAGGACTTCGCGTCGCGGTTCTTTTCCCAGACCCAGTCGTTCACTTTCGACAAGCAAGGCCGCGTCGGCCTCTCGGCCGATTTGCTGGAGCACGCGGGCATCGTGAAGGACACGGTCCTCGTGGGCTCCCTGACCAAGTTCAACATGTATTCGCCGTCCCGGTGGCAAAAGGTCGAGGCGCGCACATCCGGGGAGAACTTCGGCGACATCATGCGCCGCCTCGGGATCTAAACATGAACCATTCAGCGAAGGTATCCTCAACCCGTGCGTTGTTGAAGGAGGCCGCCTCCTTGGCCGTTTCCCACACCTTTCCGGCCTGGATAGATGCGAACGACTTTTGTGTCGCACATTCCTGTGCCGTGCCCCGCGTCCGCGACGGTCTCGTGCTCCGCCTGGTTGCAGGGCGCCGCCGCGAGCGCAGCAGGACCTTAATCCATGCGACTGGCACTCCCTGAATTCGCGCCAGCGAACATGATTCCCGGCCATCAGCCCGTCCTCCTCCAAGAGGTCTTGGGCTTCCTTTCACCGGTGGCCGGTGGTCGGTACTTGGACTGCACCTTTGGGGGCGGCGGGCATTCCCGTGCGATCCTCCAGGCGGCGGACGACGTGCATGTCATAGCCATGGACCGCGATCCGGAAGCTGGCTCACGGGCCCTGGCTCTCTCCGAAGAGTTCCCAAGCAGGTTCACGCTGATCGACAAGGACTTTGGAAAGCTTGCGAGTTTGGCCGAAGCCGAATTTCACGGTATCCTTTTCGACTTCGGGCTGTCCTCGTTTCAGCTCGACGATCCCGAAAGGGGATTCTCGTTCCGAACCGATGCTCCCGCCGACATGCGGATGGACCCGAGAGCGGGCGTGCCGGCAGCCATCTGGCTTGAGACGGCGACGCAGGAGATGCTTGAGCACGCGGTCAGGGACTTCGGCGAGGAGATCCATTGGCGCCGAGTGGTTCGGTCGATCATGGGTGCCCGCGGCACGGGCGCCCTTAGCCGGACCGCTTCCTTAGCTGCCCTGGTGAGCGCCGCCATACCGGCACGCGACCGTGCCACATCGCGGATCCACCCAGCGACCCGCTCCTTTCAGGGCATCCGGATTGCGGTCAATGACGAGATCGGGTCGATCGAGCGGGCCCTCCCGGCCGCCTTCGAAAAGCTGCGGCCAGCGGGTGTCCTATGCGCCATCAGCTTTCACTCGCTGGAGGATCGCCCGGTCAAGCAGTTCTTCCGCCGCATGTGCGGGCAGGCCGAGAACGCAGATGACTCGATGCCGAACGACCTTCGGACGCGGAGCGCCGAGGCGCTTACCCGCCGTCCCGTCACCCCTTCGGACAACGAAATCGCGGACAACCCGCGGAGCAGGTCGGCCAAGTTGAGGGCCGTAAGGAAACTCCCATGCGCTTCATGAACAAGGCCAGTTCCCAGGCATTTGTGAACCAGTTCCTAGTGTACACCCTGGTGGCCATCTGCGGCAGCGCATCGATCGGCCTTGGTACCGTCTGGATGCGGCACCAGATCTCGGTAGCAGCCAACGCCAACAAGGTGCTGGAGGCGTCCATTGCCGACGTCGAGCGTCGCATTGAGGAGACGGACGCGGCGATCTCTGCGGAGCAGGACCCGGCTGTGCTCGACCGCAGGAACACCGAGTGGGGCCTGGGGCTCGTGCCTCCTGGCGAGACCCAGGTGCAGCGAATTTCCGACGATCCGGTCATGCGCCTCGCCTCGCTTCACAACCGCAAACTCTTTGGGGAAGGGCCGGCGACCGTGAGCCTGCGCGTCGCACTCGCGCACTGACGCCGCCGACTTCCATGTCGAAGGGCTTCACCTCCAGCTACAGAATCGCCCTTCTCGCGAGCCTGGTACTTTCCATGTTCGCCGGGCTCGAGGCCAGGCTGGTTTGGCTCCACGTGATCGACCGGGATGAACTCCTGAGGTCGGTCGACGAAGCACGAAGGCAGCTGATTGTCGATAATGCCCGCAGGGGCGACATCCTCGACACCCACGGGGCCCTCCTTGCGACCAGCCGATCTATCATCGTCCTAGGCGTTGACCCGCAGTTCATGCGTGCTGAGGACCACGGCAAATTGCCGCAGCTGGCTTCGCTGATCGGGGTTCCCGCGGCCGAGGTGGAGCGGATCTGCATGACCAAGACCCGCCCGGTTTCAAGCAAAGCGGAGGTCAAGGTCGCAACCCCGAGCCACGACGCCGTAATCACTCTGAGCTCCCCGGGGGCAACCGCTGCCGCGCAGGCACCCGCCGACGAGGATGTGGCCAAGGCCGACGACACCCAGATGGATGAACCCGATACCGAGGGCAACAGGCCGATCCGCTGGGCCAAGCTGAGCGACCAAGTGACCGAGTCTGTCTACACCCAGATCACCAAGCTTGGAATCCGGGGCGTTTACGGGAGTCGGGTTTACCGGCGCGACTATCCGCACAATGAGATGGCGGCCCATATCATTGGCTATGTGGACCGCGAGGAGCGTCCTGTCGCCGGAATGGAGCACTACGCCGACTTTTACCTGAAGGGCGAGAACGGATGGTTGGAGTCCGAAAAGGACGGAAAGAGCCGGGAGCTCGCGCAGTTCAGGACACGGGAGGTGCCAGCGGTCGACGGGTTCAATGTGTCCCTTTCGATAGACGCCACCGTCCAGCATATCGCGGAGGACGAGCTGGCCAAGATCGCCGAGCAATACCAGCCAAAGAAGGCGACGATCATCGTCAGCGACCCCCAGACAGGGTTCATCCTGGCGCTCGCCAACTATCCCTCCTTTGACCTGAACACGTTCAACAAGCTTCCCCGCGACGAGCAGGGTAAGATGCGAAACATCGCCGTGGCCGACGAGTACGAGCCCGGATCGGTTTTCAAGATCGTCGCGGCATCCGGCGCCCTCAACGACGGGCTTGTGACGCCCCGGACCGAATTCGACTGCTCCATTGAGAAAATTGATTACAATGGGCTCACAAGGAACCTTCCCCGCGAGAACGTGGGCGACCACTTCGAACAGCTCAGCGTTTCCGAGATCATCTCCCACTCGTCAAACAAGGGCGCTGCGCAGTTGGCGATGCGGCTGGGCGACCGGCGATTCTACGATTATGCGCGGGCCTTCGGTTTTGGGCAGCGCACGGGATTTCCAGTGGGCGGGGAGATTTCTGGCAATCTGAAGGCCCCTGAGAAGTGGGACAGCATGACCATCACGCGGATGCCTATGGGACAGTCCGTGACCGCCACGCCGCTGCAGATGCAGCAGGCCATGATGGTGATCGCCTCGGGAGGCCTGCTCCTAAAGCCCCAGATCATCCGGCAGATCCGGGACTCCCATGGGGAGCTGGTTTACACCTTTGGCCGTATAGAGGCGCGCCGTGTTATCTCTGAGCAGACCGCCAAGATCGTGGCGCGCATGCTGGAGAAGGTTGTTTCCACCGAAGGAACCGCCCCCACCGCGGCGATCCCCGGGTTTGAGTGCGCAGGCAAGACGGGCACCTCACAGAAGCTCATGCCTGTCACCTTGGCCAACGGCACAACCATGCTGCAGTACTCCAACACGCACCATGTCGCCTCGTTCGTTGGGTTTTTTCCCGCAAGTCACCCCCAGGTCTCCATCTCCGTCATCGTCGACGACGCCGATGCACGGTGCCCCGGGGGCGTTGCCTACGGCTGGAAGGTCGCGGCACCGGCCTTCAAGCGGATCGGCGAGAGGCTCATCAAGTACCTGGATATTCGCCCAACGATCGAAAACAACGAAGCCAAGCAGGCATTTGCGATGGGAGGGGTTCAGTGATTGGTTACCTCGTACAGGATCATGCATTGGTGCGAGCATTCCGCGATCGGCCAAAGACACATCGCAGAACCCGCGAGTACATCGAATACAACCGCGCGTTTAAAATGGCACCCATACTCTCCGACTACATAAAGGAAGGCGAAGTACTCGCCATCAAGGGAAGCCTCGAGCGGCCCATTTCAGGGCTCGTGATGGACAGCCGCCGGGTCGTGCCCGGCAACCTCTTCTTCGCCCTGCCCGGGCTTCGGGCGGACGGGCTCTCGTTCATCGACGAGGCCGTCAGCAGGGGGGCCTCCGCCATCGTCGGCCAGAAGATGCCGGGGCACCCGCCGTCGAAGGTCACGTTTATCCAGGTCGCCGACGCCCGAGCGATGCTCGCCCGCGTTGCGCAGCGCTACTACAAATTTCCCGACCACGATCTCACCGTGGTCGGAGTCACAGGCACGAACGGCAAGACCACAGTCACCCACCTGACGCGCCACCTGCTCAACGGCAGCGAGAGGGTGGGGCTCCTGGGAACGATAAGCTACGATCTGGGGGTGAGAACCGTGCCTTCGTACCGCACCACGCCCGAGTCGCTCGACATCTTCGGCATGCTCGCCCAGATGCGGGACGCCGGCTGCCACAATGCCGTGATGGAAGTCAGTTCGCACGGCATCGCCCAGCAGCGCGTGCTGGGGCTCGAATTCGGCGTCGCCGTGTTCACGAACCTCACCCGGGACCATCTGGACTTCCACAAGACGCTCGAATCCTACTTTGAGGTAAAGACGCGGCTGTTCACGGGCGCCATCGGCCCGGTGCCGAAGATAGCGGTGGTGAACCTCGACGACCCCTACGGCGAGCGCCTGGCCGAAAAGATCCGCGCGGAGGTGCCGGGCACCCGGCTAATCACCTTTGGGGAGAACCCCAAGGCGGACATCCGGGCGGAGAACGTCGACCTCAAATTCAGGGACACCGCTTTTCGGCTCGCATGGCCCGGTGGCACGGCCCCCGTGGATTCTCCTCTGGTGGGCCGCTACAATGTCTCGAATTTTTTGGCGGCGGCTGCGACGGCTTGGGCTCTGGGCCGCGATCCGCAGGCTTTTCTCCCAAGGGTCAAGGACTTCAAGGGGGTTCCCGGCAGGATGGAGCGGATCGAGGAGGGACAGGCCTTCAACGTCCTAGTCGACTATGCGCATACCGACGATGCGCTCCGGAACGCGCTCGGTATGCTCCGTGCCATAACGCCGGGCCGCCTGCTCGTCGTCTTCGGCTGCGGGGGGAACCGTGACAAGACAAAGAGGCCCAGGATGGTCCAGGCCGTTCAAGAGTTTGCCGACTACGCCTTCGCAACAGCGGACAATCCCAGAAACGAGCAAGTGGGGAAGATATTTGAGGACATGAAGGAGGGCGTGGCAGATGCATCCAAGATTACCTGGATCGACGACCGCCGCCGGGCCATCAGCCTGGCGCTAGACAGCGCAAAGGCCGGGGACAGCCTGTTGATCGCGGGCAAGGGCCACGAGGGCTATCAGGAGTTTGCTGACACCGTCATTCCCTTCGATGACAGGCAGGTCGTCAGGGAGCTTATCGGGATAAAGGCACTGAGAACCTGATGCTGGAATTCGATACAGCACTCCTCGCGGCTTCGACAGGCGGCAGATGGGCTTCGAGGCCGCAGCGCGCGCCAACGGGCTTCTGCGTGGACGCGCGGCGCCTGAAGCCGGGCGAGATGTTTGTCGCTCTCAAGACGAGCAAGCGCGACGGCCACGAGTTTATCGGCCAGGCGCTAAGGGCGGGGGCTTCGGCCGCCCTTGTGTCCAGGGCCGATAAGGGTGAAGCCCTTGCCCAACTTGTCGTCGAGGAGCCCCTTGCGGCCCTGCAGAAAATCGCCAGGGAGCATCGCAGGTCGTTTCGCGGGCCCGTTGTCGCGATAACGGGAAGCGCCGGCAAGACTTCGACCAAGGAACTCCTCTCAACCATGCTTGGGGCAGAGGAGGGCTCCGCGGTCGCAACCGAGGGCAACCTGAACAACCACATCGGCGTCGCCCTCACCTTGACTCGTTTGGACCCCACCCGGCACAGGTTTGCCGTCGTCGAGGCTGGGATAAGCGCGCCGGGTGAAATGCGTGTTTTAGCCTCGATGATAGAGCCCGACGTGGCGCTTGTGACGCTTGTGGCGCCGGCGCACTTGGAGGAGCTCGGCGGCACGGAGGGCGTGGCCCGCGAGAAGGCGATCCTCGTGGGGGCGGTAAGGCCGGGTGGCATCGGTGTGTTCCCGAGCTCCTGCGAGGCGTTTGAGGCTTTCACGAAACTGCCACGTCGCAAATGCGTCGTGCTGGTGCCCGCGGGTACAGAAGCGAAGGCTTCCCCGGGTCGAGTCCCCTTCGCCGTTTCCCATTCGCCGACGGCTACGACCGTCACGCTCTTCGCTCCTTCGGGGCCGGACGCCTTCGAGCTCCGCAGGGTCTCCGACGGAATGGCCCAGAATGCAGCACTCGCCCTCGTTGTAGCGCACAGGCTCGGGATCGCTAGCGGCACGATGAGGGAACGGCTTAGCACCTGGAATCCCGCACCGCTGCGAGGCGAATGGCGGAGCTCGGCTGGCCGCAGGCTATACCTGGATTGCTACAACGCGAACCCGTCCTCCATGGTGGATGCGCTTGCGATCTTCAACGACCTCGCCCCGCGCGATGAGCCGAGGCTGTTCCTGCTAGGTTGCATGGAGGAGCTCGGCCAGCTGTCCAGGCGTTATCACCTCGAACTTGGCAGGTCCCTTGGGCTTCGCGCGGGCGACCAGCTCGTGGTGGTCGGCAGCCTTGCTGAAGTGGTGCGCGAGGGTGCGGTTGAGGGTGGTGCGAGCCCTGAGCAGATCACCGTCTCTGAGTCCGTGGCTCCCCTCGCGGAGCGCCTCTCGGCGTTTCGAGGGACCGTTTTTGTGAAGGGCAGCAGGCGCCATGAATTGGAGAAGGCCTTTGCGGACCCGATGTGCGCGGAATCCTCCCATGCTTAGCATCCTTTCAGGCTACGACGACGTATTCGGCCCCTTGCGCATCCTGCGTTACATCACGCTGCGCACCCTTTTTGCAGCGGGCACCGCGGCCCTCATCGGATTCATCATAGGGCCCTGGTTGATCGCGCACCTGCGAAGGCTCAAGTTTGGACAGAACTACGATGACGACAGGACCGGCGACCTGGCGAACCGCTTCGACAAGAAGAACACCCCGACCATGGGGGGGCTTCTCATATTCGCATGTGTGATCGGTAGCTCCATTCTCTGGGCGGCCCCGAACATCTGGGTCGGCGTGGCGCTCTTTGTTTACACGGCGCTAACCGCCGTTGGCTTCCGCGACGACTACCTGAAGGTGGTGCGCAAGAACCGCAATGGGATCTCCTCCGGCGCGAAGATTTTCTGGCAGACGGTCATCACGCTCGTGGCACTCACAGCGCTCCTGTTGCACCCAGCCAGCTCAGTGAAAATCCGCGAGCTATGGGTGCCCTTTGTGAAGCACCCGGTCATCGCCAGCATGCCCATCGCGGCCCTTGTCATCTTTGTCTACCTCTGGATCGTCGGCTTTTCTAACGCAATCAACCTCACGGACGGCTTGGACGGACTCGCAATAGGGTGCACAATCACGGTGGCCCTGACCTACGGCATCATGGCGTACGCTGCCGGAAACGCCAAGATCGCCGACTATCTGCTCATCAGTTTCGTCAACGGGACGGGGGAGCTTGCGGTGGTCTGCGGCGCCCTGGTGGGCGCGGGCATCGCTTTCCTCTGGTACAACTCGCATCCGGCGGAGCTTTTCATGGGCGACACCGGCTCGCTCGCGCTCGGCGGCCTCCTGGGTATCATCGCCTTCATGGTGCAGCAGCCCCTGACCCTCGTGATCGTAGGGGGGGTGTTCGTGTGGGAGGCGGCCTCGGTCGTCATCCAAGTGGGGTTCTTCAAGCTCACGCGAAGGAGAGAGGGCCAGGGCCGTCGCTTCTTCCTGATGGCCCCGATCCACCACCATTTCCAGAAACGGGGTTGGCCGGAGACCAAGGTCGTCCTGCGGTTCTGGATCCTTTCGCTTATCTTTGCTCTGGCAGGTCTTGGGACACTCAAGATCCGCTGAACCATGAACCAGTCCATCCCCGAGTTTCTAAGCCAGCGCCTGGCTCGGCCCGCAGCCGTGTTCGGCGGTGCCGTGAGCGGCGCGGGGGCCGTCTCGCTCCTGACGAAGATAGGAGCCACGGCGGTGGTGTATGATCGCAAGGCCCTAGAATTCACCGTGGAGGCCTCCCAGAAACACGGGTTTGTCGTCTATTCGCCGGGATTCGCCCCCAACCACCCCTGGCTGAGGATGGCCCGCGAGGCGGGATGCATCTGCATGGCGGAAATCGATTTCGCGTCCCTTTTCTGGCGGGGGCGGATCATTGCGATTACCGGAACGAACGGGAAGACGACCCTCACCGAATTCCTAGCGCACGCGCTTACTGCTTCGGGCAAGCTCGCCTACGCCGCGGGCAACATAGGTGTTCCGTTCTCCCAGTTGGTGGCCGACCAGGAGGGCGGCGGCCAGAACGTGACCGCCGTCTGCGAGGTGAGTTCTTTTCAGTCGGAACGGCTCGGGCACTTTTGCGCGGACAACCTGCTTTGGACCAACTTCGCCGAGGACCACCTAGAGAGGCACAACGGCATGGAGGCCTATTTCGCCGCAAAGTGGGAACTTGTGCTCCGCACACCCTCAAGCCGCTTCTTTGCGGGCAGCTCGGTGCAGCGTTACGCCGCCCAGTTTGGGCGCATGCTTGCGCCGTCATCGTGCGTTCCCACGGAGGGGCAGCCAGAAGACCCGCAATTGGAGGGGTCGGCTTTCGCGACCTATCCCCAGAGGGAGAACTTCATCTTGGCTGCAGCCTTCTGGCGTTCGCAGGGTATGCCCGAGGCGGACCTTTATGCCGCGGCCAGAAGCTTCCATGTGGGCCGGCACAGGATCACGAGGGTGGCGACCATCGACGAGGTCACCTATTGGAACGACTCAAAGGGCACCAACTTCCACGCCGTGGAGGCAGCCCTGTCTGCCTTCAAGAAGCCCGTGGTCCTGATTGCGGGCGGCCGATCCAAGGGCGGGGATACCGCGGGGTTTGTGAACCGGATCGCTCCCAGACTCATTCACGCCATGCTGATCGGCGAGACAGCCGCGGAGCTTGGCGCCGCGTGCGAGGCGATAGGCCTCCCGCACTCCTTTTGCGCGAGCCTGGAGGACGCAGTCCGCACAGCCGCCTCGGTGGCTCCCGCCGGCGGCGACGTGATCCTGAGCCCCGGCTTCTCTAGCTTTGACATGTTCCTTAACTACGAGGACCGAGGAAACCGCTTCGAAAAAGCCGTTAACGAGCTCCATGCGGCCCGAGTTTGATATAGCATTGGCGGAAACAACCGACAACCTAAGCGCTGAAAAATAGAACAACCCTTTCTCCCATGAAAATACTAAAGATACTAGGAATCGCGGCGGGCGTCCATGCCCTTGCGCTGATCCTCATTTTTGCAAACCCAGGCTGCAGCTACACGAAGGCGGCGGCCCCAGAGTCCTCGCCCATATCCTCGGCGCCGAGCGGCGACTCGGCGGCCTCCTCGGCGGCGGCAACCGTGACCGTCCCCGACACTGTGGGGATACGCTACAGCCCGACGCGCCCCGGCACGACCGTGGCCTCCGCGCTATCGAGCCAGCCGGTCTCCGACGTCACGCCCGCCACGACCTACACCGTGGGCAAGGGAGACAGCCTCTGGAGCATCGCGAAGAAGAACGGTCTCTCTAAAGCGGACCTGGCTACGGCGAACCACTTGAAGGCGACCACGGTGCTCCATGTCGGCCAAAAGATCATCATTCCGGCGAAGTCAGGCCTACCTGCGGCAGCGGAGACGAGCGCCGCTGAAGCCGCGCCAGCTGGCCAGGCAAAGGCGGCGGAGATGCCCCCGGGCGAAAAGGGTCCTATGACCGAGGCCACCAAGCACACGGTGAAGCCCGGTGAGACGCTGGGCGCAATCGCGCGGAAATACGGCGTAAAGCAGGGCGAGATCGCGGTCGCAAACAACATCACGGACCCGAAGAAGATCCAACCCGGCCAGGAGCTGATCATTCCAGCGCGGTCGGCTTCGGCGGGCAAGCAAGCCAAGGGTTCCAAGTCCGATGGCACGGGTGCAGCCGCTAACAAGACGGCCGCGGCGCCGGCCGCCGACCAGGACCTCGATGCCGGTCTTAAGCCTCCGAGCGCCGCCGAAGTTCCCGTGGTGAAAATCGAGGACCCCGCTACGGGGCCAGCACCGAAGAGCCCCTGAGGCAGAGACCATGGAAAGCGAAAGGCCCGCCGAGAACCTGCGCCCGCGGTCGATCGCCAATCCTGTCGCCGTCATTGTCGTATGCGCGATTGGCCTCACGTTCTTGGGTCTCACCATCCTTTTCAGCGCCAGTGTCTCGCTAAAACAGGACCCCTATTTCTATCTCGATAAGCAGGTGGTGGGCGTCCTTGCGGCCGCATTCCTCTGCTTCCTGGCAAGCCGGATCAACCTCGACTACGCGCGCAGGGCATCCGTCTGGATCGCCGTCATTGCGCTCCTCCTGCTGGTCCTCGTGCTGATCCCCCACCTTGGGGTATCGGTCAAGGGAAGCCGCCGCTGGCTCGGCTACGGTGCCGCCCGCCTTCAGGTCTCTGAATTTGCAAAACTGGCCATGGTCTTCTGCCTGGCCCATTACCTTGCCCTCAACCAGACGAGGATAGGCGACCTGAAGCGCGGCTACCTCTATCCCCTCGGGATCATCGGCGCATTCACCGGTCTGATTCTCCTGGAACCTGACTTTGGCACCGCCGCGCTTGCCCTATCCGTCGGGCTCATCCTGCTTTTTCTCTCGGGCGCCAAATGGCGGTACATCCTGCCAACGATCGCTGTCTCGGCCACGGCTTTCGCCGTTCTTGTGGCCCACAATGCGAACCGGCTCAGGCGCTTCACGGCCTTCATGGACGTGGAGGGCAACAAGCAGGGGGGGACCTACCAGCTCTACCAGTCGCTCGAGGCCTTTGCTGCCGGCGGCACTTCGGGCGCCGGCCTGGGCCAGGGGCGCCAGCAGATCAACTTTCTTCCCGAAGCCCACACCGACTTTATCTTCGCTGTCGTAGGCGAGGAGCTTGGCCTCTGGTTCACGCTCGGCGTGGTCGCGGTCTTCGCGGTCATGTTCCTGGCGGGCCTAGCACATCTGAGGAGGGCGCCCAACTTGTTCCATTTCCTGCTCGCGACGGGTTGCCTGCTGCTGATGTGCCTGCAGTCGATCATCAACCTGGGCGTAGTGACGGGGGTACTCCCCACCAAAGGGATGTCGCTGCCCTTCATTAGCGCAGGCCTGTCCAACCTTCTCCTGATGGGGCTCCTTATTGGCATCCTCATGAATACCCAGCGCACGTGGGGCCGCGCGGCCCTGCCCACGGGGGCCGGATCGATGCGCGAGGTCCTTGCATGAGCAGGTTTCTCATCTCCTGTGGTGGCACCGGCGGGCACCTCTCGCCGGGAATCTCATTGGCCGAGGGGTTGGTTGCCCGGGGCCACGAGGTGACGTTACTCATCAGCAAGAAGAAGGTGGATGCACGGCTCATCGAAAAATACCCCGACCTCAGGTTTGAGCGCATGCCGGGGACGGGATTCTCTTGGAATCCCGTGCGCATGGCCCGGTTCGTGGCCTCACAGGTTGCGGCGCTGCGTTTTTGCCTAGCAATGGTCAGGGCTGAGCGCCCGGCCGTCATTGTGGGGTTTGGAGGGTTTACGTGCGCTCCTGCGGCGCTCGCCGGTCGTATGCACGGGATTCCCGTTGCCCTTCATGAAGCGAACCGGGTCCCGGGACTCGCCATCCGCTTCCTGGGAAGGCTCGCAGAGCGGCTGTACGTGCCCCTCGGCATCCGCGTCCCCGGCGTCCGCCCAACCGTGACGCGGTACGCGGGCCTGCCTGTCCGCCGCGAGATTGTGCGCACATCGGCCACAGCCGCGAGGGAGGCGCTCGGGCTGGATCAGGAGCAGAAGGTGTTGGTCATTCTGGGTGGAAGCCAAGGCGCCTCGGCCCTCAACTCGTGGGCGCGCTCCAAGCTCGAGGCGCTGGCCCTTGAGTCGATCCAGGTGTACTGCGTGACGGGTCTTGGCAAGGGGGCACCTGAGACTGTGACCCTCCGATCCAAGACAGGAGATCCCGTCCGGTCCTTCTTCGTTCCGTTCTGTGACCGTGTGGCAGAGCTTCTGTCCGCTGCCGATCTGGTCGTGTCCCGCGCGGGCGCCGGAACGCTTGCCGAACTGATTCGCTGCGAGGTACCTGCAATATTGATTCCCTATCCGCACGCGGCATCGGACCACCAGAGGGCGAACGCCTCGTTCTTCGAGCGCCAGGGCGGCGGCCTTGTCGTTGAGGAAGCGACGCTTGGGGATCTCTTCGACGAGGTGGCCGAGCTCGCGGGCAACGACTGGCTGCTGCGCCAGTTCCGGGCGAACCTGAAGCGGATGGACCGCGCAAATTCGCTCGAGCTGATGCTTGCCGACTTGGAGGAGATGGCGCGATCCGGACATGGGATGCCGGCGGGCACCCCGATCGAAGCTGGCGCATGAGGACTTCGCCCCTTCCGCTTCTCTTCGGCCGCAAGGTGCAGCGGATCCACTGCCTCGGTATCGGGGGCATGGGGGTCGCCCCGCTCGCCATCTACCTTGCCCGCTCCGGGTGGAGCGTCTCGGGCGAGGACGACGCGATGAATCCCGAGGTCGCGACGCTCCTTGGCGCCGCCGGAGTCACCTTGTGTCCCGTGCCCAAGAGCTGCGACCTGGTCGTGCGCTCATCGGCCATTCCGGAGTCGCATCCTTCTTTCGCGGCCACGGCGGCCGCGGGCATCCCAACCGTGCGTCGGGGCGAGATGCTGGCGGAGGTGACGCGAGGCCGAAAGCTGGTCGCCGTTTGCGGCTCCCATGGCAAAACCACGACAACGGCGATGCTGATCACGCTGGTGCGCCGAGCCTGTTTCCCTGCAGGATATGTGGCGGGTGGCTTGTTCAACGACTCGACGCCCCCTGCGGACGTCGGATCGAACGACTGGGTGGTGGCGGAGGTCGACGAGAGCGACGGCACGATCGGCTGCTTCTCCCCTGAGATCACCGTGATCGTCAATTTTGACTGGGACCATCCGGACCGCTACCGGAGCCCGGCTGAGCTTGAAGCTGCGTTCGAGGCCCTCTGCGCGCGGACAAAGGGCTCGGTGCTTGTGAGCGACGCATGCGCGCAGTCGCTGCGCATCGCGCCGTCCGCACTGACCTTTGGCCGCAGCGGCAGCTTCACGGGCACCGTGGCGGCCGAGAAGGACGGCCGCATGACGCTTCTCCTGGCGGGGCGTTTCAAGCCTGCCGAGGCGCTGGTCGCCACGACTGGAGATTTCAACGCATCGAATGCCACGGCCGCGCTCGCGGCTGCGCAGCTCATGGGCGTGGAGCCCGCGAGGAACCTTCTATCGGAATACCCGGGCGTGCGCCGCAGACAGGCCGTGATCATGAAAGAGGGCGGACTCACCGTGATGGAGGACTATGCTCACCACCCCGCGGAGATCCGTGCGCTTCTTCCGAGCCTGAGGAAGCGTCTGGCCCCCGGAGGGCGCTTGATCGCGGTCTTCCAGCCGCACCGCCACAGCAGGACCGCCCGGTTCAAGGCCGAATTTGCCGCTGCCCTCACCCTGGCGGACATCGTGCACCTGCTCGACGTCTATTCGGCCGGGGAATCCCCGGTCTCTGGCGGCACGACTGCCGACATCTACGCCGAGATCAAGAGGGGGGGGCCGATGCTCCCGGTGAGCTATCTGCCGGGAGAAGGATCCGCGTGCATCCCTGCACTGGTGAGAGAGGCGAGGCCGGGCGACCTGATCGTCTTCGTTGGAGCCGGCGACATTGAGCGTACCGCGCATGCCGCGGTCGAGGCGCTCAAGGCGGGGATCACCCGAGGGCGCCGTTGGGACCGTTTTGTGGAAGAGGCCCGACCCCGGTTGTCCAAGGCGGCCCGGCTCGTGCGCGAGGAGCCCCTCGCGGCAAAGACCACCATGAGGGTTGGCGGGGCCGCGCGTCTTTACGCGGAGCCGGCCACCGAGGAGGACGTGCGCGTCCTGATTGTGAAGGCCCGGGAGGAGGGGATCCCCTTGTACGTGCTCGGGCGCGGCTCGAACCTGATCGTGCCCGACGACGGCGTCGACGGGCTCATCCTCTCCCTCTCCCAGAAATACTGGTCCGGCTTTGAGACCCTTACCGACGGTAGGGTGAGGGTAGGGGCCGGCCTAAGGCTGAAAAACCTCTGCGGCCTTGCCGCGGCTGCGGGCCTGGGCGGATTCGAGTTCCTGGAGGGAATACCGGGAAGCGTTGGAGGGGCGCTGAGAATGAATGCGGGCGCAATGGGGGGATGGATGTTCGACATCGTGGACGAGGTACGCGTGATGTCGATGGACGGAGCGGTGCACAATCTCCCGAGGTCGGCCATGAACGTCGAATACCGGATCTGTACCGACCTGAAGGACGCGATCGCGCTCTGGGCCGTCGTCAGGCCCCTGTCTAAAGCCGACGCTGCGTCCGTGACCGAAAAGATAACGGCTTATCGCAACAAACGCCACGAATCCCAGCCCCGGGAGCCGAGCGCCGGATGCATCTTTAAAAACCCTCCGGGTTCCTCCGCGGGCCGCCTGATAGAGGAAAGCGGACTTAAGGGCACCCGTGTCGGAGGCGCCGAGGTGTCGCGGGTCCACGCCAACTTTGTCGTCAACATGGGCGATGCCACCAGCAGCGACGTGCTCGAGCTCGTTCGCCGTGTCAGGGAGGGCGTCAAGAAGGCCAAGGGGATAGACCTGGAGCCCGAGGTGCTCCTCTACGGAAAGGACTGGAAAGACTACTTATGACGAGTCCCATCATAGCTGTGTTCGCTGGGGGAGTGTCCGCCGAAAAAGAGGTGTCGTCCGCGTCGGGCGCCGCGTGTGCAATCGCGCTTTCCCGCTCCTTCACGACCCGACTCTTCCCGGTCATCGACGAGGCGCTGCCTGAGGGGTATGACCCGGCGCGCCACGTGGTGTTTTCGACGCTCCACGGCACCTTTGGGGAGGACGGTGCGATGCAGCGCCTTTTGGACGCAGCCGGCGGGGCCTATGCGGGCTGCGATGCCGCCGCGAGCGCCCTCACCATGGACAAGAGCCTGACAAAGAGGACCGTCGCGGAAAGGGGGGTGCCCGTCGTTGAGGGCATCGAATTTGAGGCAGGCTCGAAGCCCGAAGCGCCCGAGGTCGTGCAGAAGCTCGGGAGCCGGGTAGTGATTAAGCCCAATAGCGAAGGCAGCAGCGTGGGCCTGACCCTTGCCGACAATGAGGCGGCGATAGCGTCCACCCTGTCCTCGATCCCAAAGGGTCGCTGGATCATTGAGCGCAGGATCATTGGCCGTGAACTCTCAGTGGGCGTACTCCGCGGGGGCGCGATGGGGATAGTCGAGGTGAGGCCCAAGTCCGGGGTCTACGACTACGCGAGCAAGTACACCAAGGGGATGACCGAATACCTGGCTCCCGCCCCTCTCGACGATGCTTTGGCTGCTCAGGTCCACGCCGCCGCCGAGACGGCCTTCGCGGCGTGCGGGTGCCGGGACTATGCCCGGGTGGACTTCATGGTTTCGGAGGCGGGCGAGCCGTTTTTGCTCGAAATCAACACGCTTCCCGGCATGAAAGAAACCAGTCTGCTGCCGATGAGCGCTCGCTGCGCGGGACTGGATTTCACGGCTTTGGTTCGGGAAATGGTCTCGCCAGCGGTTGAGCGTTTTCGACTCGGCACAGCCGTCCGCCGCCCGTGAGCAACGACACCCATATTCTGCCCGAGACCCGCTCCTGGAGGGACATCCCCCAGCAGGTGAGGCCGCGCGCCATGTCGGGCGAGGGCCGCCGGCGCATGGCAATGGGAGGGGTGCGCGTCGCAATTGGTGCCGCGGTGATTGCCGGTGTTGCCTGGGGAGCCTGGGGAATCACGGCAGTCCTCCGGGACAATCCGAGCGCGATGCCCGAGGCTGCGAAGACCGACCGAGTCCGCAGCCTCGTCCTGGTCACGGACGGTGTGCTCGACAAGGTCTGGCTAGCCAAGACCCTTTCGATTCCGCCTGATTCAACACTCATGGGGCTCGACCTGAACCAGCTCCGGCTGAAGGTGCTTTCCGACAGCCAAGTGGCTTCTGCTGCGATTGCTCGCAATTTTCCGGATGCCCTGACGGTTCGCATCTCGGAGCGGTCGCCGGTTGCGCGCATGATGGCCCAAGCCGACGGCGCCGCGCCCAAGATGCTTCTCGTTTCACGGGATGGTGTCGCCTTTGCGGGGACGGGGTTTGACCCGGCCATGGTCGAGACGCTGCCGTGGATTGACGGGATCAAGATAACGAGAGTCGGCACATCGCTCGCGCCAATAGAGGGAATGAAGGCGGTTTCGGACCTCCTGGCTTCAGCCAAGCTCGAGGCCGAGAATCTTTACCGCACCTGGCAGGTCATTTCGCTTGCGCGCCTCTCGGCGGACGGTGAGATCGAGATCCATACCCGCGACGGGATGAAGATCATCTTTGGAACAAAGGAGGACTACCTGAGGCAGATCGCACGCCTTGACCTCCTTGTCGACGCTTCCAGCGACCCGACCCGGCCCCTCCGGGAGGTGAACCTGGCGCTTGGTGCGCAGGTCCCGGTCTCCTACGGCAAGGCGGCGCCGATGCTCGATGGGCAGCCGGCTAGCGCCCTGAACGCGTCATCAACGAGGCCGCAGATCGTTTTCCCTTCGATTTCTAAACCGCAGATCGGCATACACTTGTGAGCTCAAAAACCTCCTTCATAGGGGCAGTCGAAATCGGCACCTCAAAGGTCACCGTGCTGATTGGCGAATACACAGGAAGGGAAATCGTGATCATCGGCTGCGGCGAGTGCCCATCGCGCGGCGTGATCAAGGGTTCGGTCGTTGACTACAGGGCCGCGACGGAGTGCACCCACAGTGCCTTGGAGATAGCCGAGCGCGACGCCAACGAGCGCATTGACTGCGTCTACCTAGCGCAGACCGGCGGCCATCTTGAGGGGTTCTACAATGAGGCCTCCCTGAACGTTAAGGCTGCCGACAACATGATCGAATTGGGAGACATCCGCACGGTGTGCGACTTGGCAAAGGCGAAGGAGCTTCCGCTGGGCAGGATGGTGGTGCACAACATCCGCAGGCCCTTCCGGGTGGACGGGCGCCTCGTGCCGACCTCGCCCGAGAATCTCGTGGGCCAGAAGCTCGAGGTCGGCTATTGGACGGTGCACGGCCAGGAACAGCGCCTCGCCGACAACATCCACGTGATCCGCGGATTCAACCTGGAGGTCCGAGAACTCGTCCTGTCGAGCCTGGCTTCGGGGCACATGGTGACCAGCCTGGAGGAAAGGCAGAACGGGGTGCTTGCGATCGACATCGGTGCCGGGACCACCGACTACGTGCTTTACCGAAACGGCGCGCCGCACACGACCGGCGTGGTCGCCGTGGGCGGGGGACATTTCACAAACGACATCAGCATCGGCCTCAGGCTCACCGAGGGACAGGCCGAGAAGCTCAAACTCAGATTCGGCCGGGCCACGGTCCAGTCCAGGGACAAGAACGAGAAAGTCTGGCTCGACGGAAACTTCTCGATCGGCGACCGCCAATTCTCCAGGCAGGCCATCGAAAGCATCACATCGGCCAGGGCCTGGGAACTGCTCGAGGTCGTGAAGAAGAAGCTTGGGCATTCGTTCTCCCCGGAGAGCTGTGCCGGCGGCGTGGTCCTCACCGGAGGAGGCGCCAAGCTTCCCGCGCTGGCCGAGTGCGCCTCGAACGTTTTTGGCACCTGTGCCCGGCTCGGCGAGGCGCCATCCTGGGTGAACGAGAACGTCCGGGACCCGGGCTTCCACACGGCGCTCGGCATCCTCTACTACGGCGTCAGCGTCCAGAGCGACCGCGCGGCGAGCGCGCGGCGCAAGGGCGGATTCCTCCACAATGTAGCGCGCCTCTTCGCATCCACGTGAGCCCCAACGAACTTCCTCTCGAGCCCCAGATCCTCTGCGACCGCAGTGTCGCGATCAAGCTGGTGGGAGTTGGCGGCGCAGGCTCAAACGCGGTGGACCGGCTGAAGATGGAGAGCCTGGAGCGGCTCCAGCTCTGCGTGATCAATACCGACAGCCAGGCGCTCTCGAGCTCGCCCGTGCAGGACAAGGTCCTGATTGGCATGGGCTCGACCCGCGGCCTTGGCGCGGGCGGGGATCCCGAGCTTGGAAGGCAGGCGGCCGAAGACGACCGCGAGAAGATAGCGAACGTGGTCAAGGACTGCGACCTGGTGTTCATCATCGCCGGAATGGGCGGCGGAACGGGCGGTGGCGCCTCCCCCATCGTGGCGGAGATCGCGGCGGAGCAGGGGGCCCTTGTGATCGCCTTCGTGACGCTTCCCTTTAGCTTTGAGGGGGGGCGCAGGCTCAAGCAGGCCGAGGAGGGCCTTTCGGCGCTCAGGCGGGCCTGCGATGCCGTGATCCCGCTCCCGAACGACATCCTTTTGCAGGAGGCCGCCGACAACGAGACCGTCCTGGACTCGTTTGCGCGTGCCGATGAGTGGATTGGCCGGGGTGTGAAGTCCATCTGGTCAATGCTGTCGAAGACCGGCCTGATTAACGTGGATTTTGCGACTCTTCGCCAGGCCTTCCAGAACCGCGGGGCTAAGACGCTCTTCGGCCTCTCGGAGGGAGCCGGCGAAAACGCCGCGGCGGAGGCGATCGCGAGCCTCAAGCTCTGTCCGCTGCTGCACACTCCAGAATTCTCGCGGAAGGCGGACCGGCTCCTGGTCAACATCACCGGGGGTACCGATTTGACGCTGCCCAAGGTGAACGAGATCATGAATGCGATAGCCGAGCAGTTTGGGCGCGACTCGCACATCATCATGGGCGCGGTGATCGACGAGGGGATGCAGGGCAGGGTGGAGATTTCTGTCTTGGGAACCAGCGACATGGGTACCCGCGGTGCCATCACGCGCAGGCCCGCGCCTGCAAGGCTGCGGCCCGGGACTCCACGAACCGAGGATGCCACCCCCAGGCCTGAGGCCACGAGCGGGGTGCCGGTCGCCCAGGATGCCCCTGTTCCCCTGGGACCCAAGCCCACACAGGAGGAGTTTGGGTTCGGCGAGGTTGAGAGCCGAGGGCAGTTCGAGCGCACCGACCGCAATCTCTTTGACGGGCAGGATCTGGACGTTCCGACCTACCTCCGAAAAGGAATTAAGATAGCGATTTGATCCCGGAGACGTTTTCGGTAGCATCCCGCCATGTTTGTTGATGAATGTGTCATAAAAGCGTCCGCCGGCGACGGTGGACGCGGTTGTATCTCCTTCCGCCGAGAGAAGTACGAACCCTGGGGTGGGCCCAACGGAGGGGACGGCGGGGCGGGAGGCGACGTCGTCCTGCTCGGGTCCCACGACACGAACAACCTGGTCGACTACAAGTTCAAGCAGCACTGGAGGGGCGTCCGCGGCGAGCACGGCCTCGGAAAAGACTGCAATGGCAAGGAGGGCGATGACGCCGTCCTTAGGCTTCCCCTGGGCACGATCGTGACCGACAAGGCCACGGGCAAGGTCGTCGCCGAGCTGGTCGAGGACGGGCAGCGGGTCGTGCTGTGCAAGGGCGGCAATGGCGGCTGGGGTAACACCCACTTCAAGACCTCGACCAACCGCGCCCCCAAGCGCGCCAACCCGGGGCAGGTTGGCGAGCAAGGCGAGTACCGGCTTGTCCTAAAGTCGATCGCAGACGTGGGCCTCGTCGGTTTCCCGAACGCAGGGAAGTCGTCGCTCACCAATGCGATCACCAAGGCGCACCCCAAGATGGCCGCGTATCCCTTCACCACGCTCCACCCTCAAATCGGTGTGATCGAGTTCAAGGACGAGGTGGCGGGCGACAAGCGCCTGCTGCTCGCCGACATCCCGGGCCTGATCGAGGGGGCCAGCGAGAACCGCGGCCTCGGGCACCGGTTCCTCCGGCATGTGGAGCGCTGTGCGCTGCTCCTGATCATCGTTGATATGGCGGGCAACGACGGGCGTGACCCGGCCGAGGACTACCGCCAGCTCCTGGTGGAGCTTAAGCTCTATGACCCTGCGCTCTTGAAAAAACCGAGACTATTGGCGTCCAACAAGATGGACTTGCCTTCGGCCGTCGCAAACCTGAAGCGGTTCAAACGTCGGTTCAAGGTCGATGTGGTCGAGATCTCATGCCTGGAGGGGGCAGGCCTCGATCGGCTTAAGAAGGAATTGTTAAAGCGCGTCACGATCCTGCGGCGCAAGGAAAAGGTGTCGCCAGCGACCAGCGCGTGACGCATACTACAAGGTAACGTGGCAACTGGATCCTCAATGTCGCCCGAAAACAGATCGCTGATGATGCGGGCCAACCGGCTCCTCGGAGCGGGGCTCGTGGAGCACAACTTGGTCAAAATCGAGGACCTCGAGAAGGCGAACGAGCGCCTGCTTGAGATCATCGCCTCAAACCAGCCACGCCAGGCGACCGTCCTCGGCGTGTTGGCCTACGAGCTGAAGGTCATCCGAGAGGAAGACGTGCTCCAGCACCTCGTCGAGACCGAGGGCCTTGGCTTGGTGGACCTTAGGGGTTACGAGCCGCCCGACGACACGAAGAAGGGCTTGGACATGGATGCCTGCTGGGCGACATGGTCTGTCCCGTTCGACCAGGAGGAGGATTTCACGTTCATCGCTTCGGCCTATTACCTGAGCCCGGCTGTGCGCGCCTACTGGGAAAAGCGCTTTGAGGGGCCGCTCCTGTGGTTCGGCACGACGCTTGAGGGCGTCGCCGAGCACCTCGACAGGATCGGCAATCCCGGAAATTCCAAGGCGCCGTTCCCGGTACCCGGTGCCGCAGCCTCGGCCCCGGCGGCCCCAGTTACCGCGCATCCCGCACAGCCGGCGGCCCCCGTTCCGGTGGCGCGCTCGGCGTAATCGCGGCTCCTCATGCCCCTAGGCAAAGTACAGTCCCTGATTGTCGCGAAACTGATAGCCATGGGCCGTCTGACGACGGACCAGCGCGACGCGATAGCCGCCCGCCCCCAGGACCTGAACGGGGATGCGCTCGACCGGCTCCTTCAGGACGACTACAAGATCACCGCCTTCCAATGTCTCGTGGCCAAGGGCCGGGCGCTTGGCCTGGCGCCGTTCAACGTGGCGCGCTACAAGATAGCGTCGTCGACGTTTGAGCGGATCCCGCAGGAGTTCTGCCAGGAGAACCTGGTGCTGCCGGTGGGGCAGGTCGGCGACCTCCTCCTGGTGGCTTTTGCGAACCCCTTCGAGGTCACGCTCCCGGCCAAGATCCAGGAGATGACGGGCAAGCGCGTGATCCGGCTTCTGGCACGCGAGAAGGACATCAAGGAGAAGTTCAGCAAGGCGAACGACAGGTCCGCTGGGTTCGACGATGTCGTCCAGAAGATCGGCGCCGAGTACGGAACTGCCGAGAGCGACATCCTCGCCGACACCGACGTCAACGAGGAGTCGGGACCCATCATCCAGCTCGGAAACCGGATCATCGAGGACGCCTACTTTGCCGGGGCGAGCGATATCCACATTGAGCCCCAGGAGAAGGATGTGATTGTCCGCTACCGCGTGGACGGCATGTGCCAGGAGAAACTGCGCCTGCCGGTGAAGGTCGGGCCGGCCCTGGTGGCCAGGCTGAAGATCATGTGCAACCTGGACATCTCCGAGCGCAGGCTCCCCCAGGACGGCCGCATTGTCTTCAAGCAGTACACGAAGAAAAACCTCGACCTCGACCTGCGCGTCTCGACCGCGCCTCTCAACTATGGCGAGGGCGTGGTCATGCGTATTCTCGACAAGCAGAAGTCGACCTTGCCGCTGACCTCCCTCGGCTTCAGCGAGGAGAACCTGACCCGTTACCGCGACTGCATCAGGCAGCCCTACGGGATGATCCTGCACTGCGGGCCCACCGGCTCCGGAAAGTCGATGACGCTCTACTCGGCGCTCAACGAGATCAACACGCCCGACATCGTCATCAGGACGGCGGAGGACCCGATCGAATACACGCTTCCCGGCATCAACCAGATGCAGATGCACCGCCAGATCGGGCTCACGTTCGCTGCGGCGCTGCGCTCCTTCCTGCGCCAAGACCCTGACATCATCCTCGTGGGTGAGATTCGAGACGTGGAGACGGCCGAGATTGCCGTCGAGGCGGCGCTCACCGGGCACCTTCTCATCTCGACGCTCCACACCAACGACGCCCCCTCGACGATCGCGCGCCTGACCGACATGGACATCGAGCCGTTCATGATCTCCAGCTCGATCCTGTGCGTGTGCGCCCAACGCCTGATGCGGCGCGTGTGCAAGCAGTGCAAGGTCCAGTATGAGCCCAAGCTTCGCGAGAAGGAGATCCTCGAGAAGGCCATTGGCTGGAGCGGGCCGATCTTTAAGCACAACCCGAAAGGCTGCCCGAAGTGCAACAGCAGCGGCTACCGTGGCCGCGTCGGCATCCACGAGCTGATGGTGACCAATGAGGAGCTGATTGAGGGCATCAATAAAAAGCTCGAGACGGCGGAGTTGAAGAAGATCGCCCAAAGGGGCGGCATGAAGACCCTCCACCAGGACAGCCTCCTAAAGGTGAAGGAGGGGCTCTCGACCATGGAGGAGGCCATTTCAACGGTCCCCCCTGATATCGGATGAGACATCGCACGGCTTTGGTGATGCTGGCTGTGCTCGTGCTCTCCGGCTGCCATCGCAGGGAGATCACCTCGCTTGAGCGCAAGGAGGCGGCCAACGTCGTGAGCGAGGCCGACTTTGCCGTCACCCTGAAGGACTGGGGACGCGCGGAGGGGCTCTTTTCTAAGGCGGTTGCTCTCTGTCCCGACCAGGGAGACACGTGGGTGAACCTCGGCATGGTCAGGATGAGGATGGGCAACAAGGACGGCGCCAGGAGCGCTTTTAAGTCCGCACTTTCCGCCTATTCCGACGACATGGGCCGGGAGCCCTTCAATTCGCTCGCCGTCCTGAGAAAAGCCTACGTGCTCGTGATCCTCGGACGCACGGACGAGGCCAAATCCATGGTGGCCAAGGCCTACTCCAAGCACCCGGACGACCGGGAGCTGCGCAGCTTCGTGGGGGGTAACGGCGTGGACAGGATGGCGTCAGACCCGGGCCTGAAGGAAATCTCGCCGTAAGTAAGCCGTGCACGGCTACTGGCCCCAGTTCGTAAAGATCGCGATCGCCCACCTGCTGGCGGTTGCCAGCCCCGGGCCCGACTTCGCGATGGTGGTCCGCCAGAGCCTCACCCACGGTCGGCGCGCTGCGGTATGGACAAGCGTGGGCATCGGCACCGCGATTCTCGTGCATGTGTCGTACGCGCTCCTGGGGATAGGGATCCTCCTTAAGACGTATCCTGTGGCTTTCGAGGTGATGAAATTCGTCGGGGCCGGCTACCTCGCCTGGATCGGGATAAAGGGCGTGATGAGCCGCCCAAGGAGGGAGGTTTCCGAGTCGCCCTTCGGGTTGCCTGGCAAAGCCCGGCCTGCCGAGCCCGCACCCCGTGCCGCGTGGACCACGGGGTTTCTGACGAACGTGTTCAACCCCAAGGCGACGCTCTTCTTCGTGGCGATCTTCGCCACGATCGTGGACCCGCGGACGCCCAAGGTGATCCAGGGAGCCTACGGGCTCTGGATGTCGGCCACCACGATGGCGTGGTTCATCGCGGTCTCATTCCTGTTTACCCGGGAGCGGGTGAGGGCCGCTTTCATACGGGGCGGGTACTGGATCGATCGTGCCATGGGATGCGTCCTCCTGGCCCTTGCGGCAGCCCTGGCGTTCGCTTCGATCACCTAGGCATACACCGCGCCGCCGAGGAGGCGTGGCCCCTCGTAGAGGGCAAGGATCTGGCCCGAGGCGAGCGCCCTTTGCGGCTGCTTGAACCTGACGAGCCCCGTCGCCCCGCCCTCGGGCAAGAGGGTGAGCGGCACGCGGGGATCGCGGTAGCGCACGCGGCCCTCCAGGGAACATGCGGGTCCGGGCGGATCGGCGGTCCACGAGATCGAATGGACGCGCACCTCGCTCTGGAAGAGCCCGGGCGCGTCGTGGTGGTCGAAGGCCACCAGGAGGGCGTTGTCCAGGGACCGCTTGCCGACCACCACGTAGCGCTCGTTCTCGGTGTTGGAGGGGACGCCGATGCCCCTGCGCTGGCCTAGGGTGTAATAGTGAAGGCCCCGGTGCTCGCCGAGCTCGCGCCCGTCGGACGCCCTCAAGATGGGACCGGGCTTGTCGGGCACATAGGCCCTCAGGAAGTCGCTCATGCGTACCTCGCCGATGAAGCAGATGCCCTGGCTGTCCTTCTTCTCCGCCGTCGCCAGGCCCGCCTCGCGGGCGAGGCGCCTGAGCTCCGGCTTCTCAAGGTCGCCTATGGGGAAGCGGGCGTCACGGACTTGGTCCTGGCTGAGGAGGGATAGAAAATACGTCTGGTCCTTGTTGCCGTCGGCGGCCTCGACCAGTGTCATCGAGGCGCCGGGGCCGGGCGCGCGGCGCGCATAGTGGCCGGTGGCGACGGCCGTGAATCCGTTTTCCTTCGCCCACGAGCGAAACACGCCAAACTTGATCTCGCGGTTGCACATGATGTCGGGATTCGGGGTGAGGCCCCTAGCGTACCCGTCCAAGAGATACTGGACGACCCTCTCGCGGTAGTCCCGCATCAGGTTGACGACGTGGAAGGGGATCCCCACCTGGTCGGCCACCCTGCGGGCGTCCTCGATGTCCTGCATCCACGGGCAATGGCCGACGACCCCGTCCTCGTTGATCCAGTTTTTCATGTAGGCGCCCGTCACGTCTGCCCCTTGCCTCTTGAGAAGGAGGGCAGCGACCGAGCTGTCTACGCCCCCGGACATGGCCACTAGGATTCGTTCACGCTCTTGCACGGCATGTCCACGACGAGCGGCGCCAAGGCCCCTGTCAATCCAACCGTCAAACGACCGTAGACGGCGCGCGGGAAGGGTTTTGGGCGGGGGTCGCCGGCAGGGAGACCGGCGGCTCGGATTCCTCAGATGAGGCGGCCTCCACCTCCACCGGGAACTCCTTAAGGAAGTCCGAGTACTCGATAAGCTGGTAGCTGCCGTCCCAGTGCTCCACCACGGCGGTCAGGGATTCAATCCAGTCGCCCGAGTTCAGGTAGTGGATGTTTCCGAGCATCTTGTCGGCGGGCGTGTGGATGTGCCCGCACATGACCCCTGAGCAGCCTCGGCTGCGCGCAAGCTCGGCTATGTGCTCCTCGAAATTCGACACGTGGCTGACCGCAGACTTTACCCGCGCCTTGATCGCCCGGCTCAGGGACCAGTACTCGAGGCCCCGCCACGACCGCCAGACATTGTAGGCCCGGTTGATCATCAGCAGGGCGTGGTACCCCCAGTCACCCAGATGGGCCAGGAACACAAAGTTCTTGGTGATCGTGTCAAAGACGTCGCCGTGGAGCACCAGGTAGCGACCCCTCACCCCCTCGTGCAGGTACTCGTCGACAATCAGCAGGTTCTCGAACTCGAGCGGGAGGAACTTTGAGAGGATATCGTCGTGGTTGCCCCTCAGGTAAACGATCTGGGTGTCTCGCTTCTCGAGCATCTTAAGGACGATCCGGATGAAATGGGTGTGCGCCTTGGTCCACTGGCCGTTGCGCTTGAGCTGCCAGCCGTCAATGATGTCGCCGTTTAGGATCAGCTTCTCGCACCTGACATGCCTCAGGAAATGGTTCACCTCCTGGACCTTCGAGTCGGCGGTCCCCAGGTGGATGTCCGAGATGATGGCCGTGCGTACCCGCAGCTTTTTCATGGCAACTGGAGGGCAAAGCCCGCGTGGGCACGGTCATTGTAAGGGGAAACGGCCGCGCATTCGGTGGGGACGACCATCCTTAGACTTCGCGGGCGCACCGAGACCTCGATCCGCGCGTCCGTGAAGCGGGTTTCGCCGTCGGTGTGGATGAGGCCCGCCGCGGGCCTCTCGACCACGAAGCTGGGCCCCTGGATGCGGCGGACGCGGCCGCTCTTGTGGGTCGTGCCCATGAAGAGCCGTGTCCCGAGGATGCAGGCTGACAGCCAGCCGACCGGGCTCACAATGACCAGGTCGAGCAGCCCGTCGTCCACCCGAGCGTGCGGGGCGATCCTGGCGTTATTGCCATACTGGTCCGAGTTGGCGACCGCGATCAGCAGCATGTCGACCGTCTCGCGGCGGCCGCCGACCGTGACGAAGCAGCGCTCGGTCTTTCGCTTTGCGAAGGCCGAGAGGGCGGTCCGGGCGTAGGAGGGGAGGCCCCTGCGCGTAAGGCGGTTGAAAAGGTGGGCGACGTCGGAGTCGAGGCCGAGACCCATGGCGTTCACGAAGGGCAGCCCGTTCACGAGACCCGTGTCCAGTGCCGCGGTGCGCCCTGCAGGGCCTGCGGCGAGCTCGAGGGCGTCCCCAAGCCTCTTCGGCAGGCCCAGGTGCAGCGCCAGGCCGTTGCCCGAGCCACAGGGGACCAGCCCCATTGCCGCGGGGGTGTGGATGAGCGCCTGCGCCACCTCGTTTACAGTGCCGTCCCCGCCCACGGCGACTACGCGCAGGCAACCCTGCGCCACGGCCTCCTGGGCCAGCTCCGTGGCGTGGCCCGGACCCTCGGTGCAGGCTAGGTCGGCGTCGAGAGCCCGGGCGGCGATAAAGCTCCGGAGCATCGGCAGGATCGGCGCGTTGCGGCGGGGTCTTCCGGAGCGCGGGTTGAAAATGAAGCGCACCTTCATGATAGGGCCGGCGCAAGGCCTGCGCTGGGGGAGCCCGTCTGGCTGCTGGCGCGAGCCTGCACGTGGGCGGCGATGGCGCGGGCCGAGTCGGGGCGGGCCATGGGCTCAAGCGCGGCGAGCCATTCGGCCCACTTGCGGCCCCGTTCGGAGAAGGCCCCCTTCAGCGTGCGGACTACCGCCTCCGGGGTGGTGGCGAGGGCCCCGGCCCCGTGGCGCATGAGGAGCTCGCAGTTGCCCTCCTCCTGGCCCGGCACCACCTGGTTCACGATCATGGGGCAGCGCGCGGCGATGGCTTCCTGGGTCGTCGCACCGCCTGCCTTGCTGACGACAACGTGGTGGGTCATGAGCAGCTCGGGGATCCTGTCGGTCCAGCCGAGGATCTCGGCGCGGCGGCCCCGGTTTCGCGCGACCTCCGTCAGGGTCTTTCTGAGGGCCTCGTCGCGCCCGACCGTGCACGTGACCTCCCAGTCGCCCTCCGCCAGCAGCAGGCGCGCGGTGGCCTCCGCGTTGCGGGTGCCGGAATTGACGATGTAGAGGATGCGCGGGGCGGCGCCGGCGGCCAGGTCGGGCCTCGAGACGAGCCCCTCGTTCTTGCGAAAGTACGGCGTAACGGGGAACCCGAGGACATGGAGCCTGGCGGGATCGACCCCGGCCGCGCGCATCACCTCGGCCGAGTCCTCGTTCGGCACATACCAGCCGTCGCAACCCGGGCGCCACCAGACCGAGTTAATGCTGATCGAATCGGTCACGATGTTGAAGTGGGGGATCGCGAGCTGGTCCTCGCGGACAAATCTCTGCAGAAGGGACGCATAGGCGGGGAAGGTGCTGCAGATGGCGACGGGCTGCTCCCTCTCGATGATCCTCTCGAGCATTCTGGACTGTGCCCGGAGCATCCAAAGGCCGCTGGACATGAACCACGGCTGGTCCATGAGGGCATAGACGCGCTTCCAGAGGCGCGGGGTGCCGTTAATCGCGGCAAGGTACCCCCTTCGGATGACCGAGTTGAGCTTGGGACAGGAGAGGGCGAACACGTCCACCACGATGGCCGTTCCCGGCAGGTCCTCGTTGAACGCGGCCGCCAGGGCGTGGGCCGCGGCGTTGTGGCCTTCACCATACGCCGCGGTCAGTATCAGGATCCGGTGCTTCATCGTCAGACCAGCACCGGGGATCTCCCGGCCGGAACATGCCCGATTCCCGCTTCCCCCTCCAGGTCGCTCTCGAACTTCTCGATAACCTTCTCCCAGGATTGTTCCTCGACGGCTCGCCGACCGGCGCCTTTAAGGCGATCCCTCAGGGCCGGCTCTGTCGCGAGCCTCACCGCGGCCGCCACCAGGCCCCCCGGGTTGTCGCAGGGCGCCGCAAGCCCCGTTTCGCCATCCTTCACGAAGATCCGCGCCGCGGCGTAGTCGAACCCCGCTGTCGCCAGCCCGCTCGCCATGGCCTCAGTCAGCACATTGCCGAAGGTCTCGGTGAGGCTTGCGTGGATATAGATGTCCGCGGAGGCGTAGTACCGGCCTATCTCGTCCCGGGAGAAGAACCCGGCGAAGATGCAGTCCGGGTGCTCGCGCATGAGCGAGCGCTTGAGCGGGCCTTCGCCCGCGAGTACGAATCGGCAGGCCGGGTTCTCGTGCTTCATCGCCGCGTAGGCCCTGAAGAGCAGGGGATAGTTCTTTTCGGCGGCCATGCGCCCCACGTGGATCACGACCGGGTCGCCGGGGCCGACTTTCCAGCTGCTCCTGAGCGCGAATGAACGCCGCTCGGGACGAAACTGGCGGGTGTCGACCCCCCGCGATAGGACCGAAAGGTTGGCGAAGCCCTCTTTCGCAAGCTCCTCGCACATGTCCAGGGTGGGCGCGAACGTGCGCCGGGTGAGGTTGTGGACGTACTTTAGCCATCCAAGCGCCATGTCCCGCAGGAGCGGTATCCTGTAGTGCCGGGTATAGGCGTGGAAGTTCGTGTGGAAGCTGGACGTGACGGGGACTCCCAATTCGCGGGCAACCCGTATTGCCGAGAGCCCCAGGGGGCCCTCTGTGGCCACGTGAACAAGGTCCGGCCGATCTCGGGACCAGGCTCGCCTGAATTTCCCGCGCGCCGGCAGGCCCAGGCGGAGCAGGGGATAGCCCGGAATGGGGATTCCAGGCATTGGGACCTGCCTATAATCGGGCTGGAGGCTTCCTGCGGGAAGGTCCCTCCGCCAGGGCCTGTATACCGCAACTGAATGTCCCCGCCTTCCGAGCTCACTGGCGATGACCCCAAAGGTCATCGCAACCCCGTTGATCTCGGGGGGGAAGGTCTCAGTTACAATCGCGAGTTTCACGGGATGCGTGGTTTACGCATCCCAAGGTGCACTGCCCGCGTGCCGAACAGGTGTCGTTCGGGTTACGACTTCGGGAATTCGGCCCGGTAGAGGCCCTACGGGCCGGTCCCAACCGCCACGCAGTGGTAGAGGATCCGGCCGCCCGGGTACGCGGTGGAGCCCGTCACATAGATATAATGACCTGCAGTTGCGAAGGGGACTCCGGACGCCAGTCGCTGCGCCAGGTCGCCCTCCTTTTCCAGGGCAAGGCCCCAGTCCGAATCTGGGGTCAGCGCAAAAAGCCCCTGGGGCGGCACCGAAAGGACCGAGAAGGTGGTGGCCTTGACCCCGGTTCGCGCCGGAACGGGCACCGGCTCATGCACGACCGGCGTCTGGGCCTGCTTTACCTCCAACTTGATCATCCGGGCCACCGCTTCCGGTCCGCTGTCGGTCAGCACCGAGCTCACCCAGTCCAGGAGCAGGTTTCGGACAGCGTTCAGGTCGGGGGCCTTGGCGATCGGTTCAATTCCCCCGCTCTTTCGGATGGCCTTAACAAGGGTCGATATCTCCTTTAGGTAGACGTTCTTCTGCGCGCCCGGGATGTAATACATCACGGCCAGGTGAACGGGCATGCCATCCGCCGAGCCGTAGTCGATTCCCTGCGAGGACCAGCCTATCGCGCAGAAGAGCTCCCCCTCCTCCTGCCTGGCCCGCATGTGCGGCACCGCGACACCAAGCCCGATGCCGGTATTGCACTCCTGCTCCCTTTGCTTGATCTCCTCGATCGCATCGGCGCCGGCCTCGATCTTCGGATTGGCGTCAAGAATGCGGGCGAGGAACGCAAGGACCCGGTCCTTGCCTGCTCCTTCCGGCAGCTCGAAGAGGCGGCCATCCTGAAGTGCGGTGAGAATACTGCGCATAAATTAGTCAGTGCCGAAGCGCCTGTAGAACCATGTCTTCACGATGTGGGTCAGGGTGCAATAGAGGAAGGCGAAAAGGGCCAGCCAGGCGAAGAACACCGGGGGCAGGGGGATCAGGTGAATGTACTTTGCGAAGGGCGAGAAGGGCAGCCAGACGCCAATGGCGATGACGCCAAAGGTGGTCAGGCTCATGGTCCTGCTGGCCCGGCTCTGGATGAAGGGAATCTTTATGGAGCGGATGACGTGGACGATCAGGGTCTGGGTGACCAGGGATTCGACGAACCAGGCCGTGTGGAACAGGTCCATCAGGTGGTTGCTCGTCGCCTCGGACGTGCCGGGCTTTCCGACGGCCACGCAGCCAAACACATACAGCATCAGGAAGAAGGTCGCGTAATCAAAGATCGAGCTGATGGGCCCGATGTAGAACATGAACTTCTGGATGCTCTTGATGTTCCAGCGGCGCGGCTTTTCCAGGTACTCCGGATCGACGTTGTCCAGGGGGATCCCGACCTGGGAGAAATCGTAGAGGAGGTTGTTCACCAGGAGCTGGGTCGGCAGCATCGCCAGGAAGTTCGCCGGCAAGAGGAACAAGCTGCCCACCATGCTGAACATGTTCCCGTAGTTGGAACTGGCCCCCATCTTGATGTACTTGATGATGTTCCCGAAGACCTTTCTTCCCTCGATGATGCCGTCCTCAAGGACGAGCAGGCTCTTCTCAAGCAGGATGATGTCGGCGGACTCCTTCGCCACGTCCACAGCCGTGTCGACCGATATGCCGACGTCGGCGGCCTTCATGGCCAGGACGTCGTTGATGCCGTCACCCATGAAGCCTACGACGTGGCCCTGGCTGCGCAGGGACTTGATCACCTTCTCCTTCTGGTCGGGGGTAAGGCGGGCCAGCACGTTGGCCTCCGTGACCTCCTTCACGAATGTGGCCTCGTCCATGGCCGAGAGCTGGGGCCCGGTCAGGAGCTTTGTGATGGTCATGCCGACGTCGCCGCACACTTTGCGGGTCACGAGCTCATTGTCGCCCGTCAGGATCTTGACGGCGACTCCCGAGCGCCCGAGCGCCGCGATGGCGCGGGCGGACGTGTCCTTCGGGGGGTCAAAGAACGCGATGTATCCGAGGAGGATCATCTCGGACTCGTCCGCAACGGCGAACACGGGCTTGGAACGGTCGAATTCCCGGTAGGCGATCGCCAGCACCCGGTAGCCCTGCGAGCTCAGCGTGCGGTACTCGTCCAGGAGGTCGTCGCGGATCAGCTGGATCAGGGGGTTGATATCGTCATCGACCTGGTAGTTCTCGCAGACGGAAATGACCTCCTCGACGGCCCCTTTGCAGATCAGGACGTGGCGGTCCTCGTAGTCGATGACCACCGACATGCGCCGCCTCTTGAAATCAAAGGGGATCTCGTCGACCTTCTTGCAGTTGAGCTCCACATCCAGGTCGGTGTGGGAGAGGATTGCCCGGTCGAGGAGGTTGCGCAGACCCGTCTGATAGAAGCTGTTCATGTACGCGTAACGCAGGACGTCCTCGCTCACGCGGTTGGTGACATCCACGTAGCGCTCCAGAACAACATGGTCTTGGGTGAGCGTGCCTGTCTTGTCCGTGCAGAGGACGTCCATCGCCCCAAAGTTCTGGATCGCGTGGAGGTGCTTCACGATGACCTTCTTGCGTGACATCATGAGTGCCCCCTTCGAGAGGCACACGGTCATGATCATCGGCAGCATCTCGGGCGTAAGGCCCGCCGCGATGCTGAGCCCGTAGAGCATCGCCTCCAGCCAGTTGTGGTCCCGGAGGCCGAGCACCAGGAACACGAAGAGCACCATGACGATCATGAACCGGATCATGAGCCAGGTGAACCCTGCGATGCCCTTGTCGAAGCTTGTGGGGTCGCGCTTGGAGAGCATCTTCTCCGCAAGCGACCCGAAATAGGTGTTGGCTCCCGTGGCGAGCACCATGGCCCGGGCCGATCCGCTCAGGACGTTGCTTCCCATGAAGCAGGCGTTGGTGTACTCGAACTGCACGCGGCCCGCGGGCTGGTTGGTATCCGCGCTCTTTTCGACCGGCATTGACTCCCCCGTGAGCGCCGACTGCGACACGAAGAAGTCCTTGGCCGAGAGGATCCTCAGGTCGGCCGGGATCAGGCTTCCCGCGGCGAGGATCACGACGTCTCCGGGCACGACCTCCTCAAGTTGGATGTCGGTCTCCTTGCCGTCGCGCAGCACGGTGACGGTCGTCTTTACCATCTTCTGCAGCTTCTCGACTGCCCGGGAGGACCGTGTCTCTTGGAAGTAGGAGAGGAAGACGCTCAGGACAACCATGGCGCCCACGATCGATGCCGAAGGGGCGTCGTCAGCGACCCAGTAGAACAGGGCGCACATGACCAGCAGCTGGACCACGAGCGGGTTCTTGCACCGGTGAAGGAGGTCCATCACGACCGACTGGTGCCCGCCTGCGGCGACCGTATTGGGCCCCACCTCCTTGAGGAGTTTTTCGGCCTGCTCCGAGGTGAGCCCCGTGGACGCGCTCCCTAGGCGGTTGAGCAGCTCGAGTTCAAGAATCGTGTAGAGGCTCGGATCGGTGGGCACGGTAAAAAAGGAGTTACGTTGTTCGGACGCCAACGGAAGCCTGGACCGAGGCGGTTCTAGACAAGAAGCGGTGATTCTCGGCGGTGGGCGACCTTTTTTTTCCGATAATAGAGCGCTCTTTAGGGAATTCACACAACGGACACACTCCCCTCCAGCATTAGCGGACCTTACGGGTCTTTAAATTTCTGTTGCAGGTCCGGGCGGCAGGTATCTACGTTCAACCTTTTAGGTAAATGCAAACCCACGGTCCGAAACGGGTCTACACGCCACATTCCCTGGAGTACTGGTTCGACATCCTTGCGGATGATTGGGCCGAGACCTTCTCTGAGAGCCAACTGGACGAGGGTCGGCGCATCTACAGGAATGGTGAGGTCAGGGAACTTGAGCTCACCGACCGGGATGCCATCATCCACCGCAGGATAGAGAAGAAGGACGAATATGCCGTGATCGAGTGGAGCGCGGGTGCGCTCTCGGTCCGGTCCTCTACGACGGACCGCGAGATTGCCCATGCCCTTGCCGTTGCAGGACTTCACGAGATCGAGGAGCTGGTAGCCGACGAGATATCGCCGCTGCCGGCCGAGGTGGGGGCGGATGTCCAGCATACGTCCATAGGCGGCAACGGGAACGGCAACGGGAACGGCAACGGCATGGGCAATGGCAAGGCGGCCCCGGCCGTTCAGCCGCCCGGGCCTGCTCCCGTGCCCCGCCTAAACGGCCCCTCAAGGCCGCTCATGCTGGTCTTCAAGATCAAGTCCTCCGGGCTCTCTTTCCAGGCATGCTGGGTCGACAGTGACAAGAAGACCCGCCACCCGGCGCTTGGACCCGACGCCCACGCAGGCACGAACGGCAACGGCCATGTTTCCTCCGGAGAGCGCGCCAAGCTGATCGGCCTGGCTGCCTATGCCCGAAAGGCTCACTTCCAGTACAACCAGGAGACGGGGGCCTATCTGATGGAGTCCCTGGTGGAGATCCCGAATTTTCTGAAGGTCACCCTGCCGCTATGGAAGCGGGTGTTCTCCATCGAACTCGACGACAAGACCGCGAACCTGCTGAAGGGAACCCGGAGTATCGAGATTGAGGCCGTGGCGGAGCGAGCCCAGGGGGACGCTGGGCTCAACCTGCGCTGGATATTCAGGACGGGCGAACGGATGCTCACCGACAGCGAGGTCTCCGCCCTCGTGAAGCGGGGTGGACAGCCGGTGATCCTGCCGAACCTGGGCATTGTCGCCCTATCCGCTGAAAAATGGGAATCCTTCAGCTCGTGGAGGCGCAACATTGAGGAGACCCAGGAGGGCGGCGCGGCGCAGCTGCAGTACCTCATCTTCTCCCTCTTCAATGACGCGCGCCTTAAGCTCACGCTCTCCCCGGAGATGGAGGCATGGCGGCAGAAGGTGCTTGCCGCGCCGGACTCGCCACCCGAGATGGCTGCGATCCTCAGGCCCTACCAGCGGCGCGGCGTGGAGTGGATGTACCACCTCTGCGAGGTCGATTGCCACGGACTGCTGGCCGACGAGATGGGCCTCGGGAAAACGCTGCAGGTCCTCTCCCTCCTGGCCGCCAGGTCCATGAAGGACCGCCCGAGCGTGATTGTGTGCCCCGCGAGCGTCGTCCCCGTGTGGCGCGAAGAGATCTCAAAGTTCTTCCCCGAGCTGGCGGTGGACGTCCTGAAGACGGGCAACGACTTTAACTCGAACAAGGCACCCGTGATCTGGCTGTGCAGCTACACCCAGCTGAGGAAGCACCGCTCGCTCTTGGACAGCTCCGAGTTCGCCTATTCCGTGCTGGACGAGGGCCAGTTCATCAAGAACCCCGATGCCAAGGTCACGCAGACCTGTTTTGCGATCAGGGCCCGCCACCGCATCGTCCTGACGGGGACCCCGCTCGAAAACCGGCAGCTGGACCTCTGGAGCATCTTCAGGTTCCTGCTCCCGGGGCTCCTGGGCTCCAGGTCCTCGTTCGAGGCCTCGCTCAACGCCGACCGCGAGGGAACGCTCACGCGGCTCAGGGCGCAGCTGGCTCCGTTCATCCTCCGGAGGACGAAGAAGGAGGTGGCGCAGGAGCTGCCGCCCAAGGTGGAGATGGACCTCATCTGCCCGCTTACGGACGTCCAGCGGGCCGAGTACGCCCGCATCTGCACCGAGGGCCTTGAGAGGCTCGGAGACGACGTGGGTTCGGCCATGCGGGAGAAGTCCTTCGGGTTCCTGGCCCTCCTCACAAGGCTGCGCCAGACCTGCTGCGACCCCGACATGCTGCCCTGGCTCAAGGCCCCGCTTTCGGACTCGGGCAAGATCAACCTGCTTGTCGAGAAGCTCGCCGAGATCGTCGGCAGCGGCCACAAGGTCGTCATCTTTTCGCAGTTCGTGATGCTGCTCGACCGCGTGCGTGCGGCGCTCATCCAGAATTTCCCGGACCTCCCGCGCTACGAGCTGACAGGCATGACGCTGGACCGGCTGAAGCCCGTTCAGGCCTTCCAGGGCGCCCCCGGGGCGGCTGCGATGCTCGTGTCGCTAAAGGCCGCGGGCACGGGGATCACACTCCACGCCGCGGACTACGTCTTCCTGCTGGATCCGTGGTGGAATCCCGCGGTCGAGGCGCAGGCCGTGGACCGGGTCCACCGGATAGGACAGACCAACACGGTGTTCGTCTACCGCATGGTGACGGCAGGAACAGTCGAGGAGCGGATCCAGGCCCTGAAGGCCTCGAAGAAGGACCTTTTTGACAAGCTGGTAGGCGGCCTCGGCGGTGACTTTGACCTTAGCCAGCACTTCTCGTCGATGAAGAGCCTGGTTCAGCTAACGGCCTCGCCGGAGCAGGAAATGCCCGAACGATGGGCCGAAACTGCCGCTCCGGTTGTCATTGCCGCGGCGGACGTGCTCGGCGGCGCCACTGAGCCGCCGGTCCTCCCGGCGCAGAACGGCGAACAGGGAGCAGGGTAGGGCAAGCATCCCGGTGGCGAGCATGGGGCCGGGCGGCCCCAGTTTGAGCAAAACCCAGGGGAGCACGGCAAAGCCGCCGGCCACAACGATGGTCCTGAGGGCTCCCCTGCGGAGTGCCGCGCCCTTCACGTTCCGGCCTTTGCCGCACGGCGCACCTTTCTCGGGGACTTGAAGGGCGCGATCTCCTCGAAAGGACCGACGGCGGCTGCAGGCGCCCGGCTGGCCTCCTCCTCGGGCCTGCGGATATGCAGGAACTGCACGTTCTCGGCCACCACCTTCAGGCGCGAGCGTTTGGCTCCGCTGTGCTTATCCTGCCAATGGTCCGTGTCCATGCGGCCCTCGACCAGGACCAGGGACCCCAGGGTAAGGAAGTGGGCGCATGCCTCGCCGGAGGGTCCCCAGACCTCGATGTCGTTGATGTACGTCGTATGGGTGATCTTCTCGCCGCTTTCGTCCCTTTTGTTGCGGTTGATCGCGACATGGAGCAGGCAGAGCGCCTGTCTTTCTCCCTCGGGCTGAAAGCGCAGTTCGGGAGCCTTGGTCAGGTTTCCAATGAAGGCATAGCGGTTGAGGTAGGGCATGGCGCCATACACAAACACCATGTTAGACATGTCAAATAAAAATAGAGGTGTGTTAACGTGGGGCGCCCCCGCTACTAGTCGTGGGGGACCCTGTCCGCCCCAGGCGAGGGGTCCTTTGCGGGCGACTGCGGCTTACCCGATGCCCCCTCCAGCTCGGCGATCCGTGCATCCGCGGCCCGGAGCAACTGCGCGAGACGGATGGACTGGGCCTTCAGCTCAAGGGCCTGATCTGAAAGCTCCCGGCTGCGGCGCATCACCGCCTCCAGCGAATTGTCCAGCCTCCCCGCGCTTTCCCGGTTTGCCGCCACCTCGGCTGCGAGCTCCTGGGGCAGCAGCCCGGGTTGGTAGGCGATCTCGCCGCGCGCGATCTCGCCGGTCACGATTCGGAGAGTCGCGGGCGCCGGGGAGAGGGACTGCTCGTCACTCAGGCGGACCAGCGTCAGGCGGCCGTCCAAGAGCATGAGCCTGTAGGCGGCCGGCAGCGTGATCCGGTCCGGGAGGCTCAGGGCTTCGGCCGGGCCGGGTGCCGCGGTCACTTGGTCCGCGGGCAGCGGCGGTACTTGGGCCTCGGACCGCCGACCGGCCGGGGCTCCGGAGCCCGAGCCCGGCCCGGAGCAGCCGGCACCGACCAAGAGTCCGACAAGGCAGGCGCATGGGAAAATCTTCATCCTTTTTTCGCCGCACCGGCGGGGAGTCGTAGCCCCACGGCTGCGGCCCGCGGGTCGATCGTCTGCTCGACAAAAAGGTAGAACGCCTTGCCCGCGGGCACCCGGACATAGACGCCCCGTTTTGACATCTCGTCACGGATGCGCCCTGCCACCTGGTTCATGAGCTCGGTCGCGCTCGTCCCCACGGACCCGGCGACCGCGTTTCCCAGGGTGGGCGCTATCTGTGTTGCGCCGAGGACTCCGGAAAGCCCAGGGGCGGGCTGCTGGCGCTCGGCAACGGCAGCAGCGCCCTGTGCGAGGCCGCTGAGGGCCGCGGCGGCAAAAAGCCTCACCTCGCGCTCGTCCTGGGTCGACAGGGTCGCGCCCACAAGCCCGTCTGCGCCATCCTCCAAGCCCCATGCGCGAGCGCGCTCGTGGCCGGGTGCTGGGCTCTCCTGTCGGTCGAGGGCTCTTGCCTTGAGCACGAGTTCCCGGCCGTTGGAGCCCTCGCCGCCGCCGGGAAGAACGAGGGTCCATTCCCCGTCGTCCACCAGGCGGCCTACGCCGGCCGCATCGATCACGGGCTCGGGTCGCGCGTAGCTGTACGCCTCGGTTCCCGCGGGAATGATCACGTCACCGTTCCAGTCGAGGTCCTGTGTCACGAGCGCGACAATCGGTTCGGACCTGGCGGTCACGCTGTCGACGGTATTGACCAACTGGCACTTGATGAGCCGTCCATACGGAGCGAACCCGTCGGAGAGGTCCGGACTCAGGCTAGCCTTGGGCGGCCCGGGGTCCGGCAGGATCATCGCGGTCGGGGCCGACTGACGGGTTTCCGCAGGCATGCGGAAGATCTCGGGCAAGGTCTTCTTTTCATCCCGACGGTGGCTCGAAGGGCCGCCGGAGGTCGGCTCCGCGGGCGGTGATTCCTTGGCAGCCCCCTCGGTCACGTCCTGCACGGGCTTGGGTCGCTCGGTCTCCCGCCGGTAGCCTCCGGTTACCGGGGAGGCCTCCCTCAGGGCCTCGGCCGAGCTGATCTCCTCCGGGGCAAGGCGCGTGGGGAATTCCGTCGCCCGTTTCTCCGATTGCGGGGCGAGCGGCGCACTGCGCGCAGGCCACTTCCATGCGGCGGCAACGAGCGCCACGGCGCCCGCAATCAGCAGACTCACCCTCAGGGAGACCCGCCCGGAGCAGGTTGATTCTTTAAAGACGCCTGTCATTGGGTTTCGAATCCGGGCAGCGGCATCCTGAGGACGGGGCGGGGGTTCACCGACCCAAGGAGCACGGCGCTTATTTCGAACCGGTTGTCGGGTAGCAGGAGGTTGGGGGCCCCGTTGGGAGCCCGGGCGACAACCAGGAAGACCGGGGCCGTGGCGCCGGGTTCTATCTCCGCGGGAAAGTCGACCGTTCCCACGGGATAGACTCGGTCGCCGGCGCGGACAACCCAGCTTGCGGGATCCACAATGAGGCGCCTCGGGGTGGTGTTCGCCACGCTGGCGCACAGTCCCAGGGAATCAGTGGTCGCGTCCCTAAGGGCAAAGCGGGGCGTGATCGTGAAGTCCCCGAAGCTCCTGGGGACGGCGCCGAGGAGCGAGAGCTCAAGGGACGGGTCTGCGGCGGCTAGGGCGCGCGCGCCCTCGGCCGTCGAGCTCAGCATCAGGCGCAAGGTCGTGAGGAGGCCGAGTTCGGACGCGGGGCTGGGCTCGCGGTAGCGGGTGCGAGGCGGCTGCGGGGAAAGAGCGACCGCGGGGCCCTTTTCCGGGACCGGGGTGTCGCCCAGAAAGACGACCTTTCGCCACGCAAGGCCCACTGGGGCCGGCACGAATTCGACGGGAATCCCCCGTGACTTCCCGCCCGGTAGCGAGAGCACGACGTGGAGGACACGGTGTGCGCCCGCCGAGACCGGGGTCACGAACACGCGTTGCTTTCCGCGATTGGCCTCGATGACGAAGTCCCCCGCGTACTTCTCAGCGTCGGGTGTGAATCCGCGCCCCGCCCAGTCCTCCAGCGGCCATGGGAAGTCGAGCTCCACGGTGTTCTCGGGCTCGGTCGGAACCGCCACGGGAATGTGTTCCTCGGACTCCCGAGGAAGCGTGATCCGTTCGATGCTTGCGGGGGAGCCCGGATCGGGCGGCTGCCCACCGGCGCGGTGCGAAGAGAGCGCGGCCGGCACCACGAAGAGCATGAGCAGCCCGACCCCTTTCACGGCGCCTCCTTGTCCCCCGGCCAACGCACGGTGGCCCGGTGGCGGACGACCACGAAGGGATAGCGGCCCTGTTGGAGGGCGTCCTCCTGTGGCGCCAGTTCGACGATCAGGTGGAATTCCCCGGCAGGGGGCTCGTAAGGCAGGCCCTCCACCGCACCCGAGCGGACCAGGAAGCCGCGGACGCGGTACCTGGGGGTAGGGCCCTCGTCTAGGACGTCGATCCCCTCAACCTCGGGGTGGTCGTATAGGTTGCGGCGCTTGCGCTCAGGGACCTCGCCCCGAACATCGGCATCCAGGGTGCGCCAGCTTTCACCGATGAAGATCCTGTGGGCGAGCTCAGGGTAGGATAGCCCGGACGGGTTGCGCGTGAAGCACGCCTGGGCGGCCTGGAGCAGGATCTCCCGGTAGAGCGCGCTCCTGGCCTCGGCGGGCCTAACGGGCCCATAGTGGATGGTGCCCACGCCGTCCACCGAGTAGGCCCAAACGCCCTGCCGCAGGTTTGCGGTGCCCGCTTCGAGCAGGAGGAGGGAGAGAAGCGGCGAAGCAGTTGCCACCACCATGCAGAGGACCTTTACCTGATGTTCGGCCACCCAGCGCGCGGCAGGGGTGAAGGTGGAGTTCTGGGGCGGGCCGCCCCTGGGTCCGGCGACCGTTGGCCTGCGCGGAACCTCCGGCTGATCGTGGTGACCCTCGCTCATGGGGCGTGCAGGCGAGCACGCCCCGCAATATTAGACAAGTCAAACTTTGCGCGTTACTCGACCCGATTTCTTCGTCTTGGGCAGCTTGGGTGCGGGGCCCTTTCCCGTCTCGACCCACTTTTCGGCCCTGCGGAGCTCGGCGTTAAAGGCGGTCCCAAACTCGACCAGCGTGGGCCCCTTGCCATTCGCCAGCGCCGCGTTCACGAAGTACATCGTGGTGCCCGCAGCCTCGCCCGGCAGGGGGGGCGGCGCCATCCTGCGGATGGTCCCGACATAGGACACCCCGAGGCTCTCGGCGCGCCTGCGCGCGACCGAGACGAGAAGGCGTTCGAAGGCAGCTTGGCGTTGCGCGGGAGTCATCGGGTTCGGGAAAAGCTGAAGAGAAAGCGTTTGCTAAACGTGTCTAAACAAGCTAGGTATGTTTTCACCCGTTTTCAACCACCTTATACATTAATTGTTCCCATTAAAACGTCATGAGTGACAAGACTAAAATTAATGTGGCCCAGATGAGGGGCGTTTCGGCCGCCGCTGCCGCCTCACGAGGCCTCTCGGAACCGGCCGTCGTGGACTTCCTTCCGCTCCCCGTCTACCCGCTGCTTGGGGTGCAGGTCCACTGCGTCCGCTGGCAGACCATCGTCCAGGGAATGAAAAAGAAGGGCGTGATCGTGAGGGTTCACCGCGAGAGCGACCGGGGCGGCCTTTTTAAGGCCGCTTCGCGCGTCGGCGTGAAGCTGATGAGTCGCCGCTGCGCCGGTGCGCCGGGGGAAGGGGCCAGCTGGCTGGTCCGCATCCGGGAGGCGGGCGGCCGCAACGCCGCCGACATAGACGCCGCCGACCCGACCGCTTCCGACCGTGGCCGCTACCGCGCGCTTGGGCTCCTGGTCCTTGAGCGAGGCTCCATTACCATCAAGGGCGGCGACATGGCTGTCGCGCTCCACCGCTCCCTTAGGGAGTTCATCCGCGACAACGGACTAGCTGGCAGGCGCCAGCGCAACGCGGTCGTTGCGGAGCCCGGGCCCGAGGGCGAGTATGTGGTGTCGGTCGCCCCGAACATCCGAGCGGCGTTCGCGGACTGGGAGAAGAAGAAGTCTCCTGCAGCTTGACGCCGTGGCCCGCGTGGGCCAACAAGCTGGGAAATGCCCGGAACCTCTGACGTCCCGGAGCGCCTCGCGGCCCTGCGAGGGCTTCGCAGCCACCTTTGCGCCGCCGTGCTGGGGCAGGAGGAGGCCGTTGCCGGGCTTTCGGATGCGCTTTTGGCCGGCGAGATGGGCCACACTCGCCCCGGCAGGCCGAAAAGCATTCTGCTTCTCCTGGGACCTACGGGAACGGGAAAGACAAAGGCGGTGCAGGCCGCGAGCAGCTACCTCTATGGCACCCACGCGGTCGCGCGGATTAACTCGGCTGAATTCTCATCGGAGGAGCGGGTTCCGCTGCTCTTGGGCAGGTCTGCCGGCGAGGAGGGGCTCCTTGCGCGCAAGATCGCCGGGCTCAGGAGTTCCGGGGGGCGGATCCTGCTTCTTGACGAGATAGAGAAGGCCCACCCGAGCGTGGCCGACTACCTGCTCGGGATCGAGGAGGCGGCCGTGATGACGGCAGCGGGGATCACCCTGGACCTCTCCGACCTCCACATCATCGCCACCTCCAACGTGGGCAGTGCAGGCGTCACAGAGATGCAGGGTCTGGCGCGGGCAAGCGTGCGCCGCTACGTCGAGCAGGAGGCGGCCGCCCACTTTCGGCCGGAGGTCCTTGCGAGGTTCACGGCGGTGCTCGTATTCGCCCACCTTTCCCGTGAGGTCCAATTCAGGATCTGCCGCCAGATGGTGGATGAGGAGGTGGCCTTCCAGTCGGGTGTGCTCTCGGAAAAATTTGGGCACAGGCACCAGGTCCGCACCCACCCGGCCCTATGCCACAGGCTTGTGGGCGAGGGTTGGCATCGCCGCCTCGGGGCACGGCCCATGCGCAACGTGGTCGAGCGCCGCATCCGCGGGGCGCTTGTCGATGCGCAGCTTCGTGGAACGCTAGGTCCCGGTGTCACCGAGTCCGTTCTCTGCATGGATACGGTGGAGGGCATCCGCGCCTCGGTGGCGCGAATGCCCATCTGCCTTTAGCGGGCGCGGCCGGCGCCCTAGCTGCGGTCAGGATACGGCGGCGGCGGCGGCACGGACTTCGCGTTGGTCTTCAGCTCGGTTAGTATCTCCTCGATGCCGCGGTCAAGCTGTTGGTCCGTGCCCGAGAATTCCTTTGCGGGATCGTTGTCGACAACGATGTCGGGATCGACGCCTCGACCCTCGACGGGCCAATCCTTTCCATCCTTCGAGTAGGGGGCGAATTCTGGCTTGTTGAGAAATCCGCCGTCGACGATTGGGAGGGTCTCCCGGATGCCGACCACGCCGCCCCAGCTTCGCTTGCCGATCAGTTTTCCGAGGCCATTGTCCCGGAAGCGGTACGGGAAGATGTCACCGTCGGAGGCGGAGAACTCGTCCATCAGGAGGACCTTGGGACCAAGCTGGAGGTCGGAGGGGTTCGGCAGGGGCGTAGCGTTCCTCGCCTTCTCGAAGAAGACCAAGCGGCGGGTGAGCCGCTCGATTACCATCGGGGAGACGAATCCGCCGCCGTTGCCTCGGTCGTCGATGATGAGCGCTTTTTTGCGGAGCTGGGGATAGAAGTGCTTTGCGAACTCATCGAGACCCTCGAAGCCCATGTCGGGGATGTGGATATAGCCGACCTGACCGCCGGTCTTCTGGGTCACATAGTCGGTGTTGTGCTGGACCCAGCTGCGGTAGTAGAGGGGCGCCTCGTCGCCCGTCGGGATGACGGTCACAAAGCGAGCACCCTCGTCCAGCGGCTTCGCGTTGACCTTCAGGACGACCTGTTTGCCCGCTTTGCCGACGAGCACCGAGTAGATGTTGGAGAGGTCTCGGACGGGCTTGCCGTCCACGGCGAGGATGTAGTCACCCTCGCTCACATTGACCCCGATCTCAGTGAGGGGTGAACGCTCGGCCTCTACCCAGTTCTCCCCGTGGAGTATCCGGTCGATCCTGTAGGCGCGGCTCTGGGGGTCGCGCGTGAGCTCGGCGCCCAAGAGGCCGAGCTTAACCCTCGGGGCCTGCGGCCTGTCGCCGCCGCCCACGTAGGTGTGCCCGCTGTGGATCTCACCGATCAGTTCGCCGATGATGTAGGTGAGGTCGTAGCGCGTCTGGGCGTACGGGACCAGGGCGGCGTACTTCTCGCGCATGGCGGGCCAGTCCACTCCGTTCATCGTGGGCGAGAAGAAGTAATCGCGCATCTGGCGCCAGCACTCGTTGTAGATCTGCGCCCACTCGGCGTGGCGGTCCAGGGCCAGCTCGAGCTCGGCGAACGAGAGCTTGTCCTTCAGCTCGATCTTGGCTGTTGGGAGGTCGATGATGGCGAAATCCTTCCCTACGTTAACGAGCATCTTCTTTCCGTCATGGGTCACCTCATAGCCTCCGGCGGACCCGAGCTCGGTCTCCTTCTGGTCCTTCAAGTTGTAGAGGGCCAGGGTCTTCTCTGGGGGGCCAGCATTCTCGTCGCCTTCGCCATCAGAGTCGCTGCGCAGGTAGTACACCTTGTCGCCCACAGCGGTGATCGACTCATAGTTAGCCGACTTGATCGGCAGACCGATGAGGCGGTCTTTGAGTCCGTCCTCGTCGACCTTGACGACGACGGCTTTCGGGGCGGTGTCCTTCTTGTCATCCTTGCCTTCGGCCGCCTTGGCGTCCGATGGCTTGTCATCGGGCTTGGGAGAGGGGGCCGCGATCTCGACCTCGTCGCTCTTCGGCTTGAAGGGGGAGTCGGTGTCCTTGGCGAGCGCAAGAAGGTAGACGCGCTCGAGGTTCTTGTAGACGTGCTCGAGTTCGTAGTCGCTCATCGTTGGTTTGAAGTCTCGGCCGGAGGCCAGGACCAGGAACTTCCCGTCATCGCTGAAGCTGGGCGAGCTGGCCTCGTACCATCCGTCGGTGGCCGGGAACTTGCGGGAGTCCTTGACTGAATAGAGCCACACCTTCGTAAGGGACTCGTCCTCAGGGCGCGTCCAGGTGATCCACTGGCTGTCGGGCGACCAGGCGTACTGCCGGATCTCGAACGCCGTCGCCGTGTCGACCACCGTCACCTCCTTGGATTCGACTGAGACGAAGCGCAGTCTCTGGAGCCTGTCGGACCACAGGAGCTTCTTGCTGTCGGGCGACCACATTGGGCCGTAGTAGTAGGTGTCGGCGCCATGGGTGAGTTGGACCGGGGCCCCCGTGCCGTCCTGCGGCCTCACGTAGAGCTCGTTCTCACCGGACTCGTCCGAAATGTAGGCGATCGTCTTGCCATCGGGCGACCAGGCCGAGTCGCGCTCGTGAACACCCGACTTTGCCGTAAGATTGCGCGTCGCTCCGTCCTTTGCCGGCACCGTGAAGGTGCCCCCGCGTGCGTTGACCACGGCACGCTTTCCGTCCGGCGAGGGCGAGACGTCCGCCACGTAGTCGGCGACGTTCACGAGGGCAGGGCGAGCCGTGACGAAGTCATCCTTCACCACGATTGGCAGCCGTTTGGACGTTCCGCTTCGGGTGTCGAAAGACCAGACGTAGCCGGCCTCCTCGAATACGATTACCCCACCGCCGAGCGACGGGAACTTGATGTCGAAGTCCTTAAAATGAGTGTGCTGCGCGGTCGCCTTGGTGGCCAGGTCGTAACTATACAGGTTCATCCTTTTTGCGCCCTCGGCCAGCCTGTCCGAGATGAAGTAGATCCGGTTGTTGGGCGCCCACATCGGTATGATGTCCTGGGCGGGGTTGTTCGTGATGTTCTCGATCGCGCCGGTCTTGAAGTCGTAGATCCAGATGTCGTCGGCCATTCCGCCTCGGTAGTCCTTCCAAGTCCTGAACTCGCGGAAGATACGGTTATAGGCCATCTTGGTGTCGTCGGGAGAGAGGGACAAGAAACCGCCGCGGGGCACCGGCAGAACCTTCGGAAGATCCCCGTCTGGCCCGACCGAGAACAGCTGGCCGTTGAACGGGTCGAAAGAGCGCATCCTCGATCGGAAAACCACCTCCTGGGTGGTGTTCTTCCACGCCATGACAATGTTGTTGGGCCCCATGCGGTCGCCGAGGTCGTCGCGGCCGATCGTAGCGGTGTAGGTGAGCCGCTTGGGCGTCCCGCCTTCGGCCGGCATAAGGTAGACCTCCGTGTTCCCGTCATACTGCGCCGTGAATGCGAGCTGGCTTCCATCCGCCGAGAACCTCGGGAAGACCGCGTAGCCCGGTCCGTTCGTCAACCGTCGAGCGACGCCGCCGTCCATGCCCACCGAGTAAAGCTGGTCGGCATACGAGAACACGACTTGCTTCCCATTGGTGGCGGGAAAACGGAGGAGGCGGGTCTCGTCGGCCGGAGTTTCTGATCGCAGGGGGCTCGCCAGAAGAACGAGGCCCGCCAGGGGCAGGATGAGTTTAAGCATGTTATTGGGCAGAGGATTACAGTTGCATGGATCTTATTCTAAAAACCCAAGCAAAGCCAATACCCGACAGCTCAAAAACTCGAAATCACGGGGCCACAATGCCTTCCCGCCGTGATGCCCCCCGAGGCCTACACCGATTCCAAGATCTTATAGAGGCGTTTGACCATTCCGGTGGCGTCGTCCAGGAGCCCAGCCGAGATGAGCGCATTGTCCAGAATCTGCTCGGCGACGAGCTTGCCCTTTTCAGGCGCCTGGGTCCTCAGTTCGGACAGTCTCTTGATGACGGCATGGCGCGGGTTGATTTCCAGGCTCACGCGAACGGGCGCTTGCTCCCCGTCCTTGTTCATGGCCTTCATCAGACGGCGCATATGGGGAGACATGAACTTGTCCGCGTTCAGCGCCAATGCGGGGGAATCCACGAGGCGGTCGCTCGCCTTCACCTCCGAGACCCTGTCACCGAGCGACTCCTTGAGCCAGCCAACAAGAGCCTTCGTATCGTCCTCGCTGAGCGCCCCCTCTGCCCGTGGCTGCTCGGAGAGCTTAACGTCCCCGTGGTCCGCCGCAGTGAGCTTCTTCCCATCGAATTCCCGGACGTTGTTCATGACGTACTCGTCGACCGTCTCAAAGCAGAAGAGAACCTCAAGGTTGCGGGCCTTAAACCCCTCAAGGTAGGGGCCGGATTCGATCGAGTCCCTGTTCGGGCCCACCAGGTAATAGATTTCCTTCTGCTCGGTTCCCATGCGGGTGACGTAGTCGGCCAGGGAGGTGGTCTTTCCCTTCTCCGTGAGCGACGACTCGAAGCGCAGGAGCTTCGTGATGGCATCCTTGTTGACGAAGTCGAGCGCGGCGCCCTCTTTGAGAAACACCCCGAACTCCTTGTAGAAAGCCGCGTACGCATCGGGACGGTCCTTGGCTTCCTCGTCTAGGAACTTGATGAAGCGCTTCGTGATCACCCGGTTGAGCTTCTCGACAAGCGAGCGGTCCTGCATCGTCTCGCGCGAGATGTTGAGCGGCAGGTCCTCGCTGTCGACGACGCCCTTCAGGAACCTGAGCCATTCGGGCAGGAGGTCCTTCGGCCTGGCGTCGATGAGCACCTTGCGGCAGTACAGCGCCACGGAGGGCTCGAGCCTCGATAGACCCATCTTCTCGGTGTTGTCCTTCGGGACGAAGAGGAGCGCATTGATCGAGAGCGGGGCGTCGGCGCTGAAGTGCAGGCGCATGCGCGGCTTCTCGGTGTCGTGGGCCTGAAATTTATAGAACTCGTCGTACTCCTCCTCCTTGATCTCATTCTTGCTGCGCAGCCACAGGGCCTGGACGGTGTTGATCCGCTTCCCGTTTAAGTTGATCGGGAACGAGACGAAGGAGCTGTACTTCTCGATGATCTCGCGCACGCGCCACTCCTGGCTGAATTCGGAGCACTCATCCTTAAGTTCGACGACGATCTTCGATCCCCGGCGCACGCCGGCGCTCTCCTCGATCGCGTAGCTGCCGGAGCCGTCGCTGCTCCAGAGGAGCCCGGGTTCGGACTCGCGCCACGAATGCGTGTAGACCTTGACGGACTTCGCCACCATGAAGGCCGAATAGAATCCAACGCCGAATTGCCCTATCAGTCCGGTGGCCTTTTGGTCTCCCTCGCCCAGGGCCTTAACGAACGCCTTGGAGCCCGAATGGGCGATGGTCCCGAGATTCTCGACAAGCTCGGCCTGGGTCATCCCGACTCCGAAGTCCTGGATGGTGAATGTCTTAGCCTTGTCGTCAGTCGTGATATTGATCTCCAGATCCAGCTTGTCGTCAAAAATGGCCTTTTCGGTGAGGCTGAGGTGCCGCTGCTTCTCGAGCGCGTCCGAGGCGTTGGAGACCAATTCCCTGACGAAGATCTCCTTTTCCGTATAGAGGGAGTGGATGACGATATCGAGCAGCTGCTTGATCTCTGCTTGGAATTCGAAGGTCTGTGGAGTTTCGGTAGGCATGGGTTGTGGAAAATGGAGGTGAGACGGTAGCTCGGTCTTTTCAAAAATCAACGCCGCATAGAGGCACGCCTGCAGGATGCCGCAGTTGAAGTATTCGGGCAATGGGTCATGTTACCCATACGCCTATATGCCCACGAAAGAACCGGAACACCCAATCAACCCCGAGGTAAGGATTGGCCATGTCCACCTAAAGGTTGCCGACATCGAGCGCTCGCTCGCCTTCTACTGCGGGGTTCTGGGATTCAAGCTCATGCAGCGCTTCGGCACTGGAGCGGCGTTTATATCCGCTGGGGGCTACCATCACCACATAGGGCTCAACACTTGGGAGAGCCTGGGGGGGGCGCCGCCGCCTCAGGGAACGACAGGGCTCTTTCACGTGGCGATCCTCTATCCGAACCGCTCCGAGTTGGCGGATGCGCTCCTCAGGCTCATGGCGGCCAAGATCCCGCTCGACGGCGCAGCGGACCACGGCGTCAGTGAGGCCCTTTACCTCCGCGATCCCGACCAGAACGGGGTTGAGCTCTATGTTGACCGGCCCCGCGAGCAATGGCCCCTGGACTCCAAGGGGGAGGTGGCCATGTACACGCGACCCCTGGATCTGGACGCGCTCATGGCCGAGGCCTCCGCGGGTTAGGCCCGGGGATTGGGGGTGCGCCCGATCCGGTCGGAAGTCACCCGTGTCGCATGGTCCGCTCCCGCGTCCCCTTTGGCCGCAACGCCGACCGGGGGGAAAGTCGCCCCATGCTACGGCGTCCGCGAGCGCGCTCCATTGACCGCCTTACGCCGGCAGAGAACAGGGCGGGCCAAGTCTCTCACGGTTTGTCGATGAACGGTACTGCGGCATCCAGGAATTCCTCCGGGCGTTCAATCGCGGGCGCGTGCCCGCTCTTGGGAATGAGGGCCAACCTTGCGCCGGGTATCCTGAGGGCAAAGTCCCTCCCGTCGTCGACGGGGATGATCTGGTCGCTGTCCCCCCAGACCACGAGCGTTGGGATCGAGATCCCAGCAAGCTTGTCGTCAACAGACTCGGCGATGATCCCCCTGTTCGACATGATCGAGTGGATCGTCCATCCATCGCCCTTGGAAAGGATCGCCTCGAACTTCCTGCGGATTTCCGTTTCCGATCTCCGGGAAGGCTCGAAGAAAATTGCGGACAAGAGGCGCATGGACCCCTCGACCGATGCCCCACCGCCGCCCGAGGTGAGCTGCTCGGCGAGATGCCTGTGCCCCGCGGCATCCACAAGGATGAGCTTCCGCGGCGCCGGAAGGGCAAAGGAAGGCCCTGCGGCAGGCGCCGGTCCCAGCGCCTGAATCGTGTACTGGGCGCAAATCCATCCGCCGAGCGATTCCCCGATGAGCGTGAATTCCGTGACCTTCTTCACACGCAGAAACTCGCCGAGCATGTCCACCCACGTCTGGATGCCATAGTCGATGAGCGGCTTGTCCGAGGCCCCAAATCCAAGCTGGTCGGGCGCCAACACGTGGTGGTGGGTGGCGAGGGGCCCTATGCAGGTCCCCCAGTCGTCCGCCGCTCGGGTTGCGAGGCCGTGGAGCATGACAACCGTGGGGCCGCTTCCGGCTTCGTAGTAGGCGATCTTTTGGCCGAAGATCCACTCGCTCTTCTGCTCCGGGAGGGTCGATGCCCGGCCAGCGCTTAGCGCCATGAGGCTGGTCGCCAGCGCCTGGAGAAGCAAATATGGGTTTCGAAGTTTCAGGATTAGCGGGGTGGGGCGCTTTGAGCGTGCCTCCCTATGGCCCGATGCACCTTTCGTGCCATGCGGCTGCCTCTAGCCGCCCAGGTACGCCGACTTGAGTTGGGGGTTTGCGCGCAATTCGGAACTCTTCCCCTCCATGGTCACGCGCCCGGTCTCGAGCACGTAGGCGTAGCTGCTGATCTCGAGGGCCAGGTTTGCGTTCTGCTCGACAAGGAGCACGGCGATACCGCGGTCCCGGTTGATCTCGATGATCCTCTCGAAGATGGTGCTGATCAGGCGGGGAGCGATGCCGAGCGAGGGCTCATCAAGCATCAGGAACTTGGGCTCTCCCATGAGCGCCCTTCCGATAGCAAGCATCTGCTGCTCGCCGCCGGAAAGGGTTCCGGCGGTCTGCTTGAGTCGCTCCTTTAGCCTCGAGAAGATGGTGAAGACGTACTCCCGGTTCCTCGCAATGGCTTCCTTGTCCTTCTGCAGGTAGGCCCCCATCGCGAGGTTCTCGTCGACCGTCAGGTTTGCAAAGATCATCCTGCCCTCGGGGACGTGCCCGAGCCCGCGGGCCACGATCCTGTGCGCAGGTACCCGGCTGATATCCTCGCCCATGAAAGCCACCTTGCCCGAGGTGGGCCGCAGAAGCCCGGAAATGGTGCGCAGGGCCGTCGTCTTTCCGGCCCCGTTGCCGCCGATCAAGGTGACGATGTCCCCCTTGGCCACCGTCATTGAGAACCCATGGAGCGCCGCGATGGCGCCGTAGGACACGCAGAGGTCGGAGATTTCGAGCATCATGGCCTAGTGGTGGGGAAAGCCCTTTTCATGGGGCTCGCCCAGGTAGGCCTCGATCACCTTGGGGTCGCTCTGGATCTCTGCGGGGGTGCCCTCGGCGATCTTCTCTCCGTAGTCCAGCACGGCCACGCGCTGGCAGACGCCCATGACGACCTTCATCGAATGCTCGACCAGGAGTATCGAGAGCCTGAACTCCCTGTGGATGCGCGTGATCAGCCTCATCAGCTCGTCCTTCTCTGTGGGGTTCATGCCTGCGGCCGGTTCGTCCAGGAGGAGGAGCTTGGGCTGGGTCGCAAGGCAGCGCACGATCTCCAGACGGCGTTGCTCCCCGTAGGGCAGGCTGGTCGCAGGGGCGTTCCGGTACTTTCGGAGATGGAAAAGCTCAAGCAACTCGTCGACCCGCCGTGCGATCGCCTGTTCGTCCCGGTGGTAGGAGCCCATGCGCACCAGCGCCTGCGCGGCACTTGTCGTGCGGTGCAGGTTGCACGCCACCCGCACGTTGTCGAAAACGGAGAGGCTCTTGAAGAGCCGTATATTCTGGAAGGTGCGGGCGATCCCGGCCCCCACCACCTCGCTCACCTTGTGCCCGGCCAGGTCCGTGCCGTTCGACCGGATGACACCGCTGGTGGGCTCATACACGCAGGTGATGAGGTTGAAAACGGTGGTCTTGCCGGCGCCGTTGGGACCTATGAGCCCCACCAGGTCCCCTTCCTTTACGGTGAGGTCAACGGCGTCGACCGCCGTGAGCCCACCGAAGCGGATCGTGACCTTGTCGAGTTCGAGGATGGGCTTGTTCATCGCGCGCGCCACGGGCTGCCGGGCCCGCGGAGTCGGGCGCGCAGCCGGGCGATAATGCCGACAAAGTCGAAGTTAAACAGCCCCTTGGGCCGCACGAGCATGAGTACAATCAGCAGGAGCGAGTAGAGCACCATGCGGTACTCGTCGACCGAGCGCAGCAACTCGGGCAGCACCGTCAGCAGGATGGCCGCAAGGATGACGCCAGGCGTGTTGCCCATACCGCCCAGGATCACCATGACCACGATCTCGATGCTCTTCGTGAAGTCAAAACCGGTGGGCGTGATGGTGAGCTTGAAGTGCCCGTAAAGGCCGCCGGCTACGCCTGCAAAAAAGGCGCCCACGACGAAGGCCACGATCTTGTAGCGGGTCGTGTCGAGTCCCACCGCTTCGGAGGCAATCTCGTCATCGTGGGTCGCCAGGAACCCCCGGCCGTAGGTCGAGCGAACCAGGCAGACCACCGTAAACACGGTCAGCGCGGCGACGGAGTACACCCAAAACACGGTAGTGTAGTTTGGGATCCCGTTCAGGCCCAGCGCCCCCCCGAGCGACTCGACGTTCTGGAAGATAACCCTGATGATCTCTCCGAAGCCGAGCGTGACGAGTGCCAGGTAGTCGCCCTTAAGCCTGAGGGAAGGGATACCGACGGCAAGGCCCGCCAGAGCGGCGCCCATGCCGCCCACGACGAGCGCGGCCAGGAACAGGAGTCCCTGCTGGAAGTCGGTCCCGCCCGCGTCCCCGAAGAGCTTCTGGCCCAGAAGGAGCGTGATGGATGCGGATAGGTACGCCCCGACCGACATGAACCCAGCGTGGCCGAGCGAGAACTGCCCCGTGTAGCCGTTCACGAGGTTGAGCGACACGGCCAGGATCACATTGATCCCGACCCCGGTAATGACGTCCAGGTAGTAGGGATCGAAGTGGCTCGAAAAATGGGAGACACCGAAGGCAAGAAGCACCGCCGCGATGAGTGTGAGTAGGGGCTTCGGCATCTTCTAGGGTCCTACACTTTCTCGGTCGTAAAGCGGCCCAGGAGGCCGGCAGGGCGGAAAAGGAGAATCCCGATCAGGATAGCGAACGCTATCGCGTCCTTGTAGGTGGACCACCTTGAGCCATCGACGAAGGTCTCCACCATGCCCAAGATCAGGGCGCCGAGAGCGGCCCCGGGGATGTTGCCAACGCCGCCAAGCACCGCGGCAACAAAGGCCTTCAGTCCAGGGACAACGCCCATCAGCGGGTCTATGGAGGGGTAGTTCAGCGCATAGAGGACGCCGCCTGCCGCGGCGAGCATCGAGCCCAGGCCGAACGTGAACGAGATCACGACATCGATGTTGATCCCGACCAGCTGCGCCGCCTTGGGGTTGAGCGCCACGGCCCTCATCGCGGTGCCGATCTTGGTCCGGTAGACCGTGAGTTCGAGAGCCACCATGAGGACCGAGGCCACCAGGATCACGATCAGCTGGTTCATCGAGATGACCAGCCCGTGCACCGAGATGATCTTGGAGGGGAAAATCGATGGGAAGGCCCTCGGTGTTGCCCCAAACACGAGCTGGCCCGTGTATTCAAGAAAGAGGGACATGCCGATGGCCGTTATGAGGACATTCAGGGTGGGGCCGCCCCGGAGCGGACGGTAGACCAGGCGTTCAATCAAGATGCCAAGGACGGCGCATCCGGCCATTGCCGCGGCCAGGACGACGAGACCGCCCCAGACCGTGCCGCTCGGCAGGTGCTCGCCCACGTAGTAGCCAATGAAGGCCCCGACCATGAACACGTCGGAATGCGCGAAATTTATGAAGCGCAACACTCCATAGACCATCGTGTACCCGAGCGCGATAAGCGCGTAGATCGCGCCGAGCGAGAGGCCGTTTAGGACTTGCTGAAGGAATTCCGTCATGCCGCCGTGCCGAGCAGTGGGCTAGGGTGCGACACTCTGGACGAACTTGAATTCGCCGTTTTTCACCATGATCACTACCGCGGCCTTGGAGGCGTTGCGGTCCTTGTCCATTGTCGTGTCGCCGGTCACACCCTGATACCCCTTGGTTGCCGCCAGGGCTTCCCGGATGGCCGGGCCCTCGGTCGAGCCCGCTCGGCGGATCGCGTCCACCATGACCTCGGCCGAGTCGTACCCGAGCGCCGCCATGGCGTCCGGTACCTCGCCCCCAAAGCGCGCCTTAAAGCGTGCGACGAATTCCTTCACCGCGGGCGTGTCGACCTGTGGCGAGTAATGGGTCGAATAGTAGCACCCCTCGACCGCCTCGCCGCCAATCTTGACCAATTCGGGAGCCTCCCAGCCGTCGCCTCCGAAGAGCGGGATCTTCATGTCGAGCTCCCGGGCCTGCCTGCTGATCAGGGCGGCCTCGGTGTAATAACCCGGGACAAAGATGCCCTCCACGCCGGCTGCCTTGATGGCGGTCAGCTGGGCGTTGAAGTCCTTGTCTCCCTCCGTGTACTTCTGCTCGATCACGACCTCGCCGCCGTCGTCGGTGAAGCGCTGCTTAAAGTACTTCGCCAGGCCCACGCTGTAGGCCGACGAGACCGAGGTGAGTACGGCGACCCTGTGGATCTTCAGCGTTTCCTTGGCGAACTTCGCCATCACGGTTCCCTGGAAGGGGTCGATGAAACACACGCGGAAGATATAGTTGCCGATCTCCGTCACCTTTGGGTTCGTCGAAGACGGCGAAATCATGGGTATCTTGTACGCTTGGCAGAGCGGCGCCGCCTCGAGGGAGCGCATCGACGCCACCTCCCCGAGGATACCGACCACCTTCTCGCGGAAGATCAGCTTCTTTACTATGGTGGCCGATTCGCCCTGTTTCGACTGGTTGTCATCGGTGATCAGCTCGACCTGGCGGCCAAGTACCCCCCCCTTTGAATCGATTTCCTCGACGGCGAGCAGCGTGCCCTTATGCGACGATTGCCCAAAGGCAGCCTCCTTGCCCGTCAGGGAGGCGTATTCGCCGATCTTGATCGTTTCCTGTGCCGGGGCGGAGCCCGCCAGGGCGGCGGCCGCTGCGAGCGACAGTAGGGAGCGGAAAGGCTTAATCATGGCGTTTGCGTGGCCGCAGCCAATGGCAGGAGGGGGCTGGTTTCAACCGAATTGCCTTACTTATTTGATTATGGCGCTGCGGCCTGCTTCATTGGCCGGGTTGAACACGTTCGACCGGCACCTCCTGCGCGAATGGCTATCGATCCTGGGCCTGGTCCTCGTGCTGGCCTGTGGCCTTCTCCTGGTGCAGGTGATGTTCGACGATTTCAGGGACCTCCATGACGCGGGCGCCAAGGCGGCCGACCTCGCCGTCTATATTCTTGTGGCCGTCCCGGGTTTTCTTGCGTTCACGCTTCCCATTGTGCTGCTCCTCTCGACCCTCTTTGTCCTGGGCAAGCTCCACAAGGCGAACGAGCTGACGGCAATGCGCGCGGCTGGGGTGGGTTTCGCCCGCCTGATGGCACCGATCTGGCTCGTGGGGCTGCTGTGCTGCGCGCTCTCCTATTGGCTGAATTCATCTGTGGTGCCCTGGTCCGTGGAGAAAACCCGGGTCATGAAAGAGGGGTTTCAGTTCAAGAAGCAGGCCCAGTTACTCCCGGAGGACCGAATCGGGGCGGTTTACAGCGTCGGATTCGACAACCCCTATCCGCGCCGCATGTGGTTTTTCAACCGCTACAGCAAGTACACCCAGAAGGCATATGGGGCCGACGTAACCGAGATGGATGTGCGGGGGCGCGAGGTGAACCGGATTGTCGCGACCGAGGCCTGGTACGACGAGGGCAAGCACGGATGGATGTTCAAGGGCGGGCGCGAGATGGGGTTCGACCCGGACACCGGGGTCAACATCTCATCGACGCCCTTCACCGAGAAACTCTTCCCGCGGTTTCAGGAAAACCCGAAGCTCATGATGCTAATCGACCGCCGGCCAATCGACCTGTCCTCCACCGAGCTGAGGGAGCTGATCGACTACCTCTCGAGCGAGAACAACCCGAAGAGTGTTCCGTATGCGGTCCGCTATTATGGGCTCATAGCCGACATCCTCGGGCCCCTGATCGTGATCGCCATCGCGATCCCCTTTGCCGCTTCCGGCGTCAGGGTGAACCCTGCCGTCGGGGTCTCGAAGGCCATTGGCCTCTTCTTCCTGTACTTCATCCTCCAGAACCTGGCCGCCTCCCTTGCCACCAAGCAGATTGTCGACCCGGGACTCGCGGCTTGGTTGCCGAACATCGGCATGACGGGCCTTGCCGTTGTGCTCTTTTCCCGGCTGCGCTAAAACGGCGGTTCAGGTCCTCAGGTATGAGGCCCCGTTCACGTCGATCACGCACCCGGTCATCGCTGCGGGCGCATCCAGCGCGCAGAACACGGCCGCCAGTGCAACTTCGCCGGCATGGGTCACCCGGCCCAGCGGGTGCTGGCTCTTGATCTCGCCGCCTTCGGGCCCGGAAAGGAATGCAGAAGCCATTTCGGTTTCAACCCATCCCGGTGCGAGGCAGTAGACGAGGACCCCCTTAGGGGCCAGGGCCTTCGCCAGGGACTGGCTCAGGGAATTGATCCCTGCCTTGCTCGCGCCGTAGGCGGGAGCATCCGGCTCGCCACGAAAGGCGCCCCGAGAGGAAATGTTCACAATTCTCCCGCCGCCAGAGGTCGCCATGGCCCGCGCGGCAAGAAAGCATAGGTTGGCGGGTCCGAGCAGGTTTGCCGCGATGATGTGCTCCCAGCACTTGCGCCATGCCTTAAAGTCGGTCGACAGGGGAGGATGCTCCGCGTGCACCGCGGCGTTGTTGATGACGATCGAGACAGCGCCGAGGCGGCGGTTGGCTGCCGCCCACAGATGCTCCACCTCGGCGGGGTTGGACATGTCCGCCTTGAATGTGGCGTGGCCCTTCCCGGGCATCGCCGCCACTACCGACTTTGCGGCCGCCTGGTTGACATGGTAATGCACGCCGACCCGCACACCTCTTGCCGCTAGGTGGAGCGCGATTTGCCTTCCTATTCCACGGGATGCGCCGGTCACAAGCGCGCAGAGGGGCCTTTTCTTCTGGGGCGTGCTACGTTTCATGCGGGGTTCGGGTCCTGGGGAATCAACACGGGCCTCCTTGAGGCCTTCGCGCGTCCATTGTGCCCCCGGCGCTCCCCGGCGTCACGCCGATTCCGCATCAGCTTGAGAGGTGCTCCCGGATCCCTTGCAGGAGCCCCTCCAAGTATCGGCGCAGTTCCTGCTCGTGCGCGGCAAACATGTTT
>Ga0302267_10000378_pt1 | contig 59030 bp, 49 predicted proteins | sample III_Bog_E1_3_FD_194555 | JGI IMG/M metagenome (GOLD analysis project Ga0302267, IMG submission 194555) | Peat permafrost microbial communities from Stordalen Mire near Abisko, Sweden - III_Bog_E1_3 | ecosystem: Environmental > Terrestrial > Soil > Wetlands > Peat | place: Sweden: Abisko...
GCTCGGGCCGCTCTACGACGCATTCGCGGCGGGCGAGCCGGCCCCCGCGCTGCCCCGCCTGCCCCTCCAGTACGCCGACTTCGCGGTCTGGCAGCGCCGCCTCGCCGGAGGGACGCTGGACGCCCAGCTGGCCTACTGGAAAAAGCAGCTCCACGGCGCCCCGACCTCGCTCGTCCTCCCGCTCGACGCGCCGCGGCCCGCGATCCTCTCCGTGCGCGGCGCGACCCGCAGCGCCGAGCTCCCGCGCGAGCTCCTGACGTCGCTGCACGCGCTCGGCCGTCACGCGGGCACGACCCTCTTCGTCACGCTCCTCGCCGCCCTCCAGGCGCTGCTCTTCCGCCTCTCCGGGCAGGACGATGTCTGCGTCGGCACGCCGGTCGCTGGCCGGACCCGCCTCGAGACCGAGGACCTCATCGGCCCCTTCGTCAACACGCTGGTGATCCGCGGCGACCTCTCCGGCGACCCCTCCTTCCTCGAGCTGAGCGCGCGCATCCGCGAGGCGACGTTCGCGGCGTACGCCCACCAGGACGTGCCCTTCGAGCGCCTCGTCGAGGAGCTCTCGCCGGTGCGCAGCACCAGCCATGGCCCGCTCTTCCAGGTCCTCTTCGTGCTGCAGAACGCCGAGCGCGCGCCGCTCTCGCTGCAGGGCCTCGCCATCGCGCCTCTCGCCATCGACACCGGCATCGCCAAGCACGATCTCACCCTGTGGATGCGCGAGCACCCGGGCGGCCTCCACGCCCTGCTCGAGTACAACACCGATCTCTTCCAGCCCGCGGCCGTGGATCGGATGCTCGGGCACCTCGAGCGCCTCCTCCGCGGCGCGGTGCTGCGTCCCGCGGCGCCCATCAGCACGCTGCCCCTGCTCCCGGGCGTCGAGGGGGCGACCGCCCCCGGTCCCGTGCCTCGGCTCTCCTCGCCCGCCCGCCCCGAGGCGCCGCGCCTGGTGCCGGGCAACGCGCTCGAGGCCGAGCTGGTCACGCTGTGGGAGCAGGTCCTCGCGGTCCGCCCGGTGGGGATCCAGGACGACTTCTTCGCGCTGGGCGGGCACTCGCTGCTGGCCGCCCGGCTCTTCGACCAGATCGAGCGGCGGATGGGGAAGAAGCTGCCCATCGCCATCCTCTTTCAGGCGCCGACGGTCGAGCGGCTCGCGGAGATCCTCTGCCGCAGGGGGTGGTCGGCCTCGTGGTCTTCGCTGGTGCCCATCCAGACCAGCGGCTCCAGGCCTCCGTTCTTCTGCGTGCACGCGGTCGGCGGCAACATCCTCAACTACCAGATCCTCTCGCGCCACCTGGGACCGGAGCAGCCGTTCTACGCGCTCCAGTCCCGGGGGCTCGACGGCGAGCAGCCCCCGCACGACACCGTCGAGGAGGCCGCCGCCCACTACCTGCGCGAGCTCCGCAGCGTCCAGCCGCGCGGGCCGTATCACCTGGGCGGGACCTCGTCCGGGGGCATCGTCGCCTTCGAGATGGCCCAGCAGCTCGCGGCGCAGGGGGAGCGGGTCGGGCTCCTGGCCCTCATCGACACGCAGATCCTCGGCGCGGTCCCGCTCGCCTCCGACTCGCCCCTGCAGGGGCGGGGCCGCCGGCTGGCGCTGCTCGCCGACTGGCACGTGGGCCAGCTCCTGGTGAGGCGTGCGCGCGACTGGCCGGCCTATCTCGCCGAGCGCGCCCGAGCGAAGAGCCGCCTGCTCCTGGGCCGCGCCCCCACCGACGCGCCGCCGACGACCGCGCTCCGGCACCTCTACGACCGCAATCGCCGCGCGCTGGAGGCGTACGTGCCCCGCCTGTATCCAGGCCAGGTCACCATGCTGCTCAGCCAGGACGAGCCGTTCCGTGCCTTCACCGATCTCCGGCTCGCCTGGAGCCGGTTCGCGGCGGGCGGCCTCGTGGTCCGCATCATCCCCGGCGACCACGAGCACACCCTGGAGGAGCCGATCGTCGCGCACGTCGCCGGCGAGCTCCGCGCCTTGCTGGGAGCCGCGCGCTCGTGAGCGGCCGCCTCGACCCGCTGAAATGGAGCGCCCCGCTGCGCGCGGGCTGGGAGCACGTCGCCACGCTGTTCCGGACGCGGAAGCTGCTCGTCGCGGCGTTCTTCGCCACCGCGTTCGGCCGCGCGGCCGCGCAGGTCGCGACCGTGCTCCTGATCCAGCGCTTCCTCTCCGGGGTGCTCGGCGGCAGCAAGGAGGGGTTCCTCGCCGGCCTGGTCGCGGCGCACGGGTACCGGCCGGTCCTCGCCGGCGTGGCCGCCGCCTTCCTCGTGATCCAGCTCTCGGCGAGCGCGCTCAACTACTCGAACACGATGATCCAGCTCCGCATCGGGGAGGTCGTCGAGCTGCGCCTCGCCGAGCGGATCATCCGGCACCTGCTCACGTTGAGCCTGTCGTTCTTCGACGGGCAGAGCCACGGCGACATCGTGCACGCGGTGCGCGACGACGTCGCCGAGATCCGGATGACGGTGCGCGCGCTCTGCCTCCTCCTCGTCGACGCGACCATCGCCGGTGGGCTCCTCGCCGGCATCATCTCGCTCTCGCCCCGCCTCGCGCTGTGGACGCTGCTCATCGTCCCGCTCGGCGTCCTGCCCATCCTGGTGGGCGCCAACCGCCTGCTCAAGAGCTCGTACGAGATCCGCGGGACGGGCTACGCGCTCTCGGACATCATCCTGCAGATCCTGCGGGGGATCCGGATCATCAAGGCCTACCGCGCCGAGGGGGCCCAGGCCGACCGGAGCGTGGTGCTCGGCAAGGAGTTCTTCCGCGCGGTGACCGAGGAGGTCTCCGCGCGCTCCCTCGGCAGCGTGATGAACGACGCGCTGGTGGGCCTGGTCCTCGTGGTGGTCATCCTCTTCGGCGGCCGGGAGGTGATCGAGGGTCAGCTCGCCTGGCCGTCCCTCCTGGCCTTCGTCATGGGGGTGCGCAACATGTACGGCCCGCTCAACAACGTGAGCACCTACTACCTCGATCTCCAGTCGCACGGCGCCTCCCTGGAGCGGGTCGCCGCCATCCTCGCGGCCGAGCCGCAGGTCAAGGAGCGCCCGGACGCGGTCCGGCTGCCCGCGGCGCCGGAGCGCATCCGCCTCGATCAGGTGAGCTTCGCGTACGGCGACAAGACGGTGCTCCGCAGCGTGAGCGCGGAGTTCGGCGCCGGCGAGACGATCGGGATCGTCGGACCCTCCGGGAGCGGCAAGACGACGCTGCTCGGGATCCTCATGCGCTTCCACGACCCGACGTCGGGGCGGGTGCTCTTCGACGGGCACGACCTGCGGGACCTGAGGCTCTCGGACGTGACCGAGAAGATGGCGCTCGTCACCCAGGAGCCGTTCCTCTTCTCGGACAGCGCCCGCGAGAACATCCGCATCGGCCGCCCCGGCGCGACCGACGCCCAGGTCGAGGCCGCCGCGCGCGCGGCCTACATCCACGACGAGCTGCGGGCGCTGCCGGAGGGCTACGACACCTTGCTCGGCGTCGGCGGGCGGGAGCTGTCGGGCGGGCAGCGGCAGCGGGTCAGCGTGGCCCGCGCGCTGCTCCTCGACGCGCCCATCCTCGTGCTCGACGAGGCGACCTCCAGCCTCGACTCCATCGCCGAGACCGAGGTCCAGCGCGCCATCGATCGCCTCATGGTGGGCCGCACCAGCTTCATCGTCGCCCACCGCCTCTCCACCCTGCGCAACGCCGACCGGGTCCTGGTCCTCGACCACGGCGTCGCCGTCGGCTTCGCCCCGCACCCAGAGCTGCTCCGCACCTGCGAGGTCTACCGGCGCCTCTGCGAGACGCAGCAGATCGGCGCCGGCGAGCCGACCGCGGAGGTCCGGAGCCCCGGGTCGCAGCCCCGGGCGCCCTCAGGCGCACCGTGAAGCTCATCACCGTGGTCATGCCCGTCTACAACGGCGAGCTCCACCTGCCCGCGGCGATCGAGAGCATCCTGGGCCAGAGCGCCGACGACTTCGAGCTCATCATCGTCGACGACGGCTCGACGGATCGCACCCTGGAGGTGATCCGGGGCTACCACGACCGACGCGTGCACCTCCTCGTCAACCCGACCAACGTGGGCGTGACGGCGAGCCTCAACCGCGGGCTCGACGCGGCCCAGGGCGTGTACGTGGCGCGCATGGACGCCGATGACGTGAGCCTCCCGGACCGCTTCGCCAAGCAGGTCGCTTTCCTGGACGGGCACCCCGAGATCGGCGTCTGCAGCGGCGGGATCCAGGGGATCGGCGTCGGAGAAGGCCGCCTCTGGATCCCCCCTTCCGATCACGACACGATCGCCTGCTACCTGCTCTTCGACAGCGCCTTTCCGCACCCGTGCACGATGCTGCGCACCGCCGTCCTCCGCCGCTTCGGCCTGCGGTACGACGCGACCTACCCCTACGCCCAGGACTACGACCTGTGGAGTCGCTGCGCCGCCGTCACCCGCTTCCACAACCTCCCCGAGGCGCTGCTCCTGTATCGCCGTCATGCCGCCTCGGTGACCGAGGCGCACGCCGCGACGCAGCGCGCCTGCGCCGACCGGGTCCGGCGGCGCTGGCTCGGCGCGCTCGGCATCGCGCCCACGAGCGCCGAAGAGAGCCTCCACTACGACGTCGGCCACGCGCGCGGAGCGTCCGCCGAGGGCCACCTCGAAGCGGTCGAGCGCTGGCTGCGGCGCCTGCTCGAAGGCAACCGGCGCACCCGCCTCCTGGCGGAGGGAGCCCTTCGGCCGGTGCTGGCGGATCTGTGGCGTGACGCCGGGCGCTTCGTCGCCGACCAGGGGCGATGGACCGGGGGCCGACTGTTCTTCTCGTCGCTGACGGGCCAGCTCGACCTCACCCGCGTGAAGCGGCTGGAGCTGCTGAGCACGGGGATCCGCGCCGGTCTGCGCGCCCGGCTCTCCCGGTCGGGGGCCGGCCGCCGACCCCGTGGGGGAGCATGAGGGCGGCCGCTGGCCACGCGGCGCGAACGGATGGCTTGACTTGGAAACTGGCTCGACTAGTTTGCCGAGAGCGCGGTGGAGCAGCCTGGTAGCTCGTCGGGCTCATAACCCGAAGGTCGCAGGTTCAAATCCTGCCCACGCAATTTTCCCCTGGGAACCGCCCGAGAGCGGTTCCCGACAATTCAGCGCTCGTGATCGGTATTCGGAGAGACGCGAGGTCGTGCTGTCGCTCGACGGCCTTCCTCGCTTTTCTTCGTTTCTCGGTTTGCGTCACGGAGCGTTCGGCGCCGCGCATCGTGCGGTCGGCGACATCCTCACCCGGGCACCAGCACGACCTTGCCGATCGCCTTGCGGTCGTGGATGTAGTGGTGCGCGGCAGCGGCCTCCGCGAACGTGAAGGTCCGGTCGACGCGGGGCCGGATCTTTCCGGCGGCGTGTAGCTCGAGCAGCGCCTCGAACTGCGGCCTGAGCAGATCGAGCCGGTCGAACAGGTGCCCCAGGTTGGTGCCGCTCACCGTCTTGTTGTCGTCCATCAGCTTCATCGGGTTGAACCGCCGCACCTGGAGCACCTGGAGCGCCGCGTGCAGCAAGCTGCGCTTCTTCCCCGAGGCGGCCGACGACAGCCCGAAGGCGACGAGGCGGCCGCAGGGGGCGAGCAGGTCGTAGCCCTCGCCCCACGATTTACCGCCCACCGGGTCGAGGATCAGATCGACCCCCGCGTCGCCCGTGACGGCGCGCACCGCGGCGACGTAGTCGCCGCTCGAGTCGATGGGGTGCTGGCAGCCCCGCTCGCGCAGGAACGCGTGCTTGATGGGCGAGGCGGTGCCGAAGATGATGCAGTCGCGCGTCCTGGCCAGCTCGATGGCAGCGAGGCCGACGCCGCCGGCGGCAGAGTGGATGAGCACGCGCGAGCGTGGCCTGAGGTTGCCCGTGAAGAGCATCATGTCGTAGGCGGTGAGATAGACCACCGGGAAGGCGGCGGCCTCCGCGAAGCTCATCGCCTCGGGGACCTTGAAGACCTGCTCGGCCCGGATCACCAGCGTGTCGGTGTAGCCGCCAAATCTCGGCATGGCGAAGACGCGGTCGCCGAGGGCAAACCCCGAAGTCCCCTCGCCGACCTGGTCGATCGTGCCCGACACCTCGTAGCCGACCACGCACGGGAGCGGAGGCGCGTCGGGGTAGAGGCCGACGCGGGCCATGAGATCGGCGAAGTTGATCCCGGCGGCCGCGACCCGGATGCGCACCTGGCCGGCGCCGGCGTCGGGATCGGGCGCCTCGCGGACCTCGAGGACTTCGGGAGCGCCTGCCTTGGTGATCCAGATCTGACGCATTGAGCGGCGAGGCTACCTGAACCCGAGCCCCGCCGGGGCACCGTTCGAGCCGAGCGCCGCTCCGCGCCGCCGGCTCAGGCGAGGGCGCGCGCGAGCTGCGGGAGCGCGACGCCGACGCGTTCGTGGACGGCGATCGCCGCGAGGGTGTCACCGCGGGTGGGCCCGAGGTTGACGATGGCGATGGGGATCGATCGATCGGCCGCGTGGCGCACGAAGCGGAAGCCCGAGAACACGGTGAGCGACGACCCAACGACGAGCAGCGCGTCGGCCTCCGCGAGCAACGCGAACGCCTCGTCGACGACCGGCTTCGGGACGTTGTCGCCGAAGAAGACCACCCGAGGCTTGAGGCGTCCGCCGCAGGCGCGGCAGTCGGCGACGCGGAAGCTGGCGATGGCGTCCTCCGCGAGCTCGGCGTCGCCGTCGGGTGACGCGATCGCGCCCGTCGCGTCGCGGGAGTCGGCGGCGGAGCCGGCATTCACTTCGAGCCAGGCTCGATTGGTCGCGAGGAGGCGCGCCTGGACGCCGTCGCGCTCCTCGAGGGCGCCGCAGTCGAGGCACGCGACGTCCGCGAGGGCGCCGTGAAGCTCGATCACGCGGCGGCTCCCGGCTGCGTGGTGGAGGCGGTCGACGTTCTGGGTGATCACGCCTCGCACGACGCCGCTCGCCTCGAGCTGCGCGAGCGCGTGGTGCGCCGGGTTTGGCCGGGCGCCCGCGATGAGCGGCCAACCGATCACCGCGCGCGCCCAGTAGCGCGCCCGGGTCGAAGCGCTGCGCGCGAAGTCGGGGCCCTGGATCGACTTGCGCTGGTACCGGTTGGGCCGGATCGGAGTGACCGTCTCGTTCTCGGCGCCCCGATAGTCCGGGATTCCCGACTCGGTGCTGCACCCCGCGCCCGTCAGGGCGACGACGCGTCTCCCGCGCAACACCGAGGCGAGCTCATCGACCATCCCGGGAGCCACAGCGTCTTGGCCCTACCAGATCACCGCGTGATGGTCTTCGAGAATCCTGCTCGGTGATCTAGAAGCAGGTCGCGATGCAGGCCGTGAAGGCGGCGCAGCCCGGGTCCCCGGCGCACTGCGCGGTGGTGTTCGCGAAGCAGGGCTGGCTGCGCGAGATCCCGTTGAGGCAGTTGGTGCAGGTCGCTTCGAAGCCCTGCCCGCCGCAGTATTCCTCGCAGACCGCACGGCACGGGGCGCACGGAGCGCAGGCGCACTGCTGATTGCGGTCCTGGTTGTAGGTGGTGGAGCCCGCCTGGTTTTCGACCACGCAGCAATCCTCGCATTTCCCCAGCGACCCGCTCATCGCGCAGGCCGCCGAACCGCCAGCCCCCGCATCCGCCGGAGCCCCGCCGCCGGAGCTGGAGGACCCGGAGCTGGACGAGCTGGAGCCGCTGGAGCTGGAGCTTGCCGCCGTGCAGGTCGTTCCACCGCCGGTGCCGCCGCCGGAGCTCGACGAGCTCGACGAGCTGGAGCTCGAAGCGGTGGTGGACGAGCTGCTGGTGCTGCCACCTGCGCCCACCGTGCTGCTCCCGCTCCCGCTCGCGCTGCTGCTCGCACTCGAGCTCCCGGTGGGCTTGGAGGGGGAGCTGCCGCACGCCATCGCCAGCGCGACGCCGGCAACCAGCATAGCGGGGCGGATCACCGACGGCGTCATTGGGAAGATCTCCGGAAGAGCAAGGTGGCTTCATCGTCGAGCTGGGGCGCCCAACGAACCACCCAAGATGCCACGGTGGCGCGCCGTTGGCACGCCATCGTGCAGACTCGAGCGCGCCGGCGGCGCAGCATCGGTCCAGCGGAGCTGAATCACCCCCCCAGCGCGCGCGCTGCCACGCGGGCGAATACGGGCGCGGCGACCTTGCCCCCGCTCTCGCCGCCGCGCGGGGACTCGACGCCGACCAGGATCACGAAGCGCGGGTGGCCCACCGGGACGATGCCGACGAAGCTCGCGTACGTGCCGTGGGCGCCGTCCGGCAGCGGCCACTCGGCGGTCCCCGTCTTGCCTGCGACGCGTGCTCCGGCGACGCGCGCCAGCTTTCCCGTGGTCCGCTCGCTGTTGATGGCCTCCTCCAGCATGGCGACGACCGCGCGGGCGGTCTCGGGGCGCAGGATCGGCTCCCCCGGGGCGCGACCGCTGCGCCGCGAGAGCGTGGGCGCCAGGTAGACCCCGTCGTTGGCGAGCGCCGCGTAGGCCGCGGCGAGCTGGAGCGGGCTCGCCGTCATCGCCTCGCCGATGGCGGCCAGGGCGCCGTCGTAGGAGCGGTCCTCGACGCGGTCGGGCACCTGGCCCGCGGTGGCGCCGGTGACGGCAGGCGCGACGCCGAAGTGGAAGCGCCGCAACCAGCTCCCCAGGCGGTCGCCTCCGAGCCGATCGAAGACCGAAGCGAACCCGACGTTGGTGGAGACGGCGAGCATCTCGGGCAGCGTGAGCGAGCCGAATGCGCCCGCGTCATGGAGGGTGCGCTGGCCGTAGGCGCGCGCGCCGGCACCGCAGTCGAAGCGGTCGGCCGGCGCCACCGCGCCCTCCTCGAGCGCGGCCGCGAGGGTGATCGCCTTGAGCGTCGAGCCGGTGAGGTAAGCCCGCCCGGCGGCGACATCGGCGGGGGCACCGCCCGCGCGTCCGGCCTGGGCCAGGATCTCCCCGGTCGCGGGATCGAGCACCACGATGACGCCGGCCGCCGGCTGCCACTCGGCGACGGTGCGATCCAGCTCCTCGTCGGCGATCTGCTGGAGCCGAGGCTCGAGGGTCGCGGAGGCCGCCGGGAGCGCGGCGGGCCCACGCCCCTCGACGACCGCTGGGCGAGGCGGCCGTCCCGCGGTCTCCGCGGGAGGCGCCTCCGGCGTGGCGCAGGCGACGACGCCGACGATCACGACAGCCCCGGCCCCCACCAGCGCCGCCCGTGGCCGCGAGAGGGGGCGGCGCGCCCGCCCGGTGGCGACGATCGCGACGATCCTCGCGGCGAGCTGCGAGGGCTCGGCCATCCCCAGCGCCGCCTCCGGAACCGGACGCGCCGCCCCGATCGTCAGCAGGTCGGCCGCGTAGGTGGAGGCCAGCGCCCCCGCGGCCAGGACGGCGTCATCGGCCGAGAGCTCGCGCTCGAGGCGGAGGCGGCGGGCGGCGAGCCACGCCAGCGGATCGAACCAGTGCGCGGCGCAGGCCAGCTGCGCCAGGATCTGCGTCAGGCAGTCCTGCTGGCGTACATGCGCGAGCTCGTGGAGCAGCACCGCGACCCGCCGCGCATCGGTCCACGTCGAGGATGCGCGGGGCACCAGCACGACGGGTGAGAGGATCCCGGTCACCGCGGGCGCGTCGAGCTCGTCCGTGGTGCGCACGTCGGCGCGGATCCCGGTCATCTCCTCGGCTCGCGCCACCGCGCCGGCCCACGAGGGCGCTCCCGTCGCACGTCGCACCATGAGCCGCGAGGTGAAGAGGCCGGCGGCAAGGCGCGCCACCACGAGCAGCGCGCCCAGGGCCCACGCCACCGCCAGGACCGTCGCCGGCCCCTGGCCTCGGTGGAGGGAGGGCGGCGACGGGGACCGGGCAGCCGTCTCGACAGCGGGCGGCGCGGGGGAGAGGATGGGCCCGGCGGCGACGAGCGGCTCCAGCGCAGCCTCGCCGCGCGGAGCGGCGAACGGAGCGCCCGAAGGCACCCGCCACGCGGGCGCGACCGCGGAAGCGAGAGGCATCACCAGCGCGCCCCCCAGCGCGAGGGCCAGCACCAGCCGGCGCGTCGCGGCCGCCGCGCGCCGGAGCAAGGGCATCGCACCGAGCGCGAGGCCGAGGACGAAGGCGACGCGCAAGGCGTCCCAGAGCGCACGTTCGAGGGTCATCTAGCGGCCCTCCTTCCGGGCGCGATCGATGAGGTCCGAGAGGCGATCGAGCTCGTCCGGCGAGAGCTTGGCGCGCGACGACTCGACCAGGGTGGCCACCGCCTGCTCCACCGAGCCCGCGAAGAACGTCTTGACGACGTGGGCGAGGGCGCTCTTGCGAGCGTCTCCGCGCGCGACCGCAGGGGAATAGACGTACCGCTGACCTTCCTCGACGTGCTTGGCGTGGCCCCGCTCTTCGAGCAGGCGGAGCAGCGCGCGCACGGCCGAGTAGCCGGGTGGATCGGCGAGGTCCTCCAGCACCTCGTGCGCCGTGGCGCGGCCGCGCCGGTAGAGGATGTCCATGATCTCGCGCTCGCGGCGCGTGAGGGGCGGCTTGCTCATGTCGTGAGGGATACTCGTGTGCTAAAAAACTAGCAAGCAACGGGTGCTAATTTTTTAGCGTGTGCCGCGCGGCGGCCCCCGAGCGCCGTGCCCGTCGGAGTGGCCCCCATGGATCGCTGAGGGCGGCCCGCGTCGGGGAAACGGCGCCCGCGGGCATGGAAACGGCCGCCCCAGCGGCACTCGACTGGCGCGTTTCCCGAGGCGACCGCGGGCAACGCGCCCCCCGGGGAAGCCTTCTCTTCCACACCCGCGAAGCCTGGTGATATCAAGAGGGGTCAAGGGCATGGCGATGGATCTTCCTGAGCTTCAGCGACGCATCGATCGGCTTGTCAAGCTCGACTTGAGCCCGCTTTACGAGGCGTACCGCGCCCAGGGGAGCCAGGCGGGCGCGCTGCCTCCGGGCCCCCGGGCAGAGGGCGACCTCGACGGCTTCCTCGCGTACCTCGGGGCGGCGCGAGCGCTCGACCCCTCGCTGCTGAAAGAGCTCCACGGGATGGCCGACGTGGAGACCCCTTCGCTCGGCGATCTCGCCTACCAGGGGACGAAGCTCGCGGCGTGGGCCAAGACCCAGGCGATGGGGGGGCGCGCGGGGACACCGCGAGGGCCGGGCGGAGCGGCGACCGACGGCATCGCGACGCCCGCAGCCGACGCTCACTTCCGGGCGATTTCGCGTCTCGGCGAGGGCGCGATGGGAGCGGTCGACATCGCTCGGGACGTCTACCTGCGGCGCAAGGTCGCCCTGAAGACCGTGTTGCCGGAGATGGCCGGCCACCCCGAGATCTTCGGCCGCTTCCTCTCGGAGATGCAGATCACCGCGCAGCTCGAGCACCCCAACATCGTCCCGGTGTACGCGCTCGACGTGAGCGCCGACGGCTCGCTCGGCTACGCGATGAAGCTCGTCCAGGGCAAGGACCTCGCGGCGATCCTGGAGGAGGCGCAGCAGAGGGTCGACAAGGGCCTGCCCCTCGGCGAGGAGCTTGCGCTCGACAAGCGCCTCGAGCACTTCATCAAGGTGTGCGACGCGCTCGAGTACGCGCACACGAAGGGCATCGTCCACCGCGACCTCAAGCCGGCCAACGTCATGATCGGTCGGCACAACGAGGTCTACCTGATGGACTGGGGCATCGCGCGGCTGATCGGCGCCGGCGAGAAGGCCATCGAGGCCGGCTTCGAGCTGCCCGAGCAGAGCGCCCTGACGAACGAGGGCGCCGGGCGGACGCGCCTCGGAGAGGCGATCGGGACGCCGAACTACATGTCGCCCGAGCAGGCCGCCGGCAAGAACGCGGAGCTCGACGGGCGGAGCGACCAGTACGCCATGGGGCTCATCCTGCAGGAGTGCGTGACGCTCAAGCCTGCGGTCGATGGCAACACCATCCTCGAGGTGCTCAGCAAGGCGCTGATGGCGAAGCGCGATCCCGTCGCGATCGGCACCGGACCCGGCGCCCTGCCGCGGGAGATCGACGCCATCGTCCGCAAGGCCACGGGCCGCGACCCCAAGGATCGCTACCCCTCCGTCCGCGAGCTCGCCGACGACGTCCGACGGTACCTCCGCGGCGAGGCGGTCCTGGCGCTCCCGGAGGGGCCCTTGCGCCGCGCCGGCCGGTGGCTGAGCAAGCACCGCACGGCGACGCTGACCCTGCTCCTCGCCCTCGGCTTGGTCGGCGCCGGCGGGACGATCGGCGCGCTCGTGACGGGCCAGGCTCGCATCGAGGCGGAGCACGCTCGGGAGCTTCGGGTGAGCCAGATGGCGGCCGAGTCCGCCATCCAGACGCAGCTCGTCGACCGCGATCTCACCCGCTACGAGGCCGCGCTGTCGGAGTTCGTCGGCGCCGCCCAGATCGTGCTCACCAGGCTGCCGGCGAGCGACGCCGCGCCCTATTTCGAGAAGAGCTTCGCCGCCCCGGAGACCGCGCCGCCCGACTTCGGCCCGTCGAAGCGCTACGGCCGCGACGTGAGCGTGCTCGCCCCTCTCACCTCGGTCACGCCCGGCGCCACCTCGGCGCCGGTCGAGCCGCTGGTGCAGTCGCTCAGCCTCCTGGGGCCCGCCTTCCGGGCGCTCTTTCTCGGGTCGTCCGGCGCCGACTGGCGGATCCTGCCTCCTGCCATGCAGCGCGCGCTCATCGCCGACGCAGGTGTCCCTGCCTTCCGCGCCTCGCTCGCGCTCCGGGAGGGCATCACGCTGTCGTTCCCCGGCATGGGCGGTGTCCCTCCGGCCGATCCGCGCGAGTCTCCGTACTACCAGCTCGCGGAGGGCAAGAGCGGCGTCGTCTGGGGCACCCCTTCCAAGGTGGAAGGCGAGTCGATCCTCCCGGCGAGCGCGGCGCTCCACGACGAGCGCGGCGCCTTCCGCGGCGTCGCCCTCCTCGAGGTCTCTCTGAGCCGGCTCCTGGCGCGACCGGCGGACACCGAGCTGGACTACGTGCAGAGTCGCTCGCTCGTCGGACGCGACGGCAAGCTCATGGCCGAGGACAGCGAGCCTGGAGGCTCGGTGCCGCTCGCCCCCGAGGTCGCCGCCGCCATCGCGGCGGGCAAGAGCGGGAGCCTCGTCGCGGAGGTGAACGGGCGCCGCTACCGGTACGCGTATCACCCGCTCTCGTCGCTGGACTGGTACTACGTGTCCGCCGCCGAGGAGGGGCGCATGGAGAAGACCAAGCAGAAGCTGGCGACGAGCGATCCTCGCAAGGCGGTCGCGGTCCCCGCTGCGGCTCCGTCGCCGAAGGCCGCCGCCACGTCGCCGCCGCCCGTCGCCGTGCCCTCCACGCCTGAAGCGCCCGACGGCGCTGGAGCCGACGCCGACGGGGGGCCTGCGGCCGATGCAGGGCCGCTGCGGACCGCCCCACTTGGCCCGATGCCCAAAGCCTCCGCGGCGCCCGGCGACGGCCCTCCCAACCCTTTCAACAAGTGGAAGGTCTACGAGAGGAAGAAGAAGCCGTGAGTGTACGCCTCCTCTCCCCGAGCCGGCATTGCCGACGTGGACCGCTGCGGCTCGCCGTCGCGATGGCCGCGGGTCTCGCGCTGGGCTCGGTCGGCATGAGCGCCCGCGCCGACGACCAGAGCACCGCCGAGGCGCTCTTCGACCGGGGACGCGCGTTGATGGAGAAGAACGCCACGCTCACCGAGGCGTGCCGGACGCTCGAGCAGAGCCTGAAGCTCATGGACCGCGGCGACACGGTGCTGAACCTCGCCGAGTGTCACCGCCGGCAGGGCAAGACGGCGACCGCCTGGGCGGAGTTCGACAAGGCGCTCACCTACGGCTTCAAGGTCGGCTTCGCCGAGGCCATCCAGGCAGCCACGCGGCTGCGCGACGATCTCGCGTCCAAGCTCTCCAGGCTCACCGTCACGGTCCCCCCGGCGACCGCCGCGCTCGAGGGGTTCACCGTGGAAGTCCTCGGCAACCCGTGGCCCCCCGAGCGCTGGAACACGGGCGTCGTGCTCGACCCCGGCCGCGTACGGGTCGCGGCGCGGGCCAGGGGGTACAAGCCTTTCGAGGTCGAGGTGGAGCTGGGCGTGAACAAGGACGCGAAGAGCGTCGTCGTGGTGCTCGAGGTCGAGCCGCCGCCCCCGCCCCCCCTGCCGCCTCCGCCCGCGCTGCCACGGTCCGAGCCCCTCGAGAAGCCTTCGCCTGCGCTGTGGCCATGGCTCGCGGGTGGGGCCGGGGTGGCGTTCGGCGCCGTGGCGATCGGCGCCGAGCTCGTCTCGCGCAGCGCGCACAGCGAGCTCGACACGAAGTGCGGGAGCGCGCGTCAATCCTGCCCGGAAGGGTACGACTACCGCGCCGCGCGCAGCCGCGAGCTGCTCGGCTACGACCTCTTCGTCGGGCTGGGAACGAGCGGGCTGCTGGCCCTGGGGGCCGCGGGGGTGGGGTTCGCCCTCGATGGGCGCCCCCGCGCCCAGACCCCCGGCGCGAGCTTGGTGGTGTCGCCGACCACCGTCGCCGTGCGCTGGACCTTCTGATGACTCTGGCGCCAGGGGCGCAGCGTGGGGGATTCCGATGTACCAGAAGTCCAAGGGTTCTCTCCGGCACGTCGGCCGCTCCGTCGGCACAGGGCTGACCGCAGCGCTCTTCGCGGGCTTGGCAGCGGCGGTGGTGGGATGCCCGGGGCCCGCCCCGCGCGAAGGTCTCGGTGGAAGCGGCGGCGATGGCTCGTCCAGCGCGTCCGCATCGAGCACGAGCACCACCTCGTCGAGCACCACCTCGTCGAGCACGAGCTCGTCGAGCACGAGTTCCTCTTCGTCCTCGACCTCGACGTCGAGCGGCACGAGCTGCTCCTCCGGCGAGGTTTGCGCCCCTTCGGTCTCCCTCCCTTGGCAAGGGCCGTTCCAGGTCTTCCAGACCACGGGTGCCGCGCCCTCGTGCCCCTCGGGCATCGCGTTGAGCGGCGGTATCGTCGGGAACAATCCTCCGGCCGACGCTGGGCCCATCGTGGTTGCGGCGACGTGCCCCAAGTGCTCCTGTGTCCCGCCGACGAACCTCACGTGCGGCGCGCCCACCGCGACCGTCTACAATTCCCAGGGATGCGGTACCACGGTCGGCTGCGCGAGCGCCTCCCTGTCCCTGAACAAGTGCACGCAGCTCACGCCGACGGTCAACGCCGCGTGCATCGGCTGGGAGTTGGCCGGATTCTACCTCGACGTCACGGCGACGCCGGCGGGCTCGTGCACGCCGTCACCCTCCTCGGTTCCAACCCAGCCGCCCCCCTGGGCGGAGAGCGTGGTCGCGTGCCAGCTCACGTCCCCGCCCACGGCATGCAGCACCGGGGTGTGCGCGCCGAGCTCCGCCAAGGTCTGCATCGAGCAGGCTGGAGACCAGACCTGCCCTGCGGCATACCCCAAGCAGCTCCAGATCTACACCGACTCTCTGCCCGACACGCGCGCCTGCACCGCCTGCCATTGCGGGGATCCGGAGCTCGGGTGCACCGGCGGTACCGCGACGTTCTCGGCCAGCGCCTGTAGCACCACCGCCGGCATGGACGGGGGCGGCACGGCTGCCGGCTCCGCCATCGACGTGCCGCTGACTTGCACGGCCGAGACGTCCCAGGGCCTGAGCGCGTACTCTGCCACGCTCGAGACGGCGCCGACCGCGGTCGTGCTGACCCCGTGTCAGCCCTCCGTCAGCTCGCCGAGCGGCAGCGCGACGCTGACGGGACTGACGACGCTCTGCTGCCTCCCCTGACGCCCCTGGCGGCGACCCTTCCAGCTCACTCGCTCCTCGGCGTACGCTGACCGGATGGCGTGCGCTCGATTCTTGGTCCTCCTCTTCGTGACGACCCTGGGCTGCGGCGGAGGCGGGAGCTCCGGGGGCCATGGCGGGGCGATGTCCGGCTCCTCGACGTCCGGCTCCGGCGGTGGGAGCGGCGGGTCGAGCGCCGGTTGCACGGCCGCTTCGTGCACCGCCCCCGGGCAAGCGTGCATTGGCGGCTCCTGCGTCGCCGACTGCCGCCCGTCGAGCGCGGTCGCCTGCGCCACCGGCAAGGTCTGCGACGTCTCTGACGCCAACCCGGGCCTTTGCGTGGATGCGGGCACCGCGTGCCTGACCAGCTCCACGCCGGTGACGTGCGGAGCAAAGGTGTGCGGGCCGGGTGCCGGCTGCGATGGAAGCGGCAACTGCTACGCGCTCGTCCCCTGCGCCGCAGTCGACTGCGACGCGTCCAGCTGCTGGGGCGCTCAGTGCGCGTGCACGCGCACGACCACCTGCGCGCCCGCGGTAGTGGGCAACCCCGGCGACAAAGGCACGCTCCAGGACGTCGCGTTCATCCACGGGCTCGTCGACCTCCAGTTCGACCCCACCTGCACGGCGTGGGGCGTGACCCTGCTGTCGGGCCCCGACTACCTGCGTAGCGTCACGCCCGCCGGCGCGGTCGGGTCCATCGCGGGCGTCACCAACCTCAACATGGGCGAGGTCAGCGTGCTCCAGCACCTCGCGTCGGTCACGCGGGCGCCGCTCGACCTCCCCGGCCTCGACGTCGCGCTCACCTACATCTGCTGCGCGACCTGCGGCTGCGAGCTCTCGACCACGCCGCAAGGCGTGGCGCACCTCGACCCCACCAGCATGGCGATCCCGCTCGTCGTCCCCTCGCAGACCTTCACGACGGGCCAGGGCCCGTTCGGCGCCGCCACCTTCGACACCGGCCCGGCGGGCCTGTCGTACGGCACCGACCGGGTGCTGTACGTCGGCAACGTCGACGTCAACGGCGACTACTACAGGCTCGACCTCGCCACCTCGACCCAGACCCTCCTCACCACGTTTCCCGACCGCGTCTACGCGTCCACTCCCTTCGATGCCGTCTCGATGCTGGTCGCCTTCGAGGGCGGTGGGCTCCGCCTCGTCCGCCTCACCGACGGCACCTCCGTCAGCTGGGCCACCTCGAGCAGCCCGGTCACCGGGCTCACCCGCGATTTCTTCGACGGCTCGGTGTACGTGGCGCGGCGCGACGGGGCGGTGTGGCGCTACGACGCCAGCGGGACCGGCGCGCTCTTCCAGACGGCACCGAACCCCGCGCGCATCACGGTCGCGCCGGACGGCTGGCTGTATGCTCTGGCGATCCCCTCGCCCTTCGGCGACGTGACGCCGGGAGTGGTCCGCTGGCAGCTCCCGACGACCCGCTAGCAGAAGGGTCGCTCGCGTCGATCGCCGGAGAGTGACCGGGCAGGCTCACACGATCGCCGTCACGACTGCGACGAGGGCTTCAATCCAGCTCACCCACCCGGGCGCCAGCGCCGCGGCGTCGAAGCGAACACCGCCGACGCTGGAGGTGGCTGCGCTCCAGGCCTCCCCCAGTGCCGCAGGGCCCACGAGCACGACCTCGACGTGCGCGCGCCTGGCAGCCAGGAGAGCAGCCTGCGCCACCTCCTTGAGCGCGCCCTCCACGACCTCGACCGCGCCCTTCTCGATCCAGTCGCGCAGCAGCAGCTCCACGAGCCCACGCTCGACGATCAGGGGGGCGCGGCCGAGCGCATCGGGCAGGAACACGATCCGGATGGACAGATCCTCCCCGTCGAGCCACTCGTGGAGCTTGCGCACGAGGCACACGAGGATGCCGAGGAGCGCCACGAGGCGCTGCCAGCGCAGCTCGGAGTCCTTGAAGCGCAGGGTCGCCAGGGACGGGTCGCGCAAGAACACGAACGCACGGCGGCGCCGCACCAGGACAGCCTCGTCCCGCGCGTAGTAGAGCAGCTCACCCTCGTCGTAGCGGACGTCGAAGAGATCGATGTCGACGCCCGCCGTGTCCTCCATGTAGACGAGCTCGGAGGTGACCAGGTTCTCCAGGCTGCCTGCGTTCGAGAGCGCCGCGAAGCCCCCCGCCGGATACCTGCTCTCGTCCTCGATCCGCGTGGGCGTGTGGCCCGCCGGCTGCCGCCGCCGCTTCAGGCGCGACGGCAGCGCCCGGCTCGCCTCCGCCGCTGCATCCATGATCTGCGCGACGGCCAGGCGCTGCGCCGGCGAGCCGAGCACCCGCAGGTTCTCGAGCGCGAACACGTCGGCCTCGTCGAGGAGGCCCCGCGCCCGTCGCGCCCCGTGGACCAGGCTCTCGTAGCCGATGGCGATCAGGTTCCCCGCATGGTCCGCCCCCTGCATGGCCGCCTGGACGCGCCCCAGGGTCTCCGTGGCAGGCCGCGCGAGCAGGCGACGGGCGGCGCCCGTGTTGACGGCCGCCCCGTGGACGAAGCCGGTCCGCTCGAGCACGCTGCCCAGGACGAGGGCGACCGGGCGGGGCCGGAGCTCGAGGGGCAATCGCGCGATGGCATCGCGGGCGGCGTCGATCCGCGCGTCCGCGGCGAGGCGGCCGAGCCATTCGTCCTCGTAGGCCCGCAGCGCCGCGCGCAGACGCGGCGACCCCACGGCTGCGAGGGATGGTACCGTTGCGCTGCGACAGTCGGCCACGAGGTGCCCGACGTCGGCGACGACGCCGACCGGCGGGAGCCACGCGAGGTCGTCGAGCGCGGCGAGCAGCCACCCCGTGACCGGCCCGAGCTCGTCGGTCGTCGGCGACGCCAGGCGCATGAGCGCGAGCCCTCCGATCAACCGCCGCTCGGTCGCCTCGCGCTCGCGGATCTCGATCGTCGTCGCCGCCATCGATCGCCCCCAGATCAGGCCAGACCGAGCAGCTTCGGCACCTTCTCTTCGAGCAGATCGATCTCCTCGCGAGACTCGCCGAGGTACGCCAGCAGCCCGAGGTCCTGCCGCTCCACGACGCCGCCGTGCAGGATCCACGCGTGGGTGCGCAGAAGGCGGTAGAGCTTCACCACCTTGCGGTCGGAGACGAAGACCTTGTCCTCGCGCACCAGGGTCTTCAGCACCCGCCGGAGCTCGCGCAGCAGCTCCTCCCGGAAATAGGTGTCGCGATCCCGCAGCTCCCGACCGGCCTCGTCCACGGTGCGGCGCGCCATCAGCAGTGCGAGGTACCGGTGCGCCTCGAGGAAGTCGGCAAGGGACGCGTGGCCCTCGGCCCACGGCTTCTGGTTGAGATCGCGCTGGGTCTGCGCGTCGAGGCCGGCGTCGATGAGCTCGAAGAAGTGCCGGTCCTGCACGGAGCGGCACGCGGCCTTGAGGCAGAAGCGATCCTTCAGCGCCGCGAGCTCCGCGTGCTCGGGGATCTCGTTGGTCGCCGCGAAGAGGATCTTGAGGGCCACCGGCACGGGCACGCCGTCCTGGTAGAACTTGCGCTCGTTGATGACGGTGAGCAGCGAGTTCAGGATGGCGGAGCTCGACTTGAACACCTCGTCGAGGAACACGAGCATGGCCGTGGGCAGCTTGCCGCGCTCACGGCGCACGTAGCGCCCCTGCCGGAGGAGGTTGATGTCGATCGGACCGAGCACCTCCGACGGCTCGGTGAAGCGCGTCAGCATGTACTCGAAGTAGTCGCCGTCGCCGAGCCGGAGCGCGTCCTTGAACTTGAGCACGAGGTCGCTCTTGGCGGTGCCCGGCGGGCCGACGAGGAGGAGCGGCTCCTGCGCCACTGCGCACACGGTCATGAGGTCGATGAGCGGCTGCTTGTCGACGAAGAACTTGCCGAGCGCCCGGCGGAACCGGTTGATGCGCTCTCGAAGCCCCTGGGCCTGCTCCGAGAGCTCGGCCAGGGACAGCTCGTCGATGCGCGCGGGGGCGCCTCCCTCTGCGTCGTCTGCTCGATCGACCACGGCCTGTCTCCTCAGCTCGGGTTGGCGAGATCGCGGTGGACGCGGCGGCGAACGAGGTACTCGTCGTCGTCGAGCCACTGCCGCCCGAGATCGCCCAGCGCCAGGTCCTCCGCTGCGTAGCCGAGGATCAGCGACTCCATGAAGGCGATCACCGAGAGGCAGAAATGCGAGTTGGTGTTGAAGCTGTCGGAGATGCGCGGGAGGCCCCCCGCGGGCCAGCGTCGAGCACGCGACCCGCTGCGGCGCGCGCGTCGCGGCCCGCGCCGCCCCGCGGACGAGCTGGAGGCGATCGGCCATGGCGAGGTCGCCGTCGAGCTTCGCGAGGGCCTCGTCGAGGTCGCGCTGCGCCCGATCCGGCTGGTTCAACGCGAAGCTCGCGGCGGTGAGGTGCAGGCGAGCCACGACCATCGGCGTCCCCTCGCCCGAGGCCACGCGGCGCAGAGTGTCGATCAGGCCGACCGCCTCGGCTTCGAGGCCGACGCGCCGGAGAGCCCGATGGCTCGTCGCCACCATCGAGGCCGCGTCGCTCACGTGCTCGGGCCCCAGGTCGGCGAGGACCGGCACGAGGCGCGCGAGCACCCGCTGAACGAGATCGGGGCGCCCGAAGTGCGCGGCGAGCACCAGCGCCTCCTCGAGGAGCTGTGCCTGTCGGGGCGGCGCGATCCCCTCCAGCGTGGCGCCGATCTCGTCGGGGTAGGGCACCGCCTGCGACTCCGGGAGCTGCGGGAAGAAGTCCATGAGCCCATCGAAGAGGCGCGCGCGCTCGTCGGCGGGCGCGGCTCTCGCCTGCTGGAAGAGGGCCGCCACGGCCGCGGCCAGCCGCGCCCCGTCGGCCTCGCCACGCAAGGCGCCGAGCTCACCTCCGCGGGGATCTGCCTCGTTGCGGTGGAACGCGACCATCGGATCGAGCCGCTCCTGCGGCTCCAGCACCGCCGAGAGCTGGCGCAGCCGGTCCACCTTGTAGCGCAGGAACCGCTCGAGGCGGTTCAGCTCCCCCGTGAGATCGGCGGGCAGCGCGGTCTCGGGGGGGTGTCCGTCGAGCGCCTGCGTCACCCGTGCCCGATAGGCGCCGACCAGGAACCGGTGCACGGGATCGCCCAGGTCGAGCGCCCCCGTCGCCGCGCCCGCCAGGCGGCGGGCCTGCTCCGTTTGCCCGAGGCGCGCGAGCCCGTAGGCAAAGGTCAGCTCGACGTACGCGCGCGTGAGCGGGAGCGGTGCCTCCACGGACGAGCGCGCCCGGGTCGTCGCGGCGAACCGCTCCTGGAGGCCCGCGAGCTCGCGGACGAGCAGCTCGGTCGCCGTCGATTCACCGCGCTGGCCGCGGCCGACGAAGCGCAGGAAGCTCGGCACGTCGCGATCGATGGACAGGCCGCGGTGAAGCCTCGCCAGGACGCGGTCGTGCGCGCGCGTCAGGCCCAGCAGGTCGCCGCCGACCGCGCGCGAGAGCGCCGAGCGCGCCAGCCACGACGAACGAGGATCGAGATCGTCCTCGCAGCGATCGAGGAACGTCGCGACCTGCCGGCCCTGCGCGCGCACGGCATCGCCTCCCGTCGAGACCCGCGCGGCCACCGCGCGGATCCGATCGCGGTCCGGCGCCGAGACGGAGAGGAGCGCGGTGAGGTCGAGCCCGGCGGCCCCGGCCTCCGCCTCGGCCCAGCGCCCGAGGAGCGCGTCGGCGTCCGCTGCGGGAGCCTCCCAGACTGCGCGCGTCCAGCAGAGCCCCGCGTCTCGGGACCTCCCGACCTCCGTGTAGAGGCACGCCAGCTCGAGCCAGAGGGCGGTTCGAGCGGGCGCGTCCGCGGGCGCCTCCAGGTCCAGGAATCGACGCTCGAGCGCCGCCACCTCCTCGGCGCGCGTCCCCGGCTCCGCACGGGCGGCGACGAGCGGGGCCCCAGGCTCCGGCGCCGCCTCCTCGACGGCACTCGTAGGCGGAGGCGGGGCGGGCGAGGCCAGCGCGGCCGGCTGCGCGCGGGGCTTCCTCCTGGTGGGCCTGGCCGCGGGCTCGGCCGGTGCTCGCGGCTCCCCCCGCTGCGGCGACCGCGCTCGCGCGTCGGTCCCTCGCCCCACTCTGCGCCCGTCGACTCGAAATCCTCGAACGCGAACGTGGCACCCTGCACCCACGGTTCGAGGGCCTCCGCGCCGCGCTCGACGACGTAGAGGATCCAGTCTTCGAGCGGAGTGAGCGCGCTCTCGGGCAGCGAATGGAGCGTGGGCTCTCCGTGGTCGCCTGGCTCGAGCCACGCGAGTACGTCGGGGTCCGGCGCGAGGAGCTCCTGCACCACATCGCGGCGGAGCGGTGGCTCCAGGATGGAGTCGGCCGGGACGAAGAGGTTCGCGATCTGGAGGAGGGGGACGTGACCCGCGACGCGCAGCGCGAGGTCGGGCGGTCCGCTGGCTCCGGGGCGGGCCTTGACGACCGCGACGGCCCCGCCGCCCAGCGCCTCCGCGAACGCGAAGAGCAGGCGCCCGATCACCTCGTCGGGGAGCGTGTGGACCAGCGCGTCGAGCTGGGCCTCCGCGTCCTCGCGCAGGACCCACAGGCTGGGCGGGAGGGGCCGCCCCGCGCGCGCCAGGCGCAGCGGCACCCGGAGCTTCGCCGACAGGGCGCGCGCGGCCAGGGGCGCCACCCCTCCGGGCAGCTCCAGCTCGATGCGCTGGTAGACGTCGCGCCACTCGCCGACGGCGGGAAGGACGGTGAAGCGGCCGTCCCCCTCGATGAGCAGCAGGCGATCCTCGCTCATGCGCAGGAGGGCCGCGAGCGGATGGGTCCAGCCGATCTCGGTGAGCACCCGCTCGCGCCCGACGAAGGCGCGCAGCCCGCCGACGCGGTCGAGCGCCCGCGCGACCGTGTAGTACGGCGGCGCGATGGCGCGGAGCAGGAAGCGCTCGCCCGCCGCACCGAGCTGCTGCCGGTCGCACCCCAGGCGCAGCAGCTCCCCGGCGAGCTCGAGGAGGGACGTCTCGTCGGGCACCACGAAGAGCACCTCGGGGAGATCGCCCGGGACCCCTGTCGCGCGCGGCGGGAGGATCTCGGCCCAGCAAACGACGCCGACGCCGCCGCTCTCTGCCTTCACGGCAGGTACCCCCGCGGCCGCCAGCACCCGCCCCACCTCGGGTTCGAGCGGCACGGCGGGCACGACGTACACCGTGCCGTCCGCCTCGCGCCACACGCGGGCCGGGCGCGCGGCGACCTCTGCGGGCACGAGCCCGGACGTCAGCGCGACGGTCAGCACCGAGAGATCGGGGAACCGGAGCGCCCGGCGCGGCGAGCTCACTGGCGGATCTTTTCGGGGACCGCGAGCGCCGGGGTCGGCGCGGCGACCTCGGTCGTCGCTCCATCACCGGCGCGCTCGACGACGAGGTTGCCCTCCCGGAGCGACCCGACGAGCTGCTCGACCAGGCGGCGGTGCTCCTGCTCGTGCTCCATGGGCAGCGCGTCGGCGTCGCTCTCGAAGGCGACCGCGACCTCGCGCTTGCCCGTCTCCGGGTGCTTCACGAGCCGGATGGTGAGCCTACCCATCGCGCGCCTCCAGGAGGTGGGCGAAACCCTCCCGGTCGAGCACCTTCCGCTCGACGAGGAGGTCGCGCAACGCCGTCAAGAGCACGCGCCCCTCGGTGAGAATCGCCCGCGCTCGCGCCCGCTCGCGATCGAGCACGTCGCGCACCGCGCGTTCGAGGGCGGCGCGACCGGTGTCCGAGAGAGAGCGCTCCTGGCCCTCCGCGCAGGCGTAGCTGCGCACGCCGACCTCGTCCGCGGCCATCCCGAACCGCTCGACCAGCGAGCGCGCGATGTCGGTCGCCCGCGCGAGGTCGCTCGCCGAGCCGATCGAGAGATCGTCGAGCAGCAGCGCCTCCGCCTCGCGCCCGCCGAAGAGGACGCAGACGCTGTCCTGCAGCTGCTGGCGCGTGACCACGTAGCGATGAACGGGATCGGCGTACTGCACGAAGCCGAGCGTTCCAGCGAGGTCGCCGCGGATGGAGATGCGCTCGATCGGGGGGGCGTGCGCGCAGTGGAGCGCACAGACGGCGTGGCCCGCCTCGTGGGTCGCCACCACGCGCGCCTCGTGGGACGTGAGCTCCGGGCGCTCGAGGTATTCGGTCAGCGCCCGCTCGACCGCGTCGATGTCGGTCTCGCCGCCCTCGCCGTCGCGCAGGCGCCGGCGCGCGAGCTGCCGACAGAGCGCCTGGAGGTGGTCCCCCGAGTAGCGCACCTCCTGGCCGTCCACGAGATCACCCGTGCGCCTCACCGCGTAGGCGAGCGCGCGCGCGCTCATGCGCAGGCCGAGCTTGCCGTCGTGGATGGCGAGGATGGCGCGGCGGTCATCGGCGTCCGGGTACGGGACGTGGAGCTGGAACTCGAAGCGGCCCGGCCGCAGCAGCGCCGGGTCGAGCGACTCGACGAAGTTCGTCGTCCCGACCACGAACACCAGCTCCTCCTTGCGGAAGCCGTCCATCTCCGTGAGGAGCTGGTTGACCATCGAGTGCTCGACGCCGGAGCCGGTGAACGTCCCGCGCCGCGCCGCGAAGGAGTCGATCTCGTCGAAGACGATGATGCTCGGCGCGCTCTGCCGGGCCGCGACGAAGATGCGGCGCAGGTTCTCCTCGCTCTCCCCCACCCACCGGCTCTTCAGCTCCGGTCCGCTGACGACGGTGACCGCGGCGCCGAGCGCGCTCGCCATCGCCTTGGCGAAGAGCGTCTTGCCGGTGCCCGGCGGTCCCCAGAAGATCATGCCCCGCGGCAAGAGGCCCTCCACCTGCTTGACTGCCGCGGGATCGCCGAGGCGATCCTTGAGCGCGAGGATGTCGAGGATCTCCCTCTGGAGCCGCTCCTTCACCCGCGCATGGCCGCCGATGTCGCGGTCGAGATCCAGGTCCGGCACGCTGGCCGTCGCGCCCAGGGTCGCGCGCCGGAGCTGCGCCACGGCGGGGCGGACGTCGCTCGGATAGTCCTCCCCCTCGAGCGCGCCAAGCAGGCGGCGCAGGCGCACCGCGTTCACCCCGGAGACGTGGCGGTAGAGGAGGTACGGATCGAAGTCGCGCCCGAGCTTGCGCGCCTCTCGCTGCGTCACCAGGTAGCGGAGCCAGTCGCGCCCGACGCCGAGGATGGACTCGTGGTGCGGGAACAGGTTGGCGATCACGGTCGGCACCGCGAACGAGGGATCCTTGAAGCCCACCCAGAGGATCTCGGGGTTCTCGTAGAGCGGGGGGATCACCTCCCTGGCCTCGGCGGTCAGCCCCCCCGACGAGGAGGTGAGGAGATCGAGGTGCGGCAGCACGACGACGCGCTCTCCCACGGGCCCGCGCACGGCGTCGCGGAGCTGGCCGAGCAGCGTCTGGATGAGCCCTTGACGGAGCGCGTCCGGCGGCGCGTCGGCGCTGGGCCGGCCGTCGAGGTAGACGCACCGGACGCTGTCCTTCTTGAGCCGATCGCGGACCCACCGGTAAAAGAAGGGCGTGAGCTCCTTGTCGCACTCGATCAGCACGGGCAGGCCGCGGCGCAGGCTCTCGTGGGTGCGCGAGAGCTCCGCCGGGTAGGCGGCGGCCACCGCGTCGCCCAGGCAGCACCCAGTGCCGCGCGAGGTCGGGCGCGAGCGCGCTCACCACGACGGCACCTCCCCCGGCGAGCCAGGGCCCCAGCGGCGGCAGCGGCGCAGGCGCGGTGTCGTCGGGGAACGCCAGTCGGCAGAGGACCGACCCCGCGGTGGCCGACTGGCGAGCGAGCGGCGCGACCAGCGAGGGCGCGAGGAGATCGTGCGCGAAGTAGAGCAGGAGCTCGTCGCCGAGCGTCGGGGCGAGCGACGGCAGCTCCGGGATCTCCGCGGCACCGCCGAGCGGGGCGCCGACCAGCCATCGGCACAGGTGCATGGAGAGCGCGGAGAAGTGCAGGGAGAGCGGCGCTGTCCGCTCCCAGGTGCGGCCCGAGACGACGCGCTCGCCGTCGAGGATCGCGGCCCGCCGCCACCCTCCCCGCCGCATCAGCTCGCGCACCGATCCCATCGCGAGCGTCTGTCGCAGGAGCCGCGCCGCCGTCGGCCCCGAGCGAGGAGGCAGCGGCCGGCCACGACGCAGCAGGGGCTCGACCGCGGCGCGCGGCAACCGCCCGACGAGGGCGCGGGCCACGAGCAGGACGTCGTGCTCGCTCTCGGCCACGCGCGCCATCAGCACCCCCGCCGCGGAAGCGGCGCGTCCTCGGACCACCCGTCGACGGTCGTCATGGCGGAGCGAGCCTACCACCGCGTGGGCTCCCCGCGTGGGAAACGGAGGCGGTAGGATGACGCCGATGAAGAGGACGTCGGTGCGTGCGGAGACGTCGGGCGGACTCGTGGAGGCGGTCCGCGGCGGAGCCTTCGCTCGCGCCCTGGAGCTGACCGTCGCCCGATGGGGTGAGAGCCGAGAGCGGGCAGGCCCTTGTCGTTCGCGCCCCGCCACAGGACGCGCGCGATCGCGACGCCGCCGTCGATGGCACCGAGCTCCTCGCTGAGGATGCGCGCGTCGAGGTCGGCCAGGTATCCTCGGAGAGCGGCAGCGTCGGCGTGCTCGTGGAGCGCCTGTACCGTCCGCTCCGCTGCGAGCGCCGCGTTCGTCCACACCATGTCCGGCTTGCCCGCGCAGAGCGACGCGGCGCCGCCAGCCGCCCGCCGCGCGGCGCCAAGGGAGCGCGAGTCCTTCGGGCGCGTCCTGGCGGCCTCGCGGAGCTCCTCGCAAAGCACCTGGAAGCGCGGGTCGGCGTAGGCTTGCTTGGGGCGCTCCGGCGGGGACCGCGCCGCGCTGCGCGCCAGCGAGAGGACGCGCTCGACCTCGGCCCGCTGGGCGGCGGGCGCCAGCGCCTCGACGCGCGCGGCGGACCAGATGGCCACCGCGAGCGCCGCCCGTGCCGAGAGCTTCGGCATGGGCCCCCCGGCGTGGTAGGGCGGATCAGGGCGATCAGCCGGAGGCGCGGCAGCCAGGGCTCGCTCCAGGATGGGGTACACGTCGCCGAAGCCAGCCGGCCTGGGGATGCCCTCGTTCCTGGTCTGGGTGAGCCGGTGGCTCTCGGCGACGAGGCCGCGGATCTCCTCCCAGCTGGGCTCGTCTTCCGACCACCTCAGCCGAACCCAGTTCGTTCGCCCTCCGCTCGAGAAGATGCGGCTCTCTTCGAACCGGGCGTCGCCGAGGATGGCAGGATCGACGGCGCGCAGGTGGATGCCGCGCCCGGCCTGCGCCGACACGAGGAACGCAAAGAGCTTCGCTTTGCTACCGGCCTTGCCGACGCTGTACCCGCGGACGTTGCCGCGCACGACGAGACTCGTAGCTTGTGGCAGCTCCGCGCAGATCCCGGCGAGCCGCAGCCAGGTTCGATCCAGATCGGCGGGCACCGAACATGGATAGACGATCCCCGGGGACGAGGAGAAGGCGAACGGCGCGGTCAGGGGTGCGCGGCCAGCCACGCCGCCAGGTCGGTGGCGAGCTGGGCCGGCTCGAGCATCGAGATCATGTGCCCCGCGGTGGGGTAGTCGAAGACGTCGACGAAGTGCGGCCCGTCGGGGTAGCTGACGCCGATGCGCCCCGGCGCCGACGTGTCGACCCGCGCCGCGCCCAGCACGGCACCGAGGGCCGGCGCCAGGGAGCGCGTCGGCACCACCAGGTCGTGGTCGCCCCGCGTGAGGAAGGCCGGCACGTCGTGGAGGTTGTCGACGAACGCCAGCGCCTCGGTGTTCTGCGAGTACCAGTCGGCCGTGGTCGGCACCGTCTCCTTGCCAGGCAGGAGCGGGGAGTACGGGATGAAATACGACTGGCCCGCCGGGAGCGCGCCGAGCGCCGCCACCAGGCCGTCTTCGGGAGGGACGGTGGCGTCGGGCGGGCTGCACTTGAAGCCCTGGGCGCGCTCGCTCGCCGCCAGCAGCGGGATCGAGGTCAGGGGCAGTCCCAGCATGGCCGCGGCGCGATCAGGGAGGGTGTGCGCCTGGTCCGCCTCGAGGACCCGCTCGACCTGGCGTCCCGTGGAGTAGGCAAAGTTGTAGAGGCTGTTGCCCGCCGCGTCCGTGCAGAGGCACGCGTCGCCCCCGGTGCACGGCGCCCCCGTGGCCGCCGCGACGGCCGCGATCTGCACGGGATCGGTGCACTCGGCCTGGATGGCCTCGTTCTGCGCGAGGCCCGCGAGCCACCCCTCCAGCAGGATCTGCCCCGCGCGCAGCGACGCCGGCCGCGTCACGGCGGCGAGGCGCTGCGCGAGCACCGGATCGGCATAGCCGGCCAGATCGAAGCGGTCGCGAAGGTAGGCCAGGATCCAGGTGACCCGCACCCCGCCATAGCTCTCGCCCAGCCAGTACACGGGGCCGGTGAGATCCGGGTGCGCGTCGAGGAACGCGAGCACCGCCAGGAGGACGTCTGCCGCATCGACGTACTCGTTGAAGACGGTGGGCGCGCAGTCGGCGGCGAGATCCGAGGGCAGCTCGCCCCCGGCCCGCAGGTCGTACGAGTAGCCGGCCTGGCGCGGCTCCACGTAGACCAGGTTGGCGAAGCGCGTGAACGACGACGGGTTCGCCACCACCGCGCCGCCCTCCACCACGGTGGTCGGGCCGGTGCCATAAGGGCGCACCATGTCGTCGGCGAAGCCGTTGAAGAGGATCAGGATCGGCTTGTCCGCCGGGTCGTCGTCGGCGGGCCGCAGGTTGTAGAAGAGCCTCGCCGTCGCCGCGAGGCTCACCGGCTTCCCCGCCAGCGTCACGTCGCGCGCCGGCACCTCGAGGAAGCCAGCCTCCGGCCCGACCGGGGCGGGGCCGGATGCGGCCGGCGAGGCGCAGTGCAGCCCGAGGAGAGCAAGAGCACCGGCGGCGATACGCTTCACGCGGCCCAGAGTACCACGGCGGTCACCGGCTCTGGACGATCGGTCCGACGACCGCGAGCCTGGCCGTGCCGAGGACCGCGTAGACCGTGGAGACGAGAAACGCTGCGAGCTCCACGCCCCGCACCCGCAGCCCCACCACGCTCGCGACGCGAGGGCCAGGGCCGGACGATCACCTGCAATAGCGAGTGCGGCAGTTGCGCTCGCAGGTGGCGGCGCAGCCGGTGAAGAACGGACCGCGGCGGCAGGTGTGGCTGCACTCGGTTTGACAGGATCGGATCCGCGACTCGTCACATCCACCGGAGCTGGCCGCCGCGGCGCTGTCCTCGCCCGGGGCCGCGATCACCGCTGCGCCACCGGGAGCGCTGGCCGCCGAGGTCGCGGACAGGAGCGCGACGACGCTCCCCACCACGAGCGCCGTCCCTGAAATCCACCGGAGGATCGGATTGCGTTTCATACGTCACCCCTCGCGGCGAACGTCGAAAGCACCGATTCAGGGGAATTCCCTGCGGCCGGCCTCCCCGTTCGCGCGTCCACCGGTGACATGGAGCCGCGCCAGCGCCGGCACCAGGGGTTGCCCTCTCGAGCGCCGCTTGCCTCGCGCTCGGCCACTCCAGGAAGCGGCGCCGAGGGCTGGGCGCGGTCCCGAGCGTCATCCCGGAGGTCGAGTGCCGGCGCCGATGTCGCGAAGCGCGGCGTCGCGGGCCTCGGTGAGCGCGTGGAACGCCGCCGCCGTCCCGCCGCGATCCGGGTGTCGCTGCAGCGCCAGCCGGCGGTACGCCCGGCGCACGTCGGCCGCCTCGCAGGGCCACGACAGCTCCAGCACCTGGAGCCACGCGCGCGGGCCCGGGGCCGGGGGACGGTGGCGAGGCGGGTCGCGCGGCCCCACCTCCCCCACCTGGTAGCCTTCGGACGCCGGGAGCACCAGGCGAGCGGCTTGCACGCCGATCGCTGCATCGAGCCCCAGTACGGTGGCGCGCGCACCCCTGGCGTGCAGGATCGCGGCGCGGGCGCGGGCGTGGGCAACCTCGACCCGGTCGGCGATCCCGTGGGCATCGGGCAGCGGCGTCAGCACGAGGACGCTCGCGCTCCACCACGCGGCCCAGAAGAACCCCTGGACGCCGCCGCGGTGGATGGCGCACACGGCGTAGAAGCCGTCGGGGGCAGTGTCGATGCTCTTCGCCACGGAGAAGCTTCATCACGACGAGGACGGGCGCGCAACTGCTGCCTGCGCCGGTGGCCGCCCCGCTCGACCTACTTCAACGGTGTCTTGGTGTCGCGTTCGTCGTGGCGCCGGCTGGTGACGCCAGAGCCGCCGACCCCGCGTTTCGCTTCTGCTCCTGGCAGACCCTCGAGACCACGCCGCGCAGCCAGCGGTGGGCCGGATCGGCATCCGCGCGCGGATGCCACATCTGCGATACCACGATGGGCTCCGTGTGCACCGGCAAAGGAAAGCGCTGGACCCCTGCTCGAACGCCATGAGTCTCGCGCTCCCGTAGCGCGTCGACAAACGACGCCGGCACGAGCGCGACGAGGTCCGACGCGCAGGCGACCGCCAACGCCGCCGGGAAGCCGGGCACGACGGCCACGACCGAGCGCGTGAGACCGAGCGCTGCCAGCGCGCGGTCCACGGGACCACTCGCTCGCCCGTGGCGTGACGCGACCACATGGCCGCAATCCGCGTACGCGGCGGGCGTGACCTCGCCCACTGCCAGGAGGGGGTGCCCCTCCCGCACCACGCCGACGAAGCGGTCCCGGAAGAGCGCCTGCACGCGCACCTCCGGCCCCGTCTCTCCCAGGACACCGATCTCGAGGTCGACCAGTCCCTCTCGGAGGGGGCGCACGTCCTTGTCGGCCTTGGGCGCGAAGCGCAGGCGCACGCGCGGCGCGGTGGCCGTCACCGCTCCGACGAGCCTTGCCGCGAACGCCTCCACGAAGCCTTCGTTCGTGCGCAAGGTGAAGGTCTGCTCGAGGGCGCCGAGGTCTACCCCGCTGGCGGCAGGGCGCAGCACGGCTCGAGCCTCGCGCGCCAGATCCCGAACCCGCTCGCGCAGCTCGAGGGCATGTGGAGTCGGCACCAGCCCGCGGCCGGCGCGGACCAGCAGCGCGTCGCCGGTCGCCGCGCGGAGGCGAGCGAGGGTGCGGCTCATGGCCGAAGCGCTCAGCCCCAGCCGGCGCGCCGCGCCTGCCACGCTGCCTTCGGCGAGCAAGGCGTCGAGCGCCGTGAGCAGATTCAGGTCCGCGTCGGGCATGGCTGAAGGTATCACGCCGGCGCGCCCTCGATGGCCCGCGGCCATGGCGTCGCGTGCAGGGACAACCTGCGCGCGGCGCGCCTTCCTCGACGTCCCGGGGGTCTCTATCCTTGCCGTCGATACGCGGCGGCCAGCGTCGCCGCGGCCACCGGAGACCCGAATGAATCCCTCGATTACCGCGGCCGAACGACGCCCTGACGAGCCGCGCGGAGACGAATGACATGAGCCCCAGCGTTCAACAGACCATCGAAGAGCTCTTCGCGGCCAACAGGATCCTCGTCGGCGAAGGCGTGCTCGACGGCTTCGGGCACGTGTCCGCGCGCAGCCCTCTCGAGCGCGCCCGCTACTTCATGACGCGTGGCAACTCCGGCGGCCCCGCGACGGAGGACGGCGTTCTCGAGCTCGACGCCGACAGCAACCCCGTCCGCGCGAGCGACGCAAGGCCGTCGATCGAGCGGTTCATTCACGGCGAGATTTACCGGGAGCGTCCAGACGTGATGGCGATCGTGCACACGCACGCGCCTCCCCTGATCCCGTTCGGCGTGAGCACGACTCCGCTGCGGCCGCTTCATCACATGTGCGGTTTCCTCGAGGACGGCGCGCCGGTGTTCGACATCCGGAGAGAGCATGGACTGACGAACATGCTCATCACCAGCGGGGAGCTCGGCCAAGCGCTGGCCGCGTCGCTCGGCCGGCGCGCCGTGGTCCTCATGCGCGGCCACGGCGCGACCGTGGTGGGCACCTCCTTGAAAGAGGCGGTGTTTCGCGCCGTGTATGCGACGTTGAACGCCCATCTCCTCCCGATCGCGCTGGCGCTCGGTCAGCCCACGTACCTGGACCCCGAGGAGGCGAGGCTCGCCGACGAGATCCATCACGCGGTGCTGGACCGGCCGTGGCAGCACTGGCTCGCGAAGCACAGCGGGTAGGCAGCCCTCGCCCCGGCCACACCGGGTCGAGCCCCGCCCACACCGGCTCGAGACCCGGCCACACCGGCTCGAGACCCGGCCACACCGAGGCCTTGCGGGGCATCGGCCCCTCGGGTCGCCCTCCTGGCCCGACCCTTGCGCCCTTGCCTTCCGGCCCCGGTGCGCGGACCTCCTTGGTCGACATCAGCCGTTGGCGTCGGGTGGGGCCTTACCCGACCGGGAGCGGCCCGTGCTAGCAAGGCCCCGTGGCAAGCGTTCACCTCCTCCATTTCTCCGACCTTCTCTGCGTCTGGGCGTATGCCGCCGAGCGGCGCATGGTCGAGCTCCGTGCGGAGTTCGGCGACGGCGTCGCGATCGACTATCGCTTCGTGTCGATCTTCGGCATGGCACAGAAGAAAATCGAGGAACGCTGGCGCGACAAGGGAGGCGTCGCTGCCTATGGCGAGCACGTCCGCGGCATCGTCACCGGCTTCGGCCACGTCGAGCTGCACCCGGACGCCTGGACGCACGTGACGCCGGCGTCGTCCTGGCCCGCCCACCTCGCGGTGTGCAGCGTCCGCGTGCTCGAACGCGAGGGCGCCGTGCCGCGCGGTTCTTCGGAGGCCCTGGCGCAGCGGCTGCGCCGGGCGTTCTTCGCGGAGGCGCGCGACATCTCCCGGCAGGAGGTGCTGCTCGCGGTCGTGGAGCAGGTCGGCCTCGATCCCGCGGCCATCGCCGCCCACCTGGCCACGGGGCAGGCGCACGCCGAGCTCGCCGCCGACCACGAGCAGGCCCGCGACCAGGATGTCCGCATGAGCCCGACGGTGCTGCTGAACGAGGGGCGCCAGCGCCTCAGCGGGAACGTCGGCTACCGGGTCATCGCGGCCAACGTCCGCGAGGTGCTCGAAAAGCGGCCGGGCCAGGTTTCCTGGTGCTGAGCGCGGCGCCTTCGGTCCGGAGGGGCGCTTGAAGCGGACGGCCTGACCGAGCCCGTATTCTGCCCGTTCCTGCTCGTCCTGTTTCGTCGCCTCCGGGGTGGTCCCCGCCTCTCGCCAGCCCGTGGGGTCCGCGTCGCAGACGGGGGCGGAGGACGTGACAAGGGGCCTCGACTGCCGAATGAAGTGGGAGGGAGCGGCGACCACGAGGGTCGTCGCGCCACGCGACGCCGCTCCCCCTGCGACACCCGCGAGCTCACGGAGGAGTGAAGGTATGCGTGTTTTCGTGAAGATCATGGCCCTGTTCGTCATCTCGGTCCCGGCAGCGCTGGCGGGTTGCGCGGCCAGCGCGACGGCGCCGGAGGAGAACGGGTCCGCGGCGCAGGCCGACAAGGGCCTGGAGGCGGCGCCCATCCAGGAGGCTCCGGTATACCAGGCACCCAGCAAGGAGGCGCCCAGCAAGGAGACCCCGGTCTACCAGGCGCCCAGCAAGGAGACCCCGGTCTACCAGGCGCCCAGCAAGGAAACCCCGGTCTACCAGGCGCCCAGCAAGGAAACCCCGGTCTACCAGGCGCCCAGCAAGGAGACCCCGGTCTACCAGGCGCCCAGCAAGGAGACCCCGGTCTATCAGGCGCCCAGCAAGGAGTCGTCCGGCAAGGAGTCTCCCGGCAAAGGCAACTACTGAGACATCGGAGGAGCCACGCGTCGTCCGTCGAGAGACGTGACGCGAACGGTGGGCCCGGCGTGGTGCGGGCGGGGGGGGAATCATGAAGTATGTCCATGGACCGCTCCTGCTCCTCGCGCTGCTCTCCACCGCGTGCGCCGTGAGGGCGAACGCGGATGGGGACGCGGCACCGCTGGGCTCCGCGGCGGCGGAGGAGCGGTGGTCGAGGGCCGACGCTCCCGAGCGCTTCGCCGCGGACCTGGAGTGGAGGCTCGACCAGCTCCCGGCGCAGGGGAAGGCGCGGGTCACCCCCTGGGCCGGGACCTACTGGCCCGCGTATCGGGACAGCATCAACTTCCGGTGGGCGGGGCCGCGCTCCCTGTCGGCCGCCGGGAAATACGGGGCAGCGTTCGGGGTCTACGGCGTGGAAGATCAGGTGTCCGCCGCCTTCGGGATCGACGCCCAGGCGACCGCCTCGTACTGCTTCGACGACAGCAACTGTGACCGCTCGCTCCACGAGGTCTGCGGGGCTCGCGCTGGGCAGATGGTGGGCCGCTGCGTCCCGTTCTGGACCGGGATCTGCGACGGCTGGGCCGCCGCGTCGATCCTCTTCCCGGAGCCGACGCGCGCGGTCATGCTCAACGGGGTGACCTTCAGCGTGCAGGACATCAAGGCGCTCCTCTCGCTGGTGCAGACCACTGCTTCGAGGCGGATCGTCTCTCTCGCGTGCACCGCGAGCGACGAGGCCGGGGGCATCGCCTACGACCTGGCCGGCCGCCCCCTCGCGCCGGAGTGCCGCGACACCAACCCGGGAACCTATCACATCCTCCTCGCCAATTACCTGGGGATCCGGGGGAGCGCGCTGGTGGAGGATCGGACGTTCGACGCTCAGGTGTGGAACCAGCCGATCTCGGGCTACCGGGTCCTCGAGCAGACCGCGGTCACGCCGCAGAGGGCCAATGCCCTGGTGGCCGGAGGCGGACCGGCACGCTACCTGTTCGACCCGGCGGCGTCCGCCTTCGCGTCGGTGAAGACCGAGGTTTCGTTCATCCGGGAGTCGAGGGCGGACGTCGACGGCAGCCTGGCTGCCACCATCGACACGTACACCGGCCACGACGTCTACGAGTACGTCCTCGAGCTCGACGGGGCGGGCAAGATCATCGGCGGCGAGTGGGTCGGTCCGAGCAAGCGCAATCACCCCGACTTCCTCTGGGTGCCCACCGCGCCCGGATCGGCCGTGGCTGGCGGGGCGATCCGCGAGGCGCAGGTCGCCTCGCTCGCGGCCGTGTCGGTCGGGCCGTGAGAGGGAGATGGCGCCCGCGAGCCGGGTGTCTTCCTGGTCAGTCGCCGCAAAGCACGACGGTGCACTGGCCGTCGACGACGACCCAGTGAGCGCAGGCGGAGCTGCCGTCGGAGCACTTCGCGCAAAGCGCGGGGAGCGCATCTTTGTCGCAGCTCGCCGTCTCCGATGTCGAGCCTTCGCCCGGGAGCTCGCTCGCGGAGCCGCACCCCTCGACGGCCGGCGCAACGGCAAGGAATGGCAAGCTGATCAAGGTGAGAACGAGAACTCGTTTCATTTTCCGGGTGACCTCCGGGGTGAGTAGGTGCACCCAGGGCGCCGTGAGGTCAAGGGTGCTCGACCTCGGCGAGGGACCGGAGGGCAACCTCTCGGCCCCTCACCGCGCCCGCGTCACCGGCGCAGCGCGCTGCCGAGCAGGAAGAGCGCCGACACCAGCATGATGGCGGCGAACGCGTGGCGGAGCGCGTTCGCGCTGACGCGCCGGGCGACGCGGACCCCCACCAGGCTGCCTGCCGACTCGGCCAAGCCCAGGTAGACCGCGATCCTCCAGTCCACCGCGGGATGCGGGAGATGGCCGACGAGCCCCGCCAGCGTGTTCATGGCGATGACCAGGATCGAGGTGCCGACCGCGGCGCGCACCGGGGCCCGGGCGAAGACGACGAGCAGGGGGACGACCGCGAACCCACCGCCGAGGCCGACGAGGCCCGTCACGCCACCCAGCAGGAGGCCGGCCAGCGCGAGCACTCCCACCGAGTGACGCTCCGGGGGCGACTCCGCTTCGTCCAGCGGCGGGTGTGGCCACAGCATGGCGACGGCCGCGACCACCATGGCCAGGAGGAAGATCACCAGCAGAACACTGGAGGGGATCAGCTTCGAGACCCGGCCCCCGAGAAAGGCGCCGGCCATCGACGCGACGCCGAAGCCGAGGGCGACGCGCCAGAGGACGGCGTGCGCCCAGGCGTACGGGACCAGGGCGACCAGGCTCATCAGGGCGACCACGACCAGGGAGGTGGCGATCGCGCCGCCGAGGTCGAGGCCAGCCCCATGTTGCAAGAGCAGCACGGTGAGGATCGAGGGGCCCGCCCCGACCACGCCCGCCGTGACACCGATACACGCCCCGAGCACTGCGATCCCGATCTCCGTCACCTCGGCGTCCCCGGGCACGAGGCGTGCATTCCCCGGGCCGGCGCCAGAGGCGAAGACCGAAGGGAGGAACGGATGGCTCCGGCGGAAGGGTTCGTGGTGTGGTTCACCGGGCTGTCGGGCTCGGGCAAGTCGACGCTGGCCTCGATGCTGGCGGCGGAGCTGCCGCTCCGAGGCGTCCACGTCGAGTCGCTGGACGGGGACGTGGTGCGGATGCACCTGTCGAAGGGGCTCGGCTTCTCGCGCGAGGATCGCGACACCAACATCCGCCGCATCGGCTTCGTCGCGACGCTGGTGGCCCGCTCCGGCGCCTGCGCGATCACCGCCGCGATCAGCCCCTACCGGGAGATCCGCGACGAGCAGCGGCGCGCGACCGGGCGCTTCTGCGAGGTGTACTGCGAGTGCCCGATCGAGGTGCTGGCGCGGCGCGACGTGAAGGGGCTCTACGCTCGCGCCCTCGCCGGCGAGATCAAAGGCTTCACGGGCGTGGACGATCCCTACGAGCCACCGGAGGCGCCCGAGGTGGTCGTGCACACCGACCGCGAGTCGCCCCGCGAGAGCCTCGCCCGGATCATCGCCACGCTGGAGGAGCTCGGGTATCTCCAGCCTGCCGGCAAGCCCGCCGAGGCGACGAGGAAGGGCCTGGTCCGGCCGCACGGAGGGGACCTCGTCGATCGGTTCCTCCGCGGCGAGGCACGGCAGCGGCTCCTGGCCCGCGCGGGCGGGCTCCCCCGGGTGGCGCTCGACCCTCGCGGAGCGAGCGATCTGGAGCTCCTCGGCAACGGCGCCTACTCGCCGCTCAAGGGCTTCATGACGCCCAGGGACTACCTCCGCGTCGTCCGCGACCGGCGGCTCGAGAGCGGCGCAGTGTGGTCGATCCCCATCACCCTGGCCGTCCAGGCCGAGGCCGCCGGCCGCCTCGCCCTCGGCACCGAGGTGGCGCTGGAGGCGCCCGACGGGCGCGTCGTCGCAGTGCTCGAGCTCAGCGATCGCTGGACCCCGGACAAGGACCTCGAGGCGCGCGAGGTCTACGGGACCACCGACGGGAGCCATCCGGGCGTCGCCTACCTGCGGTCGTCGGGGGACGTCTACCTCGGGGGCGAGGTGTGGCTCCTCGATCGCCCCGTCGCCCCGCAGTTCCCCCGGCACCCGCGTGATCCAGCCGCCACCCGGGCCCTCTTCGAGGCGCGCGGCTGGAGCCGCGTGGTGGGGTTCCAGACGCGCAACCCGGTCCACCGAGCGCACGAGTACCTCACCAAGTGCGCGCTCGAGATCACGGATGGGCTCCTGCTCCACCCGCTCGTCGGAGCGACCAAGGAGGGTGACATCCCCGCCGACGTGCGGATGCGCTGCTACGAGGTGCTGCTGGAGAAGTATTACCCCGAGGATCGCGTCGTCCTCGGCGTCTACCCGGCCGCGATGCGCTACGCGGGCCCGCGCGAGGCCATCTTCCACGCGCTGGTGCGGAAGAACTACGGCTGCTCCCACTTCATCGTGGGCCGCGATCACGCCGGCGTCGGGCGTCATTACGGCCCCTACGACGCGCAGCGGGCCTTCGACGACTTCCTCCCCGGCGAGCTCGGCATCGAGCCGCTCCGGTTCGAGGAGGCCTTCTGGTCGACCGTCGTCGGGGGGATGGCGACCGGGAAGACGGCGCCGGGCGACGCCTCGACGCGCATCCTCCTCTCCGGGACCCAGGTGCGCGAGCTCCTGCGGCAAGGGAAGCTGCCGCCGGTCGAGTTCAGTCGCCCGGAGGTGGCGCAGCTCCTCCTCGAGGCGGCCGAGGAGCAAGGGCACGAGCACGCGGCCTGACTCGCCTGCATGGGTGCGCGCATGGCGCTCGACATTTTGATTCCCGTCATCCTCACCGCGGCTATCCAGTCGATCTTCGGGGTCGGGGTGTTGCTGTTCGGCACCCCGATCCTGCTGCTGGTGGGATACAGCTTCGTCCAGGCCCTGACGGTGCTGCTGCCCATCTCGGTGGCCATCAACCTGCTGCAGGTGGCCTCGCACCGAGCCCGCATCGACTGGGCGCTGTACCGGAAGATCCTCCTCTACACCGTCCCCTTCGTGGTCGCCTGCTTGGTGCTGGTCACCGAGACCAAGCTCAACCTTGGCCTCGTGATCGGGCTGTTCCTCCTGTTCGTCGCACTCAAGGACTTCTCCCCCCGGATCGACGCGACGGTCGAGCACCTGATGCGCTACGAGCGCAGCTACCTCGCCGTCATGGGGATCGTGCACGGGCTGACCAACCTGGGCGGCTCGCTCCTGACCGCGCTGGTTCACAGCAAGAACTACGACAAGGACACCACCCGGGTCACCACGGCCATCGCCTACTGCACCTTCGCCGTCTTCCAGATCGCCACCCTCGCGGTCACCGCCAGGAGCGAGCCCCTCGACTACGCCACGCACGCGTTCTACGTGGCGACCGGCGTCGTCGTGTACCTGATCGTCGATCGACTGGTGTACGTCAGCCTCGACAACGCGCGGTACCGGCGCCTCTTCGCGGTGTTCCTCTTCGCGACCGGGGCCCTGCTGATCTACAGAGCGCTGGTCCATTAGCCCGTGGCCGCGTGCCGAGGTGCGGTTCTCCGGCGCGGGCCTCCGCGCCCCGGGGCTCCGCTTCCTGCACCTGAACGCCGCGACGACCGCGATTGGTTGCTTCGCTCTCTCCAATCATGGTATTGGGCTCCACATGGTCCCTCGTAGCGCACCCCGTCGCGTCGCCCCGTCGCGCGCGGCGGCCGTGCGCCGGGCCCTCGCCGGACACCCCGCCGCGAAGCGGTCACTGCGCATCCTGCTGATCGCGCTCGGGCTCCTGTTCGCCCAGGTGCCGTCGGTGCTGCACCTGCTCCTCGTCCCGCACACCACGTGCGAGCACGGCGAGCTGGTCGAGGTGGTCGAGCACCGCCCCGGCGCACGCGGCGCACCTGAGGCGGCACCGCGGCCTGATTCCACGTCCGGCCGGCCGCAAATCGCGGTGTCTCGCGGGCACGACGGCGGGCACGATCACTGCGATGCCCTCGCCGTCCGACACCAGATCCCCGACGTTGGGGTCGCCGTCCGTGCTGCGTCGCTGCTGTCGATCGAGCCTACCGCAGAGCGCGGCGAGCGCGGCGAGACACGCCCGGTGGCGCTCCTCGCCCTCGCCCCGAAAAGCTCGCCCCCCGCGGCTTGAGCTCGTCCCTCCCGCGGTCTTGATCGCCGCGCGGGGCTCTGTCGGAGCCGATCCGCGGCCATCCTGACCACGCGCGGCGGCGGCTCGCCTCGACAGGGCCACTCCATGCGGAGGAGGCCAGTCGAGCGGCGCTCTCGCGCCCGCGGTTGGTCCTCGGCTTCGGCGAGCTCGGCTCGCCTGGAGTCATGGTGTCGTCGCGCCGTGGTAGCCGCCTAGCGGCGGACCGCGAATGCCGTCAATCGCCTGCTCGGTGCCTCCGTCGAGGCGCTGCGGCGGAGCCTCGTCCGCCCTCCGGGACGGTGGGAGTTGGAACATGAACAAGCACATGAACCGCGGTCTCTTCCCCCTGCTCCTCGCCCCCCTGCTCACCGCGTGCGTCGGCACCACGGGCAGCGGGATCGTCGACTTCGACGCCTACGCGTCGGGCCCGGCGAGCGCCTCGGGGGCCCCAGGCAGCGCGCACTCCTTCGTCTTCGAGAGCCCGTACACCGGCTACACCATCACCCTCACCACGGCGACCCTGCAGATCGGGGCGGTCTATCTCGACTCCGCACCGTGCAGCGGCTCGTCAGCCGTTTTGCCGTGTGTGAACCAGAACGCCGCGACCGTCGCGCAGGTGAACGGCGGAGTGAGCGGCGCCTACGGGGTCCAGACGTCCGGCGTCCTCCTCGACGCGCTCTCGCCCGATCCCCAGCCCTTCGTGACGGGTGGCAGCGGGATCCTCCAGCAGGCGCAGAGCGCGGAGGTGTGGCTCTCGTCGGGCGCCGAGGTCATGGCCATCGACGACCTCAGCGACGCCTCCCCCATCGCCCAGGTGGCGGGGACCGCGGAGAAGGACGGCCAGGCGTACCCGTTCACGGGCACGGTCACCATCGGCCAGAACCGGCTCCTCCCGGCCGCGAATCCGGCGCTGCCGGGGGCCAACCCCATCTGCGACCAGCGCATCGTCCGCCCCATCTGCCTGCCGAAGAGCCCCCCGGTCGAGCCCGAGCCCGGGGTCTCGCTGCACGTTCAGGTCGACCCCCGAGGCTGGTTCAACAACGTCGACTTCTCCCGGCTGGCGGGCCCGCCCTACCAGATCCCCGACGACAACAACGACGTCACCGGACAGAACTTCTTTCAAGGGATCGAGTCCAGCTCCGGTGTCTACACGTTCAGGTTCGAGACGCCCTGAGAACGGGCAAGAGGAGCTTTCATGAGATTCGCACGTGTGTCGGTACTTCTCCCTGTCGCGGCGCTGGCGAGCGCGGCGCTGCTGGGCTGCTCGAGCAGCTCCGGAGGCGGCGCGGGGGGCTCGTCGGGCGTGAACCCCAACGCGCTCCCGGCCCCCACCGGGATCACGCCGAACGTCACCCCGCCGACGACGCTGGGGGCGGGCACCATCCTGCTCTCCGCGTCGGGCGAGACCCTCTCGCTCGGCGGCTTCGACTGGCCCCCGTCCAGCGCCGACGACACCTGCATGGTCGACGGCTGGAAGTTCACGCTCTATCGCTACCTGACCGTCCCGACCACCGTGACGCTCTGGTCCAGCCCCAACCTGGTCCCCTCGGACCAGTCGCAGCACGGCCCGGTCGTCGCCCACGTCGTCGGCCCCTGGGTCATCGATCTCCACAAGGGCGGCCCGCTGCCGGGCAAGGGCGGTGGCGGGGAGGAGGCCCTGCCCTTCGCCCAGATCGTCGGGTTGGACGACGGCAGCGCCTTCGACCCGACCGTCACCTACGGCTTCGGCTTCAGCACCACGGCCGCGACCAAGGACGTCTATAACGTCAACCTCGACTCGACGCCGGGCCCGGACGGGCTCAACGATCTGGACGAGTACACCAACGTGATGATCCCCAACGGGTACTCCGTGCTCTACGAGGGGGTCGCGACCTATCTCGGCGACGCGAGCTGCAACGGCGTCCAGACCTCGGGGAGCGTGACCTACGACTTCTCGAAGCTCCCCACCACCCTCCCCTTCCGGCTCGGCTTCAGCACGCCCACCAGCTACGTCAACTGCCAGAACGGCACCGACCTGGCGGGGATGGGCGTCAACGGCGAGGACCACCCGCGTGGCGTCCAGGTCAGCGCGACCAGCAACTACGTCGCCCAGGTGACGATCCACATGGATCACCCGTTCTGGGAGAGCTTCGCGGAGAACTCGCCCCTCCACTGGGATCACATCGCCGCCCAGTACGTCGGGGTGAGCAACCCCGTGGCGACGATCGAGGATCTCCAGTTCGTCGGCCTGCCCGGGGCCAAGACGACCAAGCCCCTCGACTTCACCGCGTTCACGGACGCGACGGGAGCGCCGATCCCCTGGCGCACCTGCGACGCGACCTACTACACGCCCACCGGCACCGGGCAGCTCCACTTCGACCCGCTCGAGGTCAACGTCACCATCGGTGGCAGCGACCCGGCCGTCGGCCTGCGCAACTACTACGACTTCATCCGGTACACCCAGGCGACCCAGGGCCACCTCAACTCCCAGGGGCTCTGCTACATCGACCGGCACTATCCGTCGCCGCCTGGCGGATCGGGCTGACCGGTCATCCTGGGAAACGCCCGAGAGCGTTCCCCGACCGGTCACGGCTCACTGGGTGGTCGGGGGGACCACCACGGTGTTGATGGGTGAGAGGCCGGCGCCCGCCGGGTACGCATAGCTCACGTACTGCGTGTAGAAGCCCAGCCCGACCTCCCCCGTCGCGGCGGAGCCCCATCCCCACACGGTGAGCCCGAACGGGGTGGCGCTCTGCATCTCGTGCCGCCCGTTGTCGCAGTTGCCCTGCGGCTGGAAGTCGTCGCGCACCAGATCGACGCGGGTGTACTCGAAGTTGCCCGCCTTGCCGACGGGCATCCAACCCGTGAGCGTGCCGGCGCAGTCGAGCGTCACGTCGGCGAAGCCCTTGGCCCCCTTCACCCGCACGACGATGAGGTCGGTCTCCGAGTACGTGGGGTCCGTGAAGAAGACGTACTTGTCCAGGAACTCCGCCGGCGGGACGACGTTGACGAACTCGGCGTCGCCGCGGCCGTCGGCCGGCGCGTCCGGCGTCTGCGGGTTCTGGGAGGGATCGTAGAGGGCGCCGCCGGTCATGTGCGCCGACACGTAGAACGGATGCTGCGCGTCCTGGCTGTGCACCGAGAAGGGGCCGTTGGTGTCGAGCTGGGTGATCTAGCCGAGCGTGAGCGTGAGCGGCGCGCCCACCGGCGGAGCGGGATCCCAGGTGAGCTTGGTGCCCGGCACCGCGCCGATGAGGCGCCAGGGCGGCGACTCCTCGATGCCGTCGTAGCGGTTGCGGTAGCGGACGCCGACGTACTCGCTGCCGAAGGCCCGGATCGGCGGGATCTGCTGGTGCGCGGAGTCGTCGCAGCAGGCCTCGATGGACAGGGCCGTGGCGCCGCCCCAGGCGCCGATCGGCTTGTCGGACTGGACCACGCTGCCGCCGAGCGACGCGCCCTGGGTGAACTGGAGCACTTGCCCCTGGGACAGCAGGTAGGTCTGGGGGACGCCCGCGGCCGCAGCGGCCACGCCGGGACCGGCGACGATGGCCGCCGCCGGCTTGATGGTGATGGAGGTGCCGTCTTCCATCGCGACGAACTGCACGAAGGGCGGGCTCACCGGGTTGCTGCCGAAGGCGTCGACGGCAATGTAGTTGGTGGCCCAGGCCGAGGTCGGCAGGAGGAGCGTGGCGCTGGTCACCGCGCTCTGGCCGCCCCCATAGGGGTAGATGTCGTACGCGACCACGGGGGAGGAGGCGGTGAAGTGGAACGCCTTTCCGAGGCCCGTGCCGTGCGTCGCCGAGTCCGTCGGGCTGAGCGCGGCGGTGATGCCGGTCGGACAGTTGAGGTCGAGGCCAGGGAGAGGCGCGCCGGGGACGTCGTCGAGGAAGAGGATGGCTACCTGGCCGGCGGGGATCTGCCCGCCGGTGATCGGCGTGTACTTGACGTTCTGACCCGTCCCCGAGGGGATGAACGCGAACGTCGAGGGGTCGAGGGTCTGGCCGCCGTAGTCGACCGTGAGGGTCACCGGGGTCGTCCAGGTGTTGGCCACGAACGCGGCGAAGCACGCGCCCGTGTCCCCGAGGATGCCGTCGGGGGTGACGGCGTAGTACTCGCAGCCGACGTTGCTCTGGTTTTCGATCGCGCTGGCGCACGCCGGCACGCAGCCGGTGGGCGTGCACCCCTGGTCGGGGGGGCACGTGGAGAGGACGTTGCCGTTGCAGTCGACCAGGGTGTGCAGATCGCTCGAGCAGTGCGGCCCGGAGCAGTTGCCGCCGACGCCCGACGGGTTGAAGCCGCCGAGCGTGGAGCTGGAGCCACCGCTGCCCGCCGCGCCGGCTCCCCCGCCGCCGCCGGTGGTCGCCGCGGTGAAGCCCGCCTGCCCCGCGGCGCTGCACCCTGTCGCGTGATGGACGCCGACGGAGACGAGGACGAAGCCGATCGAGACCAGCGGACGGTTCATGTCGCTCCCGGGGTGGCGCGCGAAGGAAATGGCTGAACAGCCGATGATACGCGTGGCGGTGGGCGCTCCAAGCGCTTTTGCACCCGCGACGGGCCGCGCGTATGGACACGGCGATCCTGGCTGCCTAGCATCCCGCCCCCTTCATGGTCGAACCCGGGAAGGTCTCCTCAGGCGCCGCCGCGCTCGGCGTCCTCGTCGTGCTCGGGAGCACCGCGGGCTGCCACGGGCGAGCGCGGGACGTCGGCGAGGCCGCCCCGGAGGCAGTCGCCGCACGGGCCCGGTCGGAGCCGACCGCGACACCGGGCGTCGCTGCGATCGCCGACGGGCCCTGTCGCGGCAAGCGCGACGGCGAGGCGGCGTGCGACGATCGCACGCTGGTGCGCTGCGACGCCGAGGGCGCGGTGATCCGGCTCCAGACCTGCCTCGACCTCGAGCGCTGCGACGCGGCGCAGGGCGGCTGCGCTCCCGCGTGCCCGAGCGGCGAGGTCTACATTCCGCCGACGAGCGCCGCGGGCTTCACCATGGGGCGTGGCACGGTGCGGTACGGCTTCGGTACGCACAGCTCCGGCAACCGGGGGCACGGCATCGCCGACGCCCCGCACCAGGTCGTCCTCACCAGGCCCTTCTGCATGGACCAGACCGAGGTGACGGTGGCCGCCTATGCGCAGTGCGTCGCCGAGCACGGGTGCACCGTCCCCGACTACCGCACCCGCTGGGCGGTGTTCCCCGGCAAGGTCGACTACCCGGTGAACATGGTCGACTGGCGGCAGGCGAGGCATTACTGCGACGCTCTCGGCAAGAGCCTCCCTTCGGAGGCGCAATGGGAGTGGGCGGCCTCCGGCGGCGACGGGCGCAAGTGGCCCTGGGGCGACGCCCCGCCCACCTGCGAGGACGCCGACTTCACGATTGGCGATCTCACCTCGCCCGCGTGCGACTGCGGCTGTGACGGGGGCGGGGCCTCGCCCGTCGGCGCCCACCCCCGGGGGGACCGGCAGTGGCCTTCGGGCCGCATCCACGATCTCGCCGGCAACGTGTGGGAGTGGTGCCTCGACAACTACGCGCCCTATCCCTCCGCGCCGCAGACCGATCCGATCTTCCGGACCGGGGAGGCGGAGCCGCACGTCGTTCGCGGGGGCGGCTGGAACCGGAGCGGCGCCGCGCTGACCACTTCCTTCCGGGGGACGGCGGTCGTCGAGTATCAGCGCCCCGCGCTCGGTTTTCGCTGCGTACGCAACGCCGGCTGACGGGACGGCCTCGCCGCGCGCGACCGACCGCCGCGATGTTCTCGACGTTGCTCGTCGACGGTTCCCTGGACCCCGATTCAGGTCGAACCGCCCTTCCACCGCGACCTCCGCGGCCCTAGCAACGTCAGCCCAACCAGGAGGTCCTCGCCGTGAAGCTCTCTGCTCGTGTGCTCTCGCTGTTCGCCCCGCTCTGGCTCCTCTCCGCGTGCGCCGGCTCCGCCCCGCCGGCGGAGGCACCTGCCTCGGCAGCGGCCACCCCGGTGGCCCCCGCGGCGACCGCCGCGCCGCCCGTCGTCGTGGCCATCGAGTCCAGGAGCGGCTCCAAGCTCACCGGCAAGGCGACGCTCAGCCGGGTCGAGGGCGGCGTGAAGGTGGACATCCAGGTGGCCGGGGCCCCGCCGGGCAAGCTCGCGACGCACGTCCACGAGACGGGCGACTGCAGCGCGCCGGATGCCAAGAGCGCGGGTGGCCACTTCAACCCCGAGCACCATCAGCACGCCCTGCCGCCGGCCGCGGAGCGTCACCTCGGCGATCTCGGCAACATCGACATCGGGCCGGAGGGCAAGGGCTCGCTGGAGATCGTCGTCAAGGGCGCCAACCTCGAGCCGGGCGACCCGGACTCGTTCCTCGGGCGCTCGATCATCGTCCACGAGAAGCTGGACGACGGTGGCCAGCCCACGGGCAACGCCGGCGGCCGCATCGGTTGCGGGGTGATCGCCGCCGGGAAGTGATCAGGGGTGGAGGGCGCACCCTCCGATCACCTCGCCGGCCCACCGGGCACGCAGCGCCGCCCGGAACTCGGCGAGCGGGAAGGTGTGCGAGACGTGCGGGCGGATCCGCCCCTCGGCCGCCCAGCGCAGCACCTGCGCGAGGCGCGGGGGGCGGCTCGACGGATCCATGACCGTGGAGATGACGGTCGGGCAGCCCAGCACGTCGAGGCCCTTCATCATGATGAGGTTGGTCGGGAGCGTGTTGGCGTTGGGCGCGCCGCGCTGGCCCTTGCCCCGCGCGACGAAGGGCGTCGAGGCCCACCCGACGACGAGGAACCGCGCACCGAAGCGGACGCAGCGGAGGGTCTCCAGCGAGATCTCGCCGCCCACGGCGTCATAAACCACATCGGCGCCGAGCCCCCCGGTGAGCGCCTTCACCTCGTCGCGGAAGCGCCGCACACCGCTGGCGTCGTCCCGCACGTTCACCGTGTGGTCGGCGCCGTGCTCGCGCACGACCGAGAGCTTGGCGTCGGAGCGCCCGGTGGCGATCACCTTCGCTCCCAGGAGCTTCGCGACCTGGACGGCGGCGAGCCCCGTCGCGCCCGACGCGCCGTGAATCAGCACGGTCTCGCCGCTGGCCACGCGCCCACGGGTCACGAGGCAGTGGTACGCGGTCTCGTAGCTCCCCAGGAGACCGGCGGCTTGATCGAACGAGAGCGCGGGCGGGATGCGGTGCACGGCCTCGATCGGCGCCACCACGTACGACGCGAACCCACCATAGCCCTGGTACGCGCCGAGCGAGCGCGGACCGACCAGGAAGCCATCGACGAGGACGCGGTCGCCCACGGCCAGATCGCCCCCCGCGTCCCCCCCCTTCCAGACCACGACGCCGGACGACTCCAGCCCCGGCGTGTACGGGGGCCTGGCCAGGTGCTGATACTGGCCGCTCGTCATGAGCAGGTCGACCCAGCCGACGGCCGCGCTCCGGACGGCGACGATCACGTCACGCGGCGAGAGCGTCTCGGGGTCGGGGGGATCCATGGGGACGAGAGACATCCTGGTGTCGATCGCCTCCTCCGGGCTCTCGGCGAGCTCGGAGACGACGACGCGCGACCCGGGGGGGAGCGCAGGGAATGGCAGGGTCTCGCTCATGGGCGCGGAGCGGACCATCACGCTCACGAGGGTGTCAAGGTCGTTCCGGGCGTGCTGAGGACCACGCGGAGAGGCGCTGTGCTCCAGCTCGCATTGCGGGGAAGGACCGTGGTGGCGCGGTTGGGCTACCGCCGCGCACCGCACCACAGCCGCGCGCCGCCACCGCCGATGAGCAGCGCGCACGAGCGCAGCACGTCCATGCCGGCATACCCGTCGCCGCAGCCGCGGGTGGGAGCGCGGGGGATGAGGTCCAGGTTCAGCTCCGACGCGAACGGACCAAGCTTGACGACGGCCCCCAGCACGGTCGGAACGGTGTGGAGCCCCGACGCGGTGATCTGAGTGCTGGTGCCCTTGCTGCGCTTATCGAAGCGCTTCCCGAGCGGGGACTGGACCGCGAGCGAGGTGGTGGTGGAGCCCGTGTCGAGCTGGAGCCCCGCCTCCTCGCCGTCGATCGTGGCCTGCGCGACCAGCGCCCCGGCACCCACCCGCGCGCAGGCGTGGATGCCATCGAACGGCTGACCCTTGCCCTCCAGCCAGGTCGCTCCCGCGCTCTCGGAGACCTCCGTGAGCTCGCCGGCCGCGAGGTCGAGGAGCACGGCGCGCCCGGGCGCGACCAGCGCCTGCGGCGAGATCACCCCGCCGATGCCACGCCGCCGCATGTCCTCGGGCATCTCGGTCACCAGGAGGGCCGAGGCGTCCACGCTTCCGTAGCCCGAGATGGCCAAGGTGACCCCCTCGAGCCGCCCGACCCCGAGCTTGTCCCCGCCGTGGGCGGTCGCGCTACCGGCCGACCCCGACGGCGCCACGCCGATCTCCCGGGCCAGCCAGCCGGCGATGACGTGATGGCTCGCGCCCGTGTCGAGGATGAGCTGCGCGGGCAGCCCGCCCACGGTGACGTCGACCAGCGGCAGCGAGGCTCCGAGGGCATCGTCACTCAGGAGGACCTTGGCCTTGCGCACGCGCGCCGCGGCCCCCCGCGGCGTGACCGCAGCAGGCGGCGGGTCCGCAGCGGCGACCGGAGTGGCCGGGACGACGCTGGTGGCGACGGGAGCGACCGCCGGGGCGGAGCTGGGCGGAGGCGCGGCGGCGCACCCCGCGAGGAGGACCGCGGTCAGGGCGAAGCGGGCGTCGAGCATTGCCGAGTTGAGCATTGCCGATAGGACGCGCTTGCGCCCGTCACCTTGGAGCTCAGCGCCAGTGGCCGCCGATCCACACGTGGCGAGGGCCGCGCTGCTCCCAGCGGCCGTCGGTCCACTGCCGCTTGCCGAAGCGGGGCTGCCAGTGGCCACGGAGCCAGACGTACCGGCCACCGCGCCACTGCCAGTAGCCACGCACGTAGACGTGGTTGGGGCTCGGCGCCGGGGTCGGCGTCTCGGCCTGGGGAGCGGGGGGAGCCGGCGCGTCGGTGGGAGCCTCGACGGCGGGGGGAGGCTCGGTCGCGGTCGGGGCGGCAGCCGCGGTCGGATCGGAGTCGCCCTCGGTCGGCGTGCTGTCGGCCGAGGCGTCGGCCTTCGCCTTGCACGCACCGCAGGCGAGCGCCGCGAGCAGCATCAGGGTCGTCACGAGGTGCGGATGTCGGTTGAGCTTCATGGACCCGGTGCCTTCGTCTTCAGGGTTGAGGTAGCGATTCAAGCCGGGAACCAGGGCCGCTGTCAACCGAGCCCTCGGCTCAGCGGCCGCGCACGGCGTAGCCGGGGAGGGTGCGGAAGACGGCGAGGAAGCGCCCGTCGACGTGCGGCCACTCGACGTACCACGCCATGTTGGCGGCGAGCACCTTGGCGAGATCATGGACGTCCGCGAGGGCCGCGACCGGCGTGTCGCCGCGGTCATCGATCTCCGCCGCGGCCTCCTCGACCGAGCCGACACCGAGCGCGAGCCGGCGCACGAAGTCGGGGCTCAGCGAGCGCACGGCTGCGACCGACGCGAAGAGCTGGTCGAGGCGCCTCCCCCGGGCGCTCGGCACCGGCCGCGGACGCGCACACGGCGTCGACTCCTGGTCGCGGAAGATCAGCCCGTGCAGCGCCGCCAGGTTTCCGCTGCTGGCCGCTCGCTCGCGCGCGGGGGTGAACCCGCCGCTGCAGGTCCGCCAGGCCCCGGCGACACGCTCGAGCTTCTGCCCGGCGCGGTCGAAGACCTCATTGGTGCGAGCGTGGACGTACAGTCGCTCGCGACCATCGCGGCTCATGATCGCGTCCAGGCGGTGGCTGTCACCCGCGACGTTCCCCTGGTGGACCTGGTGGCGGATGCCATCCTGGCCCGGCAGGATATCGAGCAGGTAGCCCCCGAAGCCCTCGGTCCACTCGCGCAGGTTCGCGTCGCTCGACACGGCGAGGAGCCGCCCGGCAGAGTCGAAATGGTGCCAGGTGCCGGAGGGCCTGCCACCGGCGAAGCTCCCGGTCGCGATCGGCGTCGGTCTCGTGGTGTCGTGGTAGAAGCGCCAGCGCCCGGCCCGGACGCCGCCGTCGAACCGCCCCGTCGCCGCGACCGCGCCGCTCGGGTGGTGAAAGCTCCACTGGCCGTGAGGTCGATTGGCAACGAAGGGCCCCTCGGCCATGGCCGCTCCGTCGGGGTAGACGCTGCGCCACACCCCCGCCCCGTGGGAGAAATCGCCCGTCCCCACCAGCGCGCCGTGGGCGTCGACCCGCTTCCACGAGCCCGTCATCGCGCCCCCCTCGATCGCTCCGCTCGTCGTGCCGTCGTCGGAGGACTCCTCGAACGGGCCGTCGACGATCGGGTGCTTGGCGAGGTCCCACGCCGACCAGGTCTCCACGATCGGGGCCTCGTAGCCGGGCTGGATCGAGGCGAGCTCGTCGAGCGTGAACCCCGACGACGCGACCCAGGCACGGACCTCGGGCATGGCGGCGGCGATCTCCTCGAGGTACTCGTAGCGGTGGCCCCGCGCGATCGTCTCCGCCAGCTCGCGGCCGGCAGAGCGCTCGATCAGATACCCGACGGCGCAGACCCGGCCGGCGTCGTCGATGAACACCGGCGTTCGCCAGGGGAGGCGCTCGTTGACCGGGGTCGTTCCGGCGGCGATGTACGCGTCGAGGTCGTCGAGGAGCTCGGCGCGGCGCCCCTCCAGCTCCGGGCGCGTGGCGGGGCGCAACCCCAGCATCCTGCGCACGGCGAGGAGGTGCGCGTGACTCCGGATCCGCTCCTCGCCCGGCCCGGGCTGGCGCCCGAGCTCCGCCACGACCCCGTCATCGCCGAGGTGGTGGTTTGCCCCGTCCCGGAAGCGCGGGTCGGCATTCGGCGTGAGTGCCGCCCCGTCCCCCGCGGCGAGCAGCGCGATCAACAGCACCACCGCATGGATCCCGCACCGCCGCGCTCCCCTCGACACCATGTTCGGGTAACGTTCGAGCTCTGCGCCGGCATTCCCCATCGTCCCCGTGACCGAGGCGCGCCGACCCCACCGCGGTGGCCGGCGCGCTCCTGGAGATCCACCCTGAGCCCGATGCCACGCAGCGGTCCCCTCGCGCTCGCGGCGCTCCTCGCCCTCTCCTGCCGCACGGCGGATCCGCCCCCCTGCCCTGCCCGCTTCGCCGCCGACGGCGCGCACGCCGCTCGACTCCTCGACCGCCTGCGCGAAACTCCGGACGGCGCCGCGCTCCTCGCCCTCCTTCCCGCGGCTCCCTCACCGCGGATCTGCTTCGGCCCGGTGGCCGTCTCCTCGATCACGACCGAGAGCGTGGTCCTGCTCGACCGCGATCTCGGGGAGCCCGAAGCCGCCGCCCGCCTCGGTCACCTCCTCGCCCATGCCGCTTCGGGCCTGCCCATGGCGCACCCTCGCGCGGCCGACTGCGACGCCCAGGTCGAGGAGGCCCTGTCTCGAGAGGCCGGCGCCCTCGCGCTCGAGCTCCGGCTGCGCCGGGCTCTGGGCGTCAGCGAGCGCCGTCTTCCCTACGCCTTCGAGGATGACTTCTGGCGGACCCCCGCCGTCGCACGCGAGGCCCTGGTGCTCGACTACCTGCACACCCACCCGGACGGCGCGCCCGGCCTCGACGGGCTGGCGTCGGGCTATGCGCGCCGCTGCCGCGCGGAGGGCCCGGGGCCACCCGTGGTCGTACCGGGGCGCTGACCGTGGGAGTCGCGGCGGCGGCGCGACAGCCCGAGCCCCACGGCGAAGGCGAGCACCGCCAGGCCGATCGAGCCGCCCGATACGCCGACCGCCTCGCACGAGCAGCCGTTCTGGACCACCACGTCGCCACCGCTGGAGCTGCTCGTGCCGTCAGGGGAGACGCAGACGCTCATCGTGGTGCAAGCGGCCCCGCCGTCGGCGCTGCACGCGCCCGCGGTGCAGAGCCCTTCGACGGTCTGCACCGGGTCGTTCGACGGTCCGCCCTCGGGGCCCACGAAGCTGCCGTAACAGGTCATCTGCCCGATGCAGAGCGCCGTCGGCTGGCAGACCTCGCCGCCGGTGCAGTCCGCGCTCGTCGTGCAGGCCGTGGGAGGCGTGCAGTAGGCGCCGCCGTGACACGACTCGCCCTGCGAGCCAGCGACGCAGTCGGTGGGAGGAGGCGGGACCGCGTCCGCCCGGGCGCGGCCGGCTTGAAGGGTGAGGGCGAGGACCCCCACGACGGTTGCGTAGCTCAGCGCGCTTCTGCTTCGAGACGTGGTCATGCGGCCTCCGGGGCGCCGATGCTATCACCCTCGTCGTCAGTCCACCTTGACGGTGATCGCCAGCTCGCGGCTCTCGACCTGGCAGCTCGCCGCGCTGCACACCGAGAACGAGAAGGTCCCCGTGATCCGGGCCTCCCCGGCCGACGCCGGCACGAACGGGACCGCCATGGATGCGCGCTGCGGCGTCACGCTCATCGCGTCCTTGCGCACCACCGGCGCCGGATAGCTCACCCCCGCGGGCGGCGCGCCGAGCTTGAGCTTGTAGGGGTAGCTCTCGTTGCAGTGCCACTCGCCCTTGGGCACGAGGACCACCTGCACCGTGCCAGGTTGCCCGGCCCGGTACCGCCCGGCCCCGGACATCCACACCGAGTACGTCGCCTCTGCCACCTTCGGGGAGGTCACCTCCGGAAGCGCGGGCGCCGCAACGGGCGCGGGCGCGGGCGCCGCGACGGGCGCCGTCCCGGTCGGCGGTGCGGGGGTGGTCGCGATCGTCCTCGGCGTCGCCGTCGCGGTGGACGTCGGTGTCGCCGGTGGCGCCGCGGTCGGTGCCGGCATGGACGTCGGCGTCGCTGCCTGCGTCGCGGTCGCTGCCGGCGCCGCGATGACGGGGAGCGTCGCGGTCGCAACGGGGTCCGCCGTGGGCGTTGCGGTCGCCGTCCCTGCCCCCTCGCACCCGACCACCGCCCCCAGGGCCAGGACCGCGATCCCCCCACCCCACCACGTCAGCGCTCGCGCCATCCCGTGAGTATCGCTCGGTTCCCGGGGAACGCTCGGTGGATCTCGGCTGGCAAACCGCCTCACTGGCACAGCGGGAACTGGGCCGAGGACTTCTGCTCGCCGGCGACCAGCTGCAGCTGCGCATCGATCACGTCGCCGTTGATGTCCGTCACGCGCACCTGGTAGGGCGCCGCCCCGAGATCTCCGCTGCCGGCCTGCCAGTAGTTGTACGACTGGCGCACGGCGGACACCCACTGACCGCTCACCTGCACCTCGACCTTGTCGATGGCGTAGCGGTGGCCCTGCACCAGGATCTGGTTCCAGTACTGGTTGGTCGGGTCCTTGAGCAGGTACGACACGTCCTCCGTCACCGGGCAGGGCACGTAGTGCCACGAGATGACGCCGACCGCGCCCTTGTTCCCCGTCCCCAGGTAGCCCTCGCTGGCGGTGCCGAGCTGGAGGAAGGCCTGCTCGCTGAGATCGATGTGCCCGGCCTGGCACCCCGGGCACTGGTCCACGATGGTCACCACGACCTGCTTGCCGTCGTCGCGGGTGACCTCGACGCAGGCCCCGCAGACGGCGGCGCTCGCGTAGTCGACGGCGTCCATGGCGCCGAAGTACTGGCCGTTCCCGGTGGCGACGTGATCGACCACGTCGGGGCTCTCTCCGAGCACCGCGAAGCCGCAGTTCACCGCCGCGGCGCCCATGCTGAACGTGTAGTAGGTGACGGAGCCGTCGCCGCTGGCGTACTCGGTGAGCGGGTGGGCGCACGCGCCGCCGGCGTCCCCACCGCCGGAGCCGGTCGCGCCGGAGGTGGTGCCCGCGCTGGAGCTGGCCGCGGTGCTGCCGGTGCTGCCCGTGGTGGTGACGGCGGAGCTTCCCCCGGCGCCCGCGCCGGTCTCGTGGGGGCTGCCGGTCGTCGAGGAGCAGGCGGCGACGACCGAGACGAGGGAGAGCCAGGGCCACGGTCGCATCCCCGCAGGCTACGGGCTCGGGGCGATGCCCTGCAAGCGGGCGGATCCCCGCTCAGGGGGCCGGCGCGTACGCGACGCGCCAGATCGTTCCGTTGCCATCCTCGCTCACCAGCAGCGCGCCGTCGTGGGCGACGGCGACGCCCACCGGGCGCCCCCAGACGTGCCCCTCGTCGACGACGAAGCCGGTGAGGAAGTCCTCGTACTCGCCGGTGGGGACGCCGTTCTCCACGAGGATGCGGGCCACCTTGTACCCCGTGCGGACCCCGCGGTTCCACGAGCCGTGGAAGGCCGCGAAGGCGTTGCCGCGGAACGCCGCCGGGAACATCGCGCCCTCGTAGAAGGTGAGCTGCAAGGACGCGGAGTGCGGCTGCAGGAGCACGTCGGGCACGGTGATCTTGTCGGCGAGATCGCGGCGCTCGCCGGCGTGGCGCGGGTCCTCGTGGGCGCCGAGGTAGTACCAGGGCCAGCCGTAGAACGCGCCCTCACGGACGCGGGTGATGTAGTCCGGGACCAGATCGTCGCCGAGGCCGTCGCGCTCGTTGGTCGAGCACCACAGGTCCCCGGTGGCGGCGTGCACGGCGAGGCCGACGCAGTTGCGGATCCCGGTCGCGTAGGTGCGCTCCCCGCCGCCCTCGGGATCGAAGACCCGCACGTCCGCGCGGCGCTCCTCGTCCCCCCAGGACGCGCCGAGGCCGTGCGTCCTCTCCCAGTCGACGATCTCGGCTTCGCTGCGGACGCGCATGCCCTCCGCCACGTTGGACGCGGAGCCCACGGAGACGAACATCCGCGTGCCGTCCGCCGAGAACACCACGTCCCGCGTCCAGTGGCCGCCCGCGGTCTTCGCGAGCTCGGGGACCACCGCCTCGGCGGGGCCGCGCGCCACGAGATCGCCGCTCTGGTAGGGGAAGCGGAGCACTGCGCGGGTGCCGGCGACGTACACGAAGCGCGGCGCAGGACCGGGCGGGTAGAAGGCGATCCCGAAGGGGTGATCGAGGTCCTGGGCGAACACCTCGTTCCGGGCGGGCGCGGCGGCGCCGTCCTGCGCGCGCAGCACGCGGATGCGCCCCGCGTCGCTCTCGGCCACGAAGACGTCCCCGTTGGGCGCCACGCGGAGGAGCCGCGGGCCGTGGAGATCGGAGGCGAAGCGCTCCACCCGGAAGCCGGCGGGCACGTGCAGGTGCGCGCCGGCGGGCGCCTCGACGATGCTCGGGCCGTTGCGCGTGGAGGGCGTCGCGAAGGGCACCGGCAGGTTGGCCACCGTGAAGTGCCGGCGGACCCCGGGGCCGTCGCCGCGGAAATCACCGAGGGCGGCGCCGCCCGTGCGGACCTCGGCCGAAGCGACCGGGACCGGGACCGGGAGCCGCGCGAGGTAGGCGATGAGGTCGGCGCGCTCCACGGCATCGGGGACGGGGATGGGCATCGTCGTGCCAGGGACCAGCCGGTTCGGCTCCGTGAGAAAGCGGTCGAGGGTGGCCCGATCCCAGGTGAGCCCCGACGACCGCAAGGCGGGGGAGTAGCCGAACCCATGGCCCGCCGCCGCCCGGCGCCCCACCACGCCGCCGAGCCCGGGGCCCTGGGCGACCTCGTCGCCGGTGGAGTGACAGAGGCCGCAGCGCTCGCGGAACACGACCTCCCCCTTGCGCGCGTCGTCGCACCTGGAGAGCGAGCAGGCCGAGGCGGTTCCGAGGAGTGCCAGGAGGAGAAGGGGAGCGCGGGTGGAGGTCCGGGTGGGCATGCCTGGGGGCATGACGACTGATCCGCCAGGAAGGAGCAAGGGCCATGGCGGCGCGAGCCTGGACCGCCAACGGCCGGGCACCGGGCGTTGGCGAGGCCGATTCTGTCGGGAGAAGTGCCAAGAGGATGGCGAACGGGCAGTGTCCGTGCTCACATACCGCGCGAGAGCCTCGGATACTGCGACGCCTTCCTTCCGACGACAGATTCGCGCCGCAGGCGTGTTGCTGGTGATCTCCTCGGGACTGACTGACGGGCATGACGGAGGAGATCAACCAATGAAGCCAAGGGGCGACCGCGCATGAGCGACCAATCTCTTGTCGGGATCGACGACATCGATCTGTACGCGTCGACGCAGTCTGTCGATTTCGCGGACATTGCGGCGGCGCGCGGCTTCACCGCGAAGGATCTGCGGGCGATCCGGTTTCACCGTCGCTCGGTGCTGCCTGTCTTCGAGGACCCCGTCACGCTCGCGGTGAACGCGGCCCGCGGTATCGTGGAGGACGCGGGCCCCGAGGCCTTCGGCCTGCTGATCGTCGCGACCGAGAGCGGGCTGGATTTCGGCAAGTCGCTGAGCACCTACGTCCACCGCTACCTCGGGCTCGGCCCACACTGCCGCAACTTCGAGGTCAAGCACGCCTGCTTCGGGGGCACCGCGGCGCTGTTGATGGCCGCCTCGTGGGTGCGCGAGTCTCCGTCGAAGCGGCGAGCCCTGGTGGTGATGACCGACGTCGCCCGCAACCACTTCGGCGAGCTCACCGAGCTCACCGGAGGCGCCGGCGCAGTCGCGCTCTCGGTCAGCGCCGCGCCCCGGGTCCTCGCCCTGGATCCACACACTGGAAGCGCCACGAAGGAGGTCTGGGACGTGGCCCGACCGACGCCCGCCTTCGAGTGGGGCGACCCGGTCCTCTCGCTCTACGCCTACCTCGACCTGCTCGAGCTGGCGTGGGGCGAGTACCGGCGCGTCTCGGGAGCGCCGAAGCTCGAGGAGGCGTTTGCGCACGTACTCTACCACGCGCCGCTGGTCTCCCTGGTGGAGAGGGCCCACCGGGAACTGCTCGACGGCGACGGGAGCGACACCGACGCGGCGTCGAGCTTCGCGACCATGGTCGAGCCCACGCTCCGCCTCAACGCCGAGCTCGGGAACATCTACTCGGGGAGCCTCTACGCGTCCCTCGTCGGCCTGCTGGAGGCGCGCCAGGACGCGACGGCGGGCATGCGGTTGGGGTGCTTTTCCTACGGCTCGGGCGCTTGCGCGGAGTTCTTCTCCGGCCGCATCCGCGCGCCCGCAGCGGGGCTGGTCGCGCGGCGCGGAGTCGGGCCCCGGCTCGCGGCGCGGCGCAAGCTGACCGTCGCCGAGTACGAGGCCGCGTCGCATGCGCTTCACGATGCGCTCGCGGCCGAGGATCTCGTCCCCGATCCCACGGCCGCCGCCGAGCTCTGGGAGAGTGCCTACGCTGGGCGCGGGTTGCTCGTGCTCGAGCAGGTGCGCCGTTACCACCGCGTGTACCGCCGGAGCTGACACGTCATCATGGCCCTGCGCCTCGTTCTCTGTGGCCCGTCCGGATCGACGCGACTCGCCCTGCAACTCCTCCGCGAGCTTCATCGTCAGCTGGACGACGTCGAGCGCCTGCCCTTCGGCGCGATTGTCCTGACCGGCGTACCGGGCTCGTTTTGCGAGGGGATGGACGTCGAGGGCCCCGAGGCTCAGGCAGCGGTCGACGAGGGGCTGGCCGCGCTCGCCTCCTTGCTCGATCGGCTCGAGCGAGTAGGGCGCCCGGTGATCGCGCTGGTCGACGGCGCGGCTCTCGGCGGTGGGCTCGGGCTGGCGGCCGTGGCGGACCTCGTGCTCGCCACCTCGCGGGCAAGCTTCGGGCTGCCAGAGTCCCTGCTGGGGCTCCTCCCCGCAGTGGTCTTCCCGTTCGTCGCGCGGCGCATCGGCGTCGCGCGGGGGCGCCTCCTCGCCCTCGGCGGCAAGCCGCTCGACGCCCTCGAGGCCCTGCAGGCTGGGCTCGTGGACGAGGTCACCCCAGACCTCGAGGTCTCGCTGCGGCGCCACGCCGGCCGCCTCGAGCGCGCCGACCCCCGCGCGGTGGAGGCGGTGAAGGGGCTGGTCGCCGATCACTACTCGGCGCCTCACGGGTACCGTGCCGAAGCGGTAGCGGCCTTTCGATTCCTCCTCGATTCCGGCCCGACCCGCGCCCGCCTCCGGCGCTTCGTCGAGGGCGGCGCGCCATGGGACGAGGGTGATCGATGAGCGGCAACGCGCTCCTCGGACAGGTCGTCCTCGTGACCGGCGGGACGCGCGGCATCGGGCGCGCCGTGGCGCTCGGGGCCGCCCGAGAAGGCGCGAGCGTCGTGGTGTGCGCGCGACATCACGGCGAGGACGCCGCGGTGCTGCTCGACGCCGTCGAGGTGAGCGGCGGGCGCGCCCTGGTCGTTCGCGCCGACGTGGCCTCGGAGGCCGACGTAGCCGCCTTGTTCGAGGCGGCGCGCGCCGCCTTCGGACGCATCGACGCCGTGGTGAACAATGCCGCCGTCAGCCACGACGCGCTGCTCGTCTCGCTGCCCACCGAGCGCTGGGACGAGGTGATCGCCATCAACCTCACCGGCTCGTTCCTCGTCGCTCGGCAGGCCGTACGCGTGTTCCTCGAGCAAGGAAGCGGCGGGCGGATCGTGACCGTCGGCTCGCTCGCGCAGGAGGGAGCGCCGTCCAATGCGTGCTACGCGGCGAGCAAGGGTGGGCTCGTCGGGCTCACCCAGGCGATCGCCGCCGAGCACCGAGGCCGCGGCATCGCCGCGAACCTGGTAGTCGCCGGCTACGTCGAGACGGAGCTCACCCGTGGCCTGCCCGGCCCATCGCGCTCGGCACTGATCGAAGCGTGCCCCGCGCGCCGCCCGGCCACACCTGAAGAGATCGCCGCCGTCGCGATCTTCCTCGCCTCGCCCCGGTCCGCCGGCCTCAGCGGCCAGATTCTCCGCGCCGCCGGCGGGCTCACTGCCATTCCCTCCTGAAACCGATGACCCCGCCGCCCGAGCACCGCCCATGTCCGAGCTGACCATCACCCCCCTCGATGACGGGCTCGCGTCGCTGCGCGTCGCCACCGACGAAGAGCCGTACCTCGGTCCCGACACGGTCCTCCAGCTCCGGGGCGCCGTCGCCCGCCTCGCCGCGCTGCCGTGGCTCCGCGCCGTGCTCGTCGAGGGTGGCGCGCGTCATTTCTCAGCAGGGGCGAGCCGCGACGCGCTCCTCTCGGGCACCGCCGCGGAAGCGATCCCGTTCTATGCAGCCGAGCTGCCGCGCCTCCTCCTCGCGGTGCCGGTCCCGACGATCGCCGTGATGGAGGGCCACGCCATCGGCGGAGGCTTCATCCTCGGCCTGTGGTGCGACGCGGCAGTGCTCGCGGAGGAGAGCCTCTACGGGGCGAACTTCATGGCGCTGGGCTTCACGCCGGGGATGGGCGCCACAGCCGTCCTCGAAGAGACGCTCGGCGCGCCGCTCGCCCGAGAGCTGCTCTTCTCCGGGCGCATGGTCAAGGGACGCACGCTCCGCAGCTCGCTGCTCGGGCACGCGGTGGTGCCGCGCGCCGAGGTGCGGGGCCGCGCCATCGCGCTGGCGCGGGAGATGGCGGACGCGCCGCGCGAGGCGCTGCTGCTGCTGAAGGGGACGCTCGCCGCGCGGCGACGCGAGATCCTCGAGCGGGCCGTAGGCGAGGAGCGGCGCATGCACGAGGCCGTCTTCGCCCGCGGCGAGGCGCGCGCCCTCATCGCCGAGCGCCACGGCGCGGTCGGTGCCCCGGAGTCGACATGACGCCCACGGCTCACTGCGCCGGGCGGGTCGCGCTGGTCACGGGCGCGACGCGCGGGCTCGGCCGGGCGATCGGCCGCGAGCTCGCGCGCGCGGGCGCGCGTGTGGTGCTGACCCACAAATGGGAAAGCGGGGACGCGGCGCAGGTCGCCGCCGAGTTCCAGCGAGAGGGCCTCCCAGAGCCGCTGGTGGTCGCCTCCGACGCCGGTGATCCCGAGGCCGTGCGCGCCCTGATGGCTGTGGTGCGCGAGCGCTTCGGTCGCCTCGACGCCATCGTCAGCAACGTCGCGTTCGCCAAGGTGGTACACGAGATCGGCGATCTCCGGCGCGGCGTGTTCGAGCTCTCGCTGCGCTACTCGGCGTGGCCCCTCGTGGACCTGGTCCAGGCCGCCGGCGAGGTGATGCCGGCTTACCCGCGTTACCTCATCGGCGTCTCCAGCCTCGGCGTCGAGACGTGCCACGATGGCTACGACCTCGCCGGCGCCGCCAAGGCGGTGATGGAGACGTTCTGCCGGTACCTGGCGCTGCGGCTCAAGCCGCACGGCGTGCGCGTCAACGCGATCCGCCCGGGGTTCCTGGACACGGACAGCTCGCGGGCCACCTTCGGGGACGAGGCGATGAACCGACTCCGCGAGAGCGGCGCCGTCCTCGAGCCGGACGGTGCCGCCCGCGCCTGCGTGGCGCTTTGCTCGGGCTTGCTCGACGGGATGTCCGGGCAGGTGCTGGTGGTCGACGAGGGGTGGTCGCTGGTGAGTCCCATCGCCTACCTCACCGGTCGCGGGCTGCCGCCGCCGTTCCCGAGCGATGCTCCGATTGAAGACCCTGACAAGGAGAGACCATGACGCGTGATG
>Ga0302267_10000387_pt1 | contig 58501 bp, 44 predicted proteins | sample III_Bog_E1_3_FD_194555 | JGI IMG/M metagenome (GOLD analysis project Ga0302267, IMG submission 194555) | Peat permafrost microbial communities from Stordalen Mire near Abisko, Sweden - III_Bog_E1_3 | ecosystem: Environmental > Terrestrial > Soil > Wetlands > Peat | place: Sweden: Abisko...
TCGTAGATGGTTGTAACTAAACAGAATAAAAGGGGGAAGAGAGTTATGTCGCTTGAGTGCAGCGCCGAGAGAGTAACCAATCTGCCGTGGGCGAATTTGCGTCTTCCACCGTTTCCACAGGTGGCCATGCGTGTTCTTCAGCTGGTCAACAACGAGAATGTGCAGTTGCATCAATTGGCCGAGCTGATCGGTTCCGATCCTGCCTTTGCCAGCGAAGTGCTGAGCGTTGTCAACTCGCCGCTGTATGCGCTGCGTTACCCGGCCACCAGCATTGTGCAGGCCGTAGCGGTACTGGGCGGCAATGCACTGCAAGGAATGTGCATTACGGTGGGCGTGCGCGCCTATCTTGGCAAGACCATGGCGCAGCCTTCCATGAAGTCGCTGTGGAGGCACAATCTGGCTTGCGCTATCATTGCGCAGCGCCTTGCCGGGAATGGCCCGCTCGACAAGGGCGTTGCCTATACGGCGGGGATTCTGCACGATATTGGTCGCGCGGCGTTGTCGGTCATCCAGCCCAAAGAGTATGCCAATCTGCTGGCAAAGCACCATGGCACGGCGGAGAGTCTTCTTGAGGGTGAGCGTGCCTTGTTTGGCTGGGATCATTGCGAAACCGGTCTGCAGTTGATTACCGGCTGGAAGCTGCCCAAGGAGTTTGAGGCAGTCATTGCGGAACATCACGCCTTGTCGAATCCCACTGCCGGGTGGACCATGGGTGAGCTGATCAAGGTGAGTTGCCGCATGGCAGACAGTCTGGGCTTTCCAGCCTTTTCAGGATGCGACTCCGAACCGTTTGAGGAACTGCTGGCCTGCCTGCCTGCTGAGGCTGCTTCCCGTCTGAATCTAGATGTGGTTGAGGTCCATACGCAGCTTGCTGAAGCCATTCACGCGATCGAATTGGTCTGAGCGTGAACAGGACGCGCGGCTGACTGCGCGGACGCCACGTCTGTTGCGGGGCCGTACGTCTCCCGTGCGTCCGGAGAATCCGGGAAGTAGAGACAGCGCAGACGCCTGGCCCGTTCTGAGGGGTGAGAGTGTGTGGGCGGAGGTCCGTCGATCCCAGGTGCCCATCCTCCGCTGCGCTCCGGAGCTGCACCTGCGGCGCCCGATCATTTTTCGTGAACGCACTTGACCAGGATCAGGGCCGCAGCTTCGATCAGAGTTTCAATGCGTTGTGCCGGAGCCCGCATACGGCCGCACCGCCGCAATTCGGCTGCTGAGTACTGTATTGCCGTCGATTTCGGTCAGGATCACGGCCTCAAACTGATCCCCGCAGCCGGCTTTTTTGCACGCGGCCTCCAGTTGCTCGTTGCCCGCTGTAGAGGTGAGGAACGACACCACCGCGGAGGTGCGCTGCCCAGCCAGGATCAGTAGCTTTGAGTCCTTTGAGATGCCAGGCATCACAACCACCAGCGCCGGGTAAATGTGCCGCGAGTCCGACTCGTCGATATGCGTGTATGTGGCAGGCTCACCGGTCTTCGGACGGGGATTCTGGATGGTGAATCCCTGAGGGTCGAACTTGAAATAAAGTCCGTCCATCTTGGATTTGAAGGGAGTCAGCGTCCCCGGTGTTCCCACCAGAATCACGTTTTCGCCCTCGAACAGATCGGCCGATGCATTGGAGCTGATGGTCATGTCCACCTTCAGCGAGCGCTCCACCATGTAGTGCATCAACCGCAGCGAAGCCAGCACGTCGGAAGACACTGCATAATGCTGGTCCAGCTGCGGCTCTCCATACTGCTTTTCAAGCGCTGCCAGCATCGGCGAGGCGTGCAATTCCATAAAAGAGTTTACGCTGGTGTCGCGCGCCATCAAACCGCCATTGGACATGCCCCAGCCAAAGAAGGTGGGGTTGGGGATTACGATCTCCACCGGCTTGCCGTTGGCGCAGAACTGTTGCCAGAAGGGAAGCAGTTCTGCGGACGCCTGCGTGTTTGCCAGCCGCCTGCCGTGCAGCAGCCAGGACTGCCAGCCACAGGCGACACCCAGCACAAGCACCATTGCCGCGAGCACCAACAGGATTGGGGATGGCCTTTGGTGTTCCTGAGCGCGCGGCTCAAAGCTTGCCGGTAGCAGTTCCGGTTGTGCCTTTACCAGCGCATGAACCGGCAGCGTGGCTGGATCGCGCAACGGCACGGTTCCGGTGAGCGGAAGATCGGTGCTGCCGGGGGTGATTCTCTCGCCATCGGCGGCGGGTCCAACCACCACCAATTGATGAGTCCCCAGCGGAACGCAGAACTGCGCCTCCGCGGCACGGCCCTCAGCCAGGTAATACTCCTTCAGCCGGCGGCGCAGGCGGGAGATCTGCACGCGCACTGTGGCGTCGACCTGTGGGTCAAAGTCGGGTCGGCGGCCGAGCGCTTCCACGGCCAACATGTATTCGCTCAACTGTTCGTGGCGATGCACAAACAGGTAGCGAAGCAGATTTTTCAGGGTGGCCGAGTTCTCAAACGCCTTGCTCTGGCAGATCGCTTCAAGCGATGCAGCCAGTGGATCTTCCTGCGAAATGTTGACTGCGCCTGCTTCTGGCAGGCTGCGCAGGTGAGCCATCTCTGAGAAATTCTCCTGTCACGGAATCCGTGCGAGTGCCTGCACGCTTCCCTATTCATCTTTGGGGCACGGCCCCAAGAATACGGAGATCAAATTGGACTGTCAATCTGGAAACAGGAGGAGGATCGGCCCGGAGGCCAGCGCCAGCAGTCGTCGCTCTTACGTAGGAGCGAAGCTATATTTCGCTGTACATACAGCTTGACAGCCATATATTTCCGTGAATATTTCCAACCGTCAACCTGTATAGCTGAGGATTCACGCTGCAAAGGACGTTCGTGGTTAATTTAGTTGAAACGCGGCAGTGAGAATCTATTTTCGGCGGATAAAGTCCGCATAAATTGTTGATTTTATTAAGTAACATGCGTAACAAGACGCGCGGATACTGGACAAACGGTCTTGCATTCGATATATATACACGACTATACAAGTAATGTGAGCCGTCGGCGCTCGCTCCGTCCACTCCTGGACGGGCCAGGTTTGGTAAGCCGGCAGCTCGTGACCATGACTCAGTACCCTTAGGAGGCTGAATCCAATGATGCTCAAAGACCATAGCGCGCCGCTCTCCGCCGACGGCAGCGCACACACGGATCCACGCAGATCTGCGTTTTGCTGGCGAGATCTGACGTCGCTCCGGCCCTTCGCCGGTGTTCTTACCGTCCTCGTTGCCTTTGTCTTGCTGTTCTCTGCCGTGCTTCACGCACAGGTGCAGAACGGAACAATCATGGGCACGGTCACCGACGCCAAGGCCTCGGTGATTCCGTCCGCGGATGTGACCCTGACCCAGACCGAGACCAACTTGGTGCTGCATGCGCAGACCAACAACGAAGGCGCCTACTCGGTACCACAGCTGCTTCCCGGCAAGTACACGGTGGCAGTGGAGAAGGATGGCTTCCAGAAGACGGTGGTCTCGCTGATCCTTACCGTGGGCCAGATGGCCCGGGTAGATGCCGTGTTGCAGGTTGGCAGCAAGACTGAAACGGTCACCATTGAAGCCGACGACTCCACTACGCTCGACACCCAGACCTCCAACCTCGATTACACCGTGCAGGCGCAACAGGTGGACGATTTGCCGCTGAACGGTCGCAATCCTTACGGTTTGGCGGCTCTTTCGCCGGGCATCGCGCCGGGCGGCAACTTTGGCGTTGGCGTTACGGTTGCGCGTGGCGCGGTTGTTGCAGCCGCCACCAACAACTTCGAGTCCAACGGCGGAGTTGGTGGCAACAACGAAATCCTTCTCGACGGCGTTTCGATCATCGTCTGCTGCCAGGGCCAGCCGGCTGTTACGCCTTCCACCGAAGTTGTCAGCCAGTTCAAGGTGGTTACGTCGAATGCTCCGGCCGAGTACGGCCGCACCTCCGGCGCGGTGTTGAACATCGCCACCAAGTCTGGCACCAACCAGCTCAAGGGCGAGGTTTACGACTTCCTCCGCAACGACAAGCTGGACGCGGCTCCCTTCTTCACCAAGAGAAACGGTGTGTATCCCTATCCGGGACACAAGGACTTCCGAGCTCCGCACCGCGCCAACCAGTATGGCTTATTTGTGGGCGGGCCAGTCTTTATTCCGCGCGCCTATAACGGCAAAGACAAGACCTTCTTCACCTTTGGTTATGAGGCGATTCGCAACCTGGCCCCAACCACTGGAACCACCACCGTTCCTACCTCGCTGATGCGCCAGGGCGTCTTTACCGAAGGCGCCGGGCAGGTCTACGATCCCAACTCGTACAACGCCGTTACCGGCCAGCGCACACCCATTGCCGCTGCCACCTGCAACGGCACCGCGTACGCGGCGGGCTACTGCGTACCTACTTCGAACTGGAACGCCGTGGCCAAGGCCATGCTGGCGCTCTACCCGGCGCCGAACCTTTCCGGCACCACCAACAACTACAGTTACGTCGAGAACCTGACCAGCTCCGACGACCAGTACAACTTCCGCATCGACCACAACTTCAGCGACAAGCAGCGCAGTTTTGTGCGCGGCACCAAGAGCAAGAACGACTACACCAACTACGACCTGTTCAATACGCAGAACGGCTCAGCCGGATGGCAGCAGCACTTGACCGCATATCTGTTCGCGGTTGGCCATCTGTGGACGGTGTCGCCCTCGACACTGCTGCAGTTCAGCTACGGCTTCGCACGCCAGACCAACTATCAGCTTGGCAACAGCTTCTTCCAGTACGACGCTTCGAAGTACGGCTTCTCATCGACGCTGACGGGCGAGCAACAGATCGCCGGACTGCCCTACATCGGCATCACGGGCGAAGTAACGCCGATGTTCTCCGGCAGCTTCAACAAGTGGGCCCACTTTACCCACTCCCTCAACGGCAGTGTTTTGATCCAGAAGGGCAAGCACAACCTGGCCATCGGCTACAACGGACGGCTAATTCTTGAGAACCAGGCTGGCCTCTCGGGACCGACCGGTTCGTTCAGCTTCGACAGCACGTTTACCGGTGGTCCCACGCCGAGCTCCTCTCTGCCCAGCGGTCAGAGCATGTTCGACGGCTGGGCTGCCTTCCTGATGGGCAATCCCGGTTCCGGCAGCCTGATTCGCCAGACGACGGTCGCCTTCAACCAGTGGGTCTCCGGCTTCTACGCTCAGGACGATTGGCGCTTGAATTCAAAGTTGACCATCAACGCGGGCGTGCGCTGGGATGTGGAGAGCGGCTTCAAGGAGCGCCACAACAACTGGGCGGACTTCGATCCGAACGTCACAAATCCCATTTCGTCGGCAGCTGGTATCAACGTCCTGGGCGGAGCACAGTTCCTCGGCTCGGGCAACAATCCCACGCGCACCTCACAGACCATCTACCATGCAGTCGGTCCGCGTCTCGGCTTCTCGTATGCTGTCGATCCGAAGACTGTTGCCCGTGGCGGCTACGGCATTTTGTATCTGCCTATCTCCGAGCGCGGTTACTCTGACCCGAACATTGGCTTCACGCAGGGGACCAATATTCCTACCTCCGCAACTGGTTTCACGCCTGTAGTCACCATCGACAACCCGCTGCCCAGTGGCGTGGCGTTGCCGGCAGGAGCTTCGGCGGGCGTTGGGGTCAGCGTTGGTTCCGGCATCTCCGGATTCGAGTACAAGAATCCCCTGAGCTATCAGCAGCAGTGGAACTTCGGCGTCGAACGCAGTCTGGCTCGCGGTATGTCGATGACACTCAACTATGTAGGCGGACATGGCGTTCAGCTGCCTATGGGCATTCGTCCTAACGATCTCCAACCCGCCTATTGGGGTACAGCCGGCAGTTCGGCGCAGGTGAGCTACCTGCAGGCTCAGGTCCCCAATCCCTTCTACGGAGCAAGCGGCGTAGCTGCTGGTTCCGCTCTTACCAAGTCCACTGTCCAGCGCGTGCAATTGCTGAACGCCTTCCCGCAGTACACGTCGGGCACGATCTCCGGTATTCAGAATGGCTCGGTAGGCATCTCTTACCTGGACAAGGGATCGGCCACCTACAACGCCATGCAGGCTACCTGGCTCGTCAATCGCCCTGGGGGCATGACGGGATCGGTCACCTACATCTTCTCCAAGGGCCTGGGCAACGTTAGCGATGTGACCAACGGCTTCCTGAACTCCACCGGTAACCCTGGCGTGCAGAACTACTACTTCATGCACGGGTACGAACACTCCAACCTGGCTACCGACGTACCCCACCGCGTCTCCGGTACGGTTACCTACCCGCTGCCGTTCGGTAAGGGCAAGCGGTTCGGCAACAATCTTCCTGGCTGGGCTAATCAGGCAGCCGGTGGATGGACTGTGACCAGCATTGTTGATGTCAACTCCGGCTTCCCGCTGGGACTGGGCGTCAGCGGAACTTCTGCGTTTGCCGGAACCCGCCCGGTTTACACCGGTTCGGCCACCCTGACCTCTGGATCGACACACAACCGTCTAGGCGGAACAGGCCAGACGCAAAACTACTTCAATGCGGCCGGCTTCCGCTTGCCGCAGTCATTCGAGCTCGGTACCGTGCCCCGCTCGGCTGCTGCACTGCGCGGACCGCTTTCCTTCGACGACAACGTTTCCGTCATCAAGAACTTCCCGATCCACGACGAACTCCGGCTCGAGTTCCGCGCTGAAACCTTTAACATCCTCAATAAGGTTGCCTTCGGTCTGCCCAGCACTACCGTGGGTAGTTCCAGCTTCGGTAACATCACCTCGCAGTTCAACCTGCCCCGTAACATTCAGGTCAGCGCGAAACTGCACTTCTAAAGCATCTCTCCTTTTGCTGTAGACTCGCGTGCCCCATCCTTTCCGCTTGTTTTGCGGAAAGGGTGGGATACCAACAACATTCGCGTCTGCGCAATTTAGGGAACTGTTTAATGCTGTAGTCCTTGCAGTCTGTTTGGAAGCGGGCGGCGCAAGCCGCCCGCTCTTCTGTACGGCTGCGGGTTCTATACTTCTGCTGAAAAGCGCATTGCCGCCGCTCTGCAGGGTTCCAATTGGTAATGCCTGGTTCTCTTCAACACACGCAAAGGAGTACTTCTCAAATGCGTATTCGTCTTCTTGCCCTTGCCCTGGCAGTTTGCTGTGCGATCTTCTCTACAAATGCGCTTGCCGCGCCCGCCGCGCGCAGTTACGACGTTGTCATCGCCGGCGCGGGCACCGGCGGCACGGCGGCCGCCATTCAGGCAGCGCGCCTTGGCGCTCACGTTGCGTTGCTCGAAGAGACAGACTGGATTGGTGGTCAGGCCGCTGCCGCCGCCGTCAGCACCATGGACGAGGGCAACGACCTTACGCCGCCCTCCGGTTTTTACCGCGAATTTGTGGATCGTATGGAGGCCTATTACTCTGCGCGCAACAAGTCGGTAGCCACCTGCTATTGGGGCGACCACTCGCACTGCTACGAGCCTTCGGCGATTCGCAAAATTCTACAGCAGATGATTGACGAGGTGAATGCGGGCGCATACGGTAAGGGCCATATTGACCTGCTGCTCGAAGATCGCGTGGTGCGCGTGCTGAGCACAGGCAATACCGTGACCGGCGCAGTCACTGCCAAGGGACTCACGCTCACGAGCAAGGTGCTGATCGACGCCACCGAATACGGCGACGTGTTGCCGATGACGCCGGTGCAATTCCGCAGTAGCCACAGCATTGGCGACGACCACGGCAAGGCCTGCACGCAAGACATTACCTATACGATGGTCATCCGCAAGTATCCGAACGGCGTGCCGGCGGAGCTGGTGATGAAACACGAGCCGCCCGAGTACCAGAAGTATCTGCCGCGCCTGCGCGCGCAGTGGCAGAACGACGGCAGCAACACCACGCGCATCCTGCCCATCGACTTCGGCAATCACAATGCCTATCGCGGTCTACCGGACTCGACTAACACCGACTCCTATGTGTCCACCCAGTACAACCAGATCACGCGCACGGTCATCAACTGGTTTAACGATTTCCCTGTGCAGACCGAGATCTACGACCGCGCCGTTCGAGCCAAGATTCTGTGCGACGCCAAGCTGAAGACGCTCGCTAATCTCTACTATCTGCAGCACGAGTTGGGTAAGTCTGACTGGTCAGTGGCCAACGACGAGGGCTACGACACGCCCTTCAACCGCGACCATAACTCCTGTCCCAATATTCCGGCAGAGTTCAAAGCTATCGAACATAACTTTCCCTCGATGCCTTACATTCGCGAGAGCCAGCGCATCGTCGGCGAGTACACGCTGACGGCTGGCGACGTGCGCCGCGAACACCAGGGCGGCATCTCCGTGGTGGGCTTTGCGGATTCAATTGCTGTGGGCGACTATGCCGACGACCTGCACGCCTGCGACAAAGAGAGCGATCTGGAGCACGATCTCGAACATCTCTCTGACCGCGCGCCGGGCTTCCGCTCCGGTCCGTTTGAGGTGCCGCTGCGCAGCCTGATTCCGGAAAAGGTAGATGGACTGCTGGCTGCTGAGAAAAACATCTCCGAGTCGCGGCTGGCCAATGGCGCAACGCGTCTGCAGCCCATCACCATGCTCACCGGACAGGCCGCCGGAACCCTGGCCGCGCTGGCCGTTCGGCAGGGCGTGCAGCCGCGCGCCGTGGCAGCCGGCGCCGTGCAGGTGGAGTTGCTGAAGGCAGGTAGCATTGTCGCGCGCGCGCCCATGCCAGACATCTACCAGGGCATTCGTCCATGGCAGGCCGCGCAGTTCGTGGTGGCCCACAAGTGGATGTGGATGGGCGAGAAGGGCTTCGATCCGCACGACGGGCTCACGCGTGGCCAGGCGGCAGCTGTGATCGATCGCGCCTTTGCTCTCAATGGCCCGCCAGAAGATCACGACGACATGTACGGCAAGGCGCTCTACAGCAAGGCCACCTATGCCGATGTGCCGCTCTATTCCCTCATTTCGCCGTCGGTAGAAGCGTGGAAAATCAGTGGCACCCTGCCGGAATGCAAGCAGTCAGCAACCCTGTTCTGTCCCGATGCGCCGATCACGGTGGGTGAGTTCACAGATGCGGTGGTTGCACTGGCAGCGAAGAACGGCCGCAAGCTCGATCCCACCATGCTGCATCGCAATATCGATGCGGTCGGCGATGCGCAACTAACCCGCATCACAGCGGCGCTGGTGCTCTACAACAGCGTCGAATAGCGGCGCCGGTTCCTCCGGCCCGCAAATAGAGGCTACTTGTAAAGGTTCCGTGCCCCATCCATTTCGCAAGCTTTATCGCGAAATGGGTGGGATGCCTATACGCTACTCAAGAGCCGGATCGATCAACACCCAATGCCAAACTCGCTGGTCGGGAGCCTCTTTCGAGAGTTCCTGGCCAGCGAGTTTGGTTTTGCGCGCGAGTCAGCTCATTGCCCGTGCGGGTGCTGCGGCCCAGCCTACTCTTCTCGCAACAAAGCAGCCGCTCCCTGCACGCCAGCCGTGTAGCCCAGCGTTGAAAGCTCCACCCGTGGCGCGCGCTTCTGGCCAAAGTGCAGCAGAGCCTGAACGCGGCTACGCACATCGTCGGCCCATGCGGAGTGGCCTTCGACAAGCCCGCCGGAAAGAAACACCGCCTGTGGATCGAGCACATTGAAGATGTTCGCAATCCCCTCCGCAAGATAGCCAGCAAGCGCGCTGTAGGCAGCAACAGCGGCCGCATCGCCGGCCTGCGCCAGCTCACTTACCTTCCGCGCCAGAGCCGCGCCAGCAAGCCCGGCAGACGCACCCTTGCCGGCGCGCTCCAGGTACTCATCCAGCAGCGCTGCTGTGGAAACGTAAGCTTCCAGGCATCCGCGCCGTCCGCAGTTGCAGGGCTTGCCGTCCACGCGGATCACCTGGTGGCCAAAGGTTCCAGCAAAGCCGCATCCGCCCTGCACCAGACGTCCACCCACCACAAAACCTCCGCCCACGCCCGTGCCTACGGTGATGGCCGCAAAGCTGTCGAGTGAGCGGCCCGCGCCAAAGTAGAGCTCGGCCAGCGCCGCCGCCTGCGCGTCGTTCACCGCGCGCGTCGGCAGTGCGAACTTCTGCTCGACAAAAGCACGCAGTCCAAAGCCAGCCCATCCAGGCAGATTGTCAGTGGCTGCAAACACCGACCCATCGCGCGCATCGATTGCGCCCGCGCTGGCAATGCCGATGCCGCTCACCTCGACGCCGCCAGTTTTGGCCTTGTCGAGCGCTTCTTCGATGGCCGCCACCAGCCCTGCCTTGATAGCCTCGCGTCCGCGCTTGGCGTCGGTCGGCGTTACTGCCGTTGCCAGCACGGTGCCGTTGCTGGCAACCACGCCTGCCTTGATCGCCGTGCCGCCAATGTCCACACCGATGGCCGCAGGTCCGGTCGCAAGCCTGACCGCCTTCACAAACCCTGCGGCAATCACGCCCGGCCGCGTAATGGCCGACCCCACCACCACGCACCACGCTCCGCAGGCAATGGCCCGCCGCGCCTGGGCTGGCGTGGCAATGTGGCCTTCGGCAATGATCGGCGTCTTTACGCGCCGCGCCAGCTCCGCCAGCAGATCCCAGTCAAAGCGGTCGTGTCCGCGTGTCTGTTCGGTGTAGCCATTCAGCGTGGTGCCCACAAAATCCGCGCCCGCCTCCGACGCCGCCACAGCCTCTTCCAGCGTGGCCACGTCAGCCATCACCGGCAACTTCAGCTCGCTGTGTATCCGCGCGATCAGCTCACGCCACGGCTCGCCAAAGTTCCACTGGCGATTGGTGCAGTCCAGTGCCACAATGCTTGCCCCCGCCTGAGCCAGCGCCGCTGCGGAAGCAAAATCAGGCGTTATGCGCAGCTTGCCATTCACGTACCGCTTTTGAATACCGATGATTGGCAGGTCGGTGTCCTGGCGAATGGCCGCTATGTCTTCAGGGCTGTTGATGCGCAGCCCACTCACGCCTGCTCGGGTCACGGCTCGCGCAATGCGTCGAATGGCGTCTGTATTCTCCAGCGGATCGGCTGGAGCGGCCTGGCACGAGCCCACCAGGCCTCCTTTAAGCTGTTCCTCGACGGATGTCACTTCCTGTACACCTAACCTTTTGCGCCGCCGGAGAAAAATCACAACGTACGGCGAACTGAATCAACCTCAACGTTGTATAGTCTACTAGAGATATTCCCTGTCGTACACTGAATATCCGAATTCATCGCCGGGCTTCCCTGCGCATTGTCCCAGAAAGCCTTTGCGGGACCACTATTCTCAGGGCAGCAACGAGTAGCACACGAGGAGTAAATTGAGGAACCGTAGATTGAGGAGCTTATGATCAGTGCACTTGCGGCCGGCGCTCTGCTTGCCATCCTTTCCGGCCTGATGAACGGCAGCTTCACCCTGCCCATGCGCTTCCTTGGCCGTTGGGACTGGGAGCACGTCTGGACGCTGTTCATCGTGGTGGCCTGCCTCATCATGCCAACCACTGTAATCGGCATCGCGGCTCCGCATAGCTGGGCGATTCTGGCCACGGCGCCGGGCTCTGCGCTGGCTATTGCGGTCGTCACCGGCTTTGCCTGGGGTTTTGGAGCGTTGATGTTTGGCCAGAGCGTAAGCGCCATCGGCATCTCGCTGGCGAACACGCTGGTGTTGGCCATCAGCTCGGCGCTGGGCTCGGTACTGCCGCTCATCCTGCTGGCGCACGACAAGCTGTTTGCGCCCACCGGGCTCAAGGTGTTGGCTGGGGTCGCGGTTCAAATTGTTGGCATCGTCTTTTGTGGCTTGGCTGGCCGAACGCGCGAGAAGGCTGCTGGCGTGGGCGCAGATCGCGGAGCCTTGGTAGGCAAGGCGCGCACGCTGGGCGTGGCGCTGCTGCTGGCCTGCGGATCGGGCGTGCTATCGGCGGTGTTTAACATTGGCTTCACGCTGGCGCAGCCCATTGCCGAGCACGGCCGCGCCGCAGGGCTAGGAGCCTTCGACAGTAACAACCTAATCTGGTGGGTGATGCTCGGCTCCGGATCGGTGGCCAACCTGCTCTTCTGCGCCTTTCTGTTCGTTCGCAACCGCAACTTCGGGCGTTTCTTTGAGTCAGGCACGGCGCGGCTCTACGTGCTGGCCACGGTGATGGCGTTGCTGTGGGGCGGCAGCATCTTTGTGTACGGCGCAGCCGCACCCCGACTTGGCCTGCTGGGCGCAGCCATCGGCTGGCCGTTGTCGCTGGCCACCGGATTGCTGCTGGCCAACGCTATCGGCATCAGCCTGGGCGAGTGGCGCAACGCGCCCAAGCCAGCCCGCGACCGTATGTACTTCGGCATTGGCATTCTGCTCGCCGCCATTGTCATTCTCAGCCGCGCAGGGAATTAAGATGAAAACGGCCCCTTCGGTCCGTCCACGAGGAAACTCCATGCCCCGTACGTCCACAGAATCCGGAACTGACTCAGCGGCCGGCACCGCCAGTCGCAGCGCTTCGGCCTTGCGCTTTGAGCCGCTCGACAAGACTAGCTTCATCCCCATGTACGCCCAGATTCAGACCCAACTGCTGGGCATGATCCACTCTGGCCAGTTGAAGCCCGGCGACACCCTGCCCAGTGAAGAGGAGCTGAGCCGCGTCTACGGCGTAAGTCGCATGACTGCCCGTCAGGCGCTGCAATCGCTCAAGAACCAGGGCTTGGCCGCGCGTCACAAGGGCCTGGGCACCTTCGTTACCCAACCAAAGGTGGAAAAGGACATCGCGCACCTGTCGGGATTCACGGCGGAGATGCAGGCCCTGGGCATGACGCCCAGCTCGCAGTTGCTGGCCGCCGAGGTGCTGCCTGCAACTGTCGAGGAAGCTGCCTCGCTGGCCATCAAGCCGGGCGCGGCCATCTTCCGCCTGCGCCGTCTGCGCCTGGCCGATGCGCTGCCGGTGGCCATCGAGGAGTGCACCCTCTCGCTCGACCGCTTTCCCGGAATCGACCGCATCGACTTTGTGCACGAGTCGCTCTACCGCACCCTGCGCGAGCGCTACGCCATCCGCTTTGCGCTGGCCGATGAGGTGCTGGAAGCGCAGCCCGCCGGGCGTACCGAGGCGCATCTGCTCGATCTGCCGCCGCACTCAAGCCTGCTGGTTATCTCGCGCGTGTTGTGGGCCGAGGAAGACCAGCCGGTTGAGCTGGCACGCTCGTTATACCGAGGCGACCGCTATCGCGCGAAGTTGCGCATTCCCGCCAGGTCGGCTGAATAGCGCAGGCAGACATTCTCGACAAGACAAAAAGAAAATCCCCGCGAGCCAGAGCCGCGGGGATTCTTCTATTGGCTTCGGATGGGTTCCCTGGCCAAATCGCACTCAGCTTGCCTGCTCCCGCTTCCAGCGCAGGATGGGCTTGCGGGCGGCCTGCACTTCGTCGAGCCGCGAGATGCGCGTGGAGTGCGGAGCGCTTTTTACTAGTTCTGGACTTACTTCAACTTCGCGAGCAATAGAGCGCATGGCGTCCACGAACAGATCCAGCTCCTCCAGCGACTCGCTCTCCGTCGGCTCAATCATTAGCGCTCCCGGCACAATCATTGGGAAGCTGACCGTGTAGGGATGGAAGCCGTAGTCGATGAGCCGCTTGGCAATGTCGCCGGTCTTGACGCCGAGCGCGGCCTGGCGCTTGTCGCTGAAGACCACCTCGTGCATCGACGCTGTCTTGTAGGGCAGCTCGTAGATGTCCTCAAGCCGCGCACGCAGGTAGTTGGCGTTGAGCACTGCGTCTTCCGTGGTCTGGCGCAGGCCATCCGGCCCGTTGGCCAGGATGTAAGCCAATGCGCGGATGAACATGCCGGTGTTGCCGTAAAAGGCGCGCACCCGGCCAATGGAGAGGGGCCGGTTGTACTCCCAGTAAAGCTGGCCGTTGCCCGGCGTGGGTGGGGGCAGCGGGTCGTCGTCTCCCGCTCTCTCGCCGGAGGCATCGAAGAATGGAGCGCGGAAGAGTGGCGAGCCATTACCGGCGGGCGCATCGGCATTCTGCGATTCCCAGGAAGGCGCGTCGGTGGACGTGGCGAACACTCCGCGCCGCACCAATACCGGGATGGGCAAAAACGGCTCCAGGAAGGCCTTGCAGGCCACCGGGCCTGAGCCGGGACCGCCGCCGCCGTGGGGTGTGGAGAAGGTCTTGTGCAGGTTCAGGTGCATCACATCCACGCCGAAGTCGCCGGGCCGAGCCTTGCCCACCAGCGCGTTCATGTTGGCGCCGTCCATGTAGAGCAGAGCGCCCTTGGCGTGCAGAATCTCGGCAATCTTGGCGATCTGGCTCTCGAAGACGCCGATGGTCGAGGGGTTGGTGATCATCAGCGCGGCCGTATCTTCATCCACCTGGCTGGCTAGGGCTTCAAGGTCAATACCGCCCTCGGGATTCGACTTCAGGTTCTCCACCGCATAGCCGCAGATGGCGGCGGTGGCCGGATTGGTGCCGTGCGCCGAGTCGGGGATGATGATCTTCTTGCGCGCGTTGCCCCGGGACTGGTGCCAGGCGCGGACCAGCAGAATACCGGTGAACTCACCATGCGCGCCGGCTGCCGGCTGCAGCGTGATGGCATCCATGCCGGTGATCTCGATGAGGCAGCGCGAGAGCAGATCGATGACCTCAAGCCCGCCCTGCGCCAGCGACTCCGGCCGGTAAGGATGCGCCTCGGCAAGGCCCTCCGTGCGCGCCACCAACTCGTTCACGCGCGGGTTGTACTTCATGGTGCAAGAGCCCAGCGGATACATGCCAAGGTCGATGGCGAAGTTCCACGTCGACAGCCGCGTGAAGTGGCGGATGATCTCAATCTCGCTCAGCTCCGGCAGATCGGCGCTCTCCGTGCGATAAGCCGCGCCCAGCAAGGCAGCGGCGTCCACCGCGGGCACATCGAGCGGTGGCAGCTTGTAAGCCCGCTTGCCGGGCGAGGACTTCTCAAACAGCAGCGCCTCATTCTGCGTAGGGTGGGGACGGACTTTCTTGATGCTTGCCAAACTTACTTCTTCGCTAATTGTCATAATTCATGCCTCGATGATGCTGCGGAAATTTTCGCTTCTCGCGCGCCTTGCTGCCTAACTCCGTTTCGCTAACTGCCAAAATTTGCCCCGCGACTCAGCTCGCGATCAATTCGTTTTGTAACAGGGAGCGGCTTTAGCCGGGCCGTTCGTCAGTTCAAAAAACTAACTTCAAAAACGGTCAAGACTCTTACAGTTCAAATTCTCTTGAAAACCAGTTCATAGTCAAAACTACATCTTGCATTGAAATCATGCTCCGTAACAGGGCACGGCTTTAGCCGGGCCAAAAGAAGACCAATAAATCAGACGGGCTTTAGTCCCTGCACATCCTCCGCATTGCCTGCGAGGCTGGCCTTTCGAGCTGCCAGAAACCCAAAACAAAATGGGTACTCATTCACCGATTGCGCCAGCCCTGCCTTCACCGGATTCTGCGCAATGTACTCGCGGCACTTGTCCATGCTCTCGGCATCCATTACCTGCTTCTCCGAATACCCTCGCTGCCAGACTTCACCTTTGTGACCGAATTCCTGCTTCAAACGATGCGAGAAGCGGCCCTTGATGAGTTGCATGGCCTTTTCAATGGTCATCTCTCCATCCAGTTCAATCAGCAAATGCACGTGATCGGGCATGACGACAAAGTCGTGCAGTCGGAATTTATGTTCGGCAACCAGCGAGCGCAATACATCGATCAACAGGCCCGCATTGCGTTCGGTTTGCAGGAGACGCTGGCTCATGCTGGTGCGCGTGGTCGCAAAGAAGTATCGCCTCGGGTTGAGGATGTATTCTGACGACGCATTGCGGCCAGGATGGGCCATGCAGGGGCTAAAGCCCGTCTCCTTTTCGGTTGCTGTTACGGCCCGCCTAAAGCCGTGCCTTGTTACAAAGCACCAAAGATTCCGCCATAAAGCTTCATGGTCAACCAATGACCTTCATTTCGACCAAAACGACGAATCGGCCTTTGGTTGCAAGCGAAATCGACTTTCCTGCAGCTTCCATTCAACAACCATAACCACCAAGGCTCCGGAGAACCACCAGCAAGCATTGAATATCAAATCAAAGCTGTCGATGCTTCTATGTCGAATCGGAAGGTTCCAAAGCATTTGACCAACAAAAGGAAAACTGCCGAGAATCAACGTACCAAGCACAATGAAGAGAGAGCTTCCCAACTCCCGAGTCTTCTCCCACATCTGCCAGCCTTTCGAGCTCATCGGAGTCTTGTAAAGGCAGATCCATTCAGGAATGAAGTTGAGAAGAAAGTCCAGCATCATTCCCTCCAAAGAACCTAGCGCGCCAGCACCTTGGCGGCCGCGTCGATCTGCGCGCGGGTGTTGACTTCTGTGGCGCACCAGAGGGTGCAGTTCTTCAGCTCTGGATACCAGCGGCCCAGGTCGATGCCGCCGACGATCTTGTTGTCGAGCAGACGCTGGGACCATTGCTCGACGGGCTCGTCGGTCTGCAACACGAATTCGTGGAAGCGCGGCGAGGCGGTAAACAACTGCTTTGCGCCCGGTACGGCTGCCAGAGTGTTGGCTGCATAAGTGGCTTTGGCAAGGTTGTGCTCGGCCAGCTCGCGGATGCCTTCCTTGCCGTAAACCGAGAGGAAGATGGTCGCCATCAGCGCCACCAGAGCCTGGTTGGTGCAGATGTTCGAGGTAGCCTTCTCGCGGCGTATGTGCTGCTCACGCGTGGCGAGCGTCAGCACGAAGCCGCGGTTTCCATTCCAGTCCACGGTTTGTCCGGCGAGGCGGCCGGGGAGCTGGCGGACGTATTTTTCCTTGGCCGCGATCACGCCGCAGAAGGGGCCACCGTAGCTGAGGGCCACGCCGAAGGACTGCGCTTCCATGCTGACGATGTCTGCCTCGACCGGTGGGCGAACCACGCCGAGAGAGACGGCCTCCGCGATGGAGACGATGAGCAATGCGCCCTTGGCGTGGGCGATTTCGGCGATGGCCGGAATGTCTTCAATGACGCCGAAGAAGTTCGGGCTCTGCACCAGCACTGCCGCCGTTTCGTCTGTAATCGACGTAGCCAGAGCATCAAGATCCACGCGGCCTGTCTCGGGCACGTAGCAAACCGTAGAGACGGGCAACTCGCGCGAACGCAGGCAGGTGGCCAGCACCTCGCGATACTCGGGATGCACGCTGGTCGCCACCACGGCCTGCTGACGGCCGGTGACGCGCATGGCCATCAGCACGGCCTCGGCTGCGCCGGTTGAGCCGTCGTACATGCTGGCGTTGGCCACGTCCATGCCGGTGAGCTCGGCGATCATGGTCTGGAACTCGAAGATGGCCTGCAGCGTGCCCTGGGCGATCTCGGCCTGGTAGGGCGTGTAGCTGGTGAGGAACTCGCCGCGCTGCACCAGAGAGTCAATCACCACCGGCCTGTAGTGGCGATAGGCGCCCGCGCCCAGGAAGCTGGCGTAGTCGGTGGCGTTCTTCTGGCCGGCCTGACGGAAATAGTCGACGATCTCGCTCTCGGCGAGCTGGCGAGGAATATTGAGATTGCCCGTGAGGCGGTGCTCGGCCGGAATCACAGCGAACAGCTCGTCGATGGAGGCAGCGCCAATGGTGGCCAGCATCTGCTGGCGTTCGGCGGGAGATTTGGGTAAATAGCGCATGGGGTCCTAAGTGGCTAAGTGCTGGGTTGTTAGGTGCTGAGTGGTTGGGTTGCTAAGTGCTGAGTAAGTGGGTTGCTAGGTAGAAGATCTTGTCTTGGGGCGGGGTGCCGATTTCGCGAAGTGACTTGATGAGGAGACTGAGCAGGCGGCCAACTTCGCCGCACAACCTTTCGGCTTCGTCAAGGTTCTGTGACGTACCGAAACCGAGGCCTCGGGCAATGACAAACTGTGACTCGATCTCAAAGTTCGAGCCCCGCGCAATCCCGAGAAACTGCACAAACTCACCAGTCGTTGCCCGCCCGGCCCCTTCGGCAATATTGCTCGAGACAGAAACCGCAGCCCGGCGCATCTGGTTCGTCAGGCCGAATCGCTCCGCTTCAGGGAACTCTGTTGTCAGGCGGTAGACCGAAAGCGCTAACTCGATGGCTTTTTGCCAAACAACCAGATCCTTGAACGAGCCTGCCATTCAAACCCTCCGCCCAGCGACCTAGTCACTCAGCACCTGGCCACTCAGCACCTAACAACCCAGCACTTAGCACCTACTTCGTCTCTTCCGAGATAAACGCCTCGTAAGCGGCGGCGTCCAGCAGGGCGTCGAACTCGGCGGGGTTCGCGAGCTCGACCTTGATGATCCAGGTCTCGTGCGGAGCCTCGTTGATCTTGTCAGGAGCGTTTTTGAGCTCTTCGTTGATGGCCGTGACGGTGCCGTTCACCGGGCAGTAGAGGTCGCTGACGGCCTTGACGCTCTCCACCGAGCCGAAGACGGCGTTGGCGGTGACCGGGTCGCCAACCTTGGGCACGTCCACGTAGACGATGTCGCCGAGCGAGTTCTGGGCGTAGTCGGTAATGCCGACAACGCCAATGCCGCCGTCGAGGTAGATCCACTCGTGCTCACGGGTATAACGAAAGTTCTTGGGGTACGACATTGTGGGCATTTCCTCCTGAAAAAGAAGACATCGAACTCTAGTTTAATGCGCGGGGCGGTGGCAGGCGAAGAAAAGCCCCCCGCGCGGACAGAGAGGATTTCGATTGGGCCAAAACCAGTGCCGGATCAATCGATGGGACGGCCTTCGGAGCAGTTGTCCAGCCGCCGCGTAGCGTGGTTCAGCTGGCCGGTCTGGTCGATGCAGTAGGAGTTGGGCCCTAGCAGGCTGCCATCGGTCGGGGTGGCCCAGGCCTGGTAAGAGGGGTAGCCGTCCTTGGCGGAGCAATCGATGGTGAAGGTGAATCCATCCATCTGGCCGTAGGAGAGCTGGCGGTCGATGAGCCCAAACTGGTTGCCGAGTTCGCCCATGGTGCAGGCGTAGTGCTCGTGGCTGGCCATGTAAGCGTTCTGCGCAGACTGGATGGAGCGCAGATGGGAGGCGATGGCAGCCTCATTGACCGGCTCGGTGGCGGCTGAGCGGTTGCCACAGCCGGTCAGGCCCTCGCGGCAGCCAGCAAGACAGCCAAACAAGAGGAGCAATGGGAGCGCGCGAATGAACAATGGCTTGGCTTGCATCGTACCTTCTTTCTTGGCTGGCGATGAGCGGGGCGGGTTTTACCCATTGCCCGGCTGCACGCCTGCGCCTTTACTTGCCGAAGAACTCCCCATGGCCTTCGTTGGTCCAGGGATCGTAATGAGCGGCAAAGGTAGCGCGTTTTTGCACCGATGAATGATTGTACTCCCAGAACTCAACCACGGGGTTGGGGTCGGGGTCTTCCAGCCAAGCCTCGCCCAGGTGGTTGAAGGCCGAGACGGCAGTGCCAGCCGGATCGGGAACCAGGCCGTGCATAGCCTCCTGGCCATAGACATCGGCCTGATGCTCAAAGTGGCGGCTGATGGCATTGGACGCTGGCTGAGTGAAGAAGCTGACCAGCGAAAGCGCCAGCAGCAGCACCAGAAACCCAGGCCGTGTGGCCTCTGGTGCAACCGCTTCCGGACTGGCGGCAAAACCCCACGCAGCAGCCTTGCGCCCCACCAGCCACCGCGTAAAGCCGGAGCAGAGCCAGAAGCCAAACAGCAGCGCCACGGCCGAGCCGGCAATCATCTTGGCGATGTGGTTGAGTACGTAGTGGCCGCTTTCGTGGCCGAAGAGGAACATCACCTCGTCGTCGGGCAGCCGGTCTGTGACCGTATCCCACATTACGTAGCGCTTGCTGGCTCCGATGCCGGTCACGTAGGCGTTCAGTCCATTGGACTTGGCGCTGGCCTTCATCAGAAACATGCGCTCGGGTGGAATGCGGTTGCCAGTGCGGGCCACCACGGTCTCCAGCTTGGCCACCAGCGAGGCGTGGTGCGCCATCAGTGGCTCGAATTTGTTGAATAGCGGATCGATGACCAGCGGCGTGGCGAAGATGCCAGCCAGCATGAGGGGCAGCACAACCAGCCAGACGGCGATCCAGTAGAAACGCGGCAGCACCCGCACCAGCCAGTTGAACAGGAGAAGAATTGGCGGGCCCAAGACGAGCGAGAGAGCCAGTCCCTTGCCCTGGTCGGCAAGCCAGCTACCCCAGCCCTGCACGCTGATGCCGTAGTGGAGGCTGGCCGCGTGTCCCATTGCGTCCAACGGAAGCCCGGCCAGCGTGGAGAGCAGAAAGAACAGGGCGAAGAAGAGCAATCCCTGCAACCAGCGGCGACGGGTGATGTCGAGCGTCCAAGCAGAGAGCCGCGCCGCCCAGCCAGCGGCCAGCAGCAGCCACAGGAAGCCCAGGCCCCAGAGCGAGCCCGCAATGTCCAGCGCGGTGCGGATGCGGCCCAGCGCGCGGGCCTGCGCCAGCTTGCCGGCAGACAGGCTGTAGGCGGCTGCGGTACTGGATGACACGGCGGGCTGGACAGGAGAAGCCGGAGTCGCAGACGCTGAAACCGCCGGGGTCGTCGAGGGTGCTTGAGCGGCGCGAACCGGCAGCGCGACACACAAGGCAAAACATGAGACAAGCAGCCAACGGGGGGTAATTCGCACGGGCAATCTCCTTCTGCGCAGCCGGGTCTGAGAGAATCCTCTAGTACAGATGCTATTACCTCAAGGTAAGCCCTTTATGCCAATGAAAAACGCCGCCCAACGCATGCGATTGACTGTTGCGTGTTGTGCAGCGGCTCTGCTCTTTGCGGGGACGCCGCTGCTGCGCGCCGCCGAGCCCACTCCGGTGGTTCTGGACGCCATGAGCGTCGAACTCCAACGTGCCTTCAGCCAGTTGGGCAAGCAGGACGGCGGCAAGCAGCAGCCGCCCTACTTCCTGAGCTATACGGCGCGCGACACTAGCGCGGTGAGCGTTACAGCGCAGTATGGCGCGGTGGTCAGCAGCATGGGCGGGCGCTATCGCAGCGCTGACGTGCAGGTGCGGCTGGGCAGCCCCGCGCTCGACAACACCCATGGCGCGCATCGCGGTTCAGCGGTGAACACGGTGCAGTTGCCGGTGGTGGACGATCGTCAGGCGCTGGCGCGTTCGCTGTGGCAGGCCACCAACGCCGGCTACGGAACCGCGCTCGATAACTACCTGCGCGTAAAGACCGAGGCCGAGGTGCGGGCCAAAGAGGAAGACAACTCGCCGGACTTCAGCCAGGAAGCGCCCCAGGTGCACGTGGAAAAGCCCGCCCCGGCGCTGGCTGCGGACCGCGCGGAGTGGGAGGCGCGGACCAGGGCCGTCTCGAAGGTCTTCCGCGTGTTTCCCGATGTCTACCAGAACGAGGTAATGTTTGCAGCGCAGAGTTCGACCAACTACTTTGCCTCGTCGGAGGGTTCGAGAATTGTGACGCCGCATGGGGCGGCTGGTTTGGTAATTCTGGCCGCAACCCGTGCCGAAGACGGCATGGACCTGTTCCTTGAGACTACCTTTCAGGCCACTACCACTGCGGGGTTGCCCGCGCAGGCGGAGCTGGAGAAGGCGGCGCGAGAGCTGGGCCAGCGGCTTGAAGCTCTGCGCAAGGCCCCGGTCACCGAGCCCTTCGATGGGCCGGCGATTCTCTCCGGCCGCGCGGCCGCGGTCTTCTTCCACGAGGTGCTGGGCCACCGGCTGGAGGGCCAGCGCCAGCGCGGCGACGAGGAGGGCCAGACCTTTACCAAAGAACTGGGCAAACCGGTTCTGCCAGAGTTTCTTTCGGTCGCCGACGATCCTACGCTGGAGCACTACGGTTCCACACAGTTGAGCGGCCATTACACCTACGACAGCGAGGGGCAGAAGGCCCAGCGTGTCGATCTGATCCAGAACGGAATCCTCAAGACGTTTCTCATGTCGCGGCTGCCCATCGCCAGCTTTGCCCAGTCCAATGGCCACGGACGCGCGCAGGGCGGGCGAATGCCCACTGGCCGCCAGGGCAACCTGGTTGTGACCTCGACCAAAACCGTGCCGGAGGCCGAGCTGCGCAAGCAGCTGATTGAGGAGGCAAAGAAGCAGGGCAAGCCCTACGGGCTCTACTTTGAAGACATTTCCTCGGGCTTTGCCGTTACCCAGCGCAGCTCGCCGCAGGCCTTCCAGGTGATTCCATTAGTCGTGTGGCGGGTGTATGTAGACGGACGCCCGGATGAACTGGTGCGCGGCGTCAGCATTGTGGGCACGCCGCTGGCAGCGATGAAACGGATTCTGGTCACCAGCGACAAGAGCGACGTCTTCGACGGTGTCTGCGGCGCGGAGTCAGGCTCGGTTCCAGTCAGCGCCATCGCTCCGGCCATGCTGGTGAGCGAGATGGAGACCCAGCGCCAGCCGCAGGGCACGGCGCGTCCGCCTATTCTGCCCATTCCGGGCGCAGAGCTGGGAACAGGTAGCACAAGCGGGAAAGGGGTGTCGCAATGAAGACCATGCGTTCGATTGCAAAAGTTGTGGGAACGGGTCTGCTTGCGGCGCTTCTTGTTGCTGGCGGTGCGAGTTCATTCGCGCAGCAGACCCGCGCCGATGCGGAAAAGGACCCGGTTCTGAAGGCCATGTTGACCGAGCTGGACCGCAGCATGAGCCAGTTGCAGCTGGCCGGGTTTGCCAAGCCGTTCTTCATCCAGTACCGCATTGAAGATGTGGACGAGTCGACGGCGCAGGCGGAGTTTGGCGCTAGCCTGGGCACGGGACGCAGCCGCCAGCGTGTGGCGCTGGTGACGGTGCGCGTGGGCGACGCCAAGACCGACAGCTCCGGCGGGCGCGGCGATGGCGCCGTGGAGCTGGCCGCGCTCGACCAGGACCCGGTTGCCCTGCGCTCCACGCTTTGGCAGGCCACCGACGAGGCCTACAAGGCCGCTCTGGCCGCCTATGCGCAGAAGCAGGCCGCACTCAAGCAGGTGCAAACGCCGCCCCAGGCCGACGACTTCAGCCAGGAAAAACCGCTCGTATCGCTGGCCGCTGCCCTGCAACTTGACGCTGGCGCAGACGCCGATCGTTGGGAGCAGCGCATGGAGCGGGCCAGCGGACTTTATCGCGGCATCGAGGCCGAAAAACTGGCCGATGGCGCAATCGAATACGCCCATGCCGACTTTCGCGCCCGTATTACCACTACATGGCTGGTGAACAGCGAAGGCACGATCCTGCGCAAGGGCGCAGCGGTCTACCAGGAGGCCTTTGGCGCGGGTACGCAGGCGGCAGACGGCATGAGGCTCGATCGCTCCTACGCCTCCACCGGAACCTCGCTTGCCGATCTGGATGTGGCTGCTGTCTTTGAGAAGCACGTCCTCGATCTGCTCGGCTCCCTCGGCGAGTTACGCAAAGCGCCGCTGGTGGACGAGGAGTATCACGGCCCGGTGCTGCTCAGCGCCGATGCCAGCGCCGACACGCTGCGGGCTCTGCTGGCTGGCGGCGTCGCGGCCACGCGGCCGAAGATGGGTACAGAGGCGCGCACCAATGGCCCTTTCGCGTCCAGCTTCCATGCGCAGGTGCTACCGGGTTTTCTGGATGTGGTAGACGACCCAGGCCTGAAGAGCTACGACGGCAAAGGTCTGCTGGGCGCTTACGATGTGGATGACGAAGGCGTTCCGGCCCAGGCGGTGAAGCTGGTGGAGGCCGGCAGGCTTGAGGACTATCTCATCGGCCGCCAGCCGGTGCGCGACTTTCCCCACTCGAACGGCCATGGCCGCGCCAGCATCGCCGCACAGCCGCGGCCTGCCATCGCCGTGCTGAAGGTTGCCGCGCGCGAGAGCTCTACCGACGACCAACTGAACAATCGTTTATTGGAGATGGCCAAAGACCGGGGCCTTGCGAACGTCTACGTGGTGGAGACGCTCGGCGGCGTGCATTCGCCCCGGCTGCTCTACCGCGTCAGCGCTGACGGCAAGCGCACGCTGGTGCGCGGAGCCGAACTGGCCGACATTGACCAGCGCGCCCTGCGCTCAAGCGTGGAGGCAGCCGGCAAGGATCTGTTCGTCGCCAACTACTTCGAGGATGTGCCCGAGACGGTGCTCGCTCCGGCCCTGCTGTTTACCGATGCCACCATCCGCCGCGCCAACGAGAAGAACGAAAAGCTGCCCTTCTACCCGCCGCCGCAATAGATCGGGGTGGAGGGGCAGGACCTGCCACACCGTACCTTTACAAAACCATCCCGTGCTCCATTCCTTTCTTGATGCGGCTCGGCTGCCATCCACTCCAGCGCACAACCCTCGAAGCCGGAAATGCGATAGCCTTAGGCTGAAGCGCTTTTGTTGAGCGCACCAGAGGAAGAGGCTCACGTTTCTTGCCTGACCTACCCCCACAGCCGAATGAATACCGCGGTCTGGGCCGGAGCCATCGGCAGGCCGAGCCGCCCGAGCGCCGCCGGCGCAAGCTGGCTGGCCGCTCCGTGCTGGTGGTGTTGGTGCTGCTGGCTATCGTCACCGGTTCGCTCGCTGGCCTCACGCTGGTTTACTCGGTCGATCTGCCCCAGATCGACGATCTCGAACATTACCGCCCCTCCACCACCACCACGCTGTATGACCGCAAGGGCCGCGAGATTGGTTCGTTCGCGCTGGAGCGCCGCGAGGTGGTGGGCTACGACGGGTTTGCGCCGGTGCTGCGCCAGGCCGTGCTTTCTATCGAGGACAAGAACTTCCAGTCGCACTGGGGCGTGAACGTGTTGCGCATTGGCGGTGCGCTCTGGCATGACTTGCGTACCCACGGTCGCTGGCAGGGCGCATCTACGCTCACCATGCAGCTGGCGCGCAACCTGTTCCTCTCCTCCGACCGCACCGCCAGCCGCAAGCTGCAGGAAGCGTATCTGGCCATCCAGATCGAGCGCACCTTTACCAAGCAGCAGATCTTTACCCTCTACGGCAATCAGATTTACCTGGGCAGCGGCATGTACGGCTTTGAAGCCGCCAGCCAGTACTACTTCTCCAAGCACGCCAAAGACCTGTCGCTGACTGAGGCGGCGCTGCTAGCCGGGCTGCCCAAAGGTCCAGCGGCTTATTCGCCGCTGCTGAACCCTGAAAAGGCCATTCGCCGGCGCAACCTGGTGATCTCAGAGATGGAGCAGGACGGTTCCATTACCCACAATCAGGCCGATCAGGCGCGCAGCGCTCCGCTGGGCCTGCACATCACGCAGCCGCAGAGCATGGTGGCGCCATGGTTCCAGGAAGAGGTGCGCAAGGAACTGGACAAGCGCTTCGGCGCAGAGCAGGTGCATGAGGCTGGCTTGAAGGTGGACACCACGCTCGATCTTGACCTTGAAAAGGTGGCCAACCAGGCCGTGGGCGACGGGCTGGCTGTCTATGAGCGCCGCCACGGCTGGAAGGGCCATCTGGACAATGTGGCTGACACCGGCTCAACTATGGCGAATTTTCGCCATCCCGATTGGGTCGTGCAGTCAAACCCCGGCGACTACGTCCATGCGGTGGTGACGCGCGTGCTGCCCATGGCTGTGGCGGCGCGCATCGGGCCTGAAGGCCACGAGGGCAGCTCCGTGGTGCTGCTGCCCGAAGACTGGAAGTGGACCGGCCAGCCCAAGGCCGACGCGTTTTTGAAGCCCGGCGACATTATCTACGTGCATCTGGCGGCGGCCATGGCGGGTGGTGCAAGGCGCGCCTCGCTTGAGCAGGACTCCGGCATCCAGGGCTCGCTGCTGGCCATCGACAACACCAGCGGCGACGTGCTGGCCATGGTGGGCGGGCGCGACTTCATGCTGAGCCAGTTCAACCGCGCCACCCAGGCCGAGCGGCAAACCGGATCGAGCTTCAAGCCCTACGTCTACACGGCGGCTATCGAGGACGGCGTCAAACCGACGGACACCATTGTCGATGGGCCGGTCAGCTTTGGCAGCTACACGCCGCACAACTACGAGAACGACTACAAAGGCGCCATGACCATCCTCAACGCCTTTGCCGAGTCGCGCAACATTCCCGCGCTCAAGCTGGCGGCGCGCGTGGGCATCCACAAGGTTATCGACATGGCGCATCGCTTCGGTGTCACGTCGAACATTCCCGCCTATCTGCCGGTGGCGCTGGGCGCGGTAGAGATCACGCTTGAAGAGCAGGTGGCCTCGTACTCGGTGTTTCCGAACGATGGTCTACGCGTAACGCCACGGCTGATCCGCAAGGTGTCGAACGCCGACGGGATTTCGCTGTGGGAAGACAAGCCCGAGGTGCGCGAGGTGATCGACCAGCCCACGGCGCGCACCATGATGACGCTGCTCCAGGCTGTGACGCACTCCGGCACCGGCGCGGCGGCCGCGCAGTTGAACCATCCGCTGGGCGGCAAAACGGGCACCACCAGCGACTATACAGACGCATGGTTCCTGGGCTTTTCGCCCTCCATCACCTGCGGCGTGTGGATGGGCTACGACAGCCGCCAGTCGTTGGGCGAAAAGGAGACCGGAGCTAAAGCCGCGCTGCCCATCTGGATGGCGTGGATGAAGGCGGCCATTACAGCCAAGCCCGACGAGAAATTCGCCAGCGATGCGCCGCAGAGCAACGATCTGGCAACGGCAACGCAGCCGAAGACAGCCGCGCCTGGGCAGAAACAGACTGCTGATCAGAAGGCCGCACCCGCGACGGCGAAGCCCGCAACGACAAAGCCTGTGGCTGCGAAGAACTCTGCCACTGCCGCTAAACCCGGTACAGAGAATGCGCAGAAGATCCCTGCAACCAGGTCCGATGCGTCCTCGCAGGCAACTCCGGCGAAAGCCGCTCCCGCTCAAACAGCCAGCAAAACATCGGCCAAGCCCGCCGTGTCGCAGCCATCTGCATCAGGCGCATCGTCAGCTCCGCGTGTGAAGCCAGCTCTGCCGCCGCAACCCCCCGCCGCGCGCCCTCAGCCAGCAGTAAAGCCTGCGTTGGACGAGTAGCACGAGGCTGACGATCTGCACTTTTCATCCTGCTGTGCCATGGATTGCCTCGGCAATTCGCCCCGGAGGGGCGAGGTGCCAATAGCCCAGGACAAGCGCAGCGCAGTCCTGGGATCGGTGCGCCCCACGATGCACAGCACCCCGGAGGGGTGCTGTGCATCAGGCCCTTGAACTTGATGGGAACTCCAAAGGCGGGAGAGATGAAGGGAAATTTCCGCAGGACGCGAAACACAACAGCCGCAGATTGTTCGACCTCCTCCGCTCCGGTCGCTCAGAATGACAGCCCTGGGAATGGGGCTTCATCCGAAATAGACAGCCCCGCGCGAGAGTTACTACCGCACCAGCCGGAAAAACCTCTGCGCCCGCGCAACGTCCTTGAATATCTGCGCCTTGAGCGCTTCGGGCGAGGGCCACTCGACCTCCCCGCGCAGGCGCAGCAGGAACTCCAGCTCAATCCGTGTACTCTCGTCCATCTCAACCGGCTCGAAGTCGAGGATGTGCGTCTCCACGCTGAAGCCCGCGCCCGCGAAGGTGGGTCGGTTGCCCACGTTGGTCACGGCTTTGAACTGGCGCTCACCCACGCGGATGCGCGAGACGTAGACGCCGAAGCCGGGCAGCAGGCCGTCGTAACTGCCCAGATTGATGGTAGGCACCAGCAACTGCGTACCCACGCCGCGATCACGCTTCTGCGTGGAGACGACGGCGAACGGGCGGCCCAGCATCCAGCGGGCGCGGCGCAGGTCACCGGCGGCAACGCAAGCGCGGATGGCGGAGCTGGAAACCTCCAGGCCGTGCACATGAAGGGCGTCGTGGACGTGGAGGGTAAAGCCCATCTGCTCGCCAAAGACGCGCAGCTCGTCGATGCCCGCCTCCGCGCGACGGCCAAAGCGGAAGCTGGGCCCCTCATGCAGAGCGCCGACGCCGAGCGCGCCGGCCAGGATGCGGCTGGCGAACTCACGCGCAGGCAATGCCGCCAGTTCCGCGTCAAAAGTCAGCACCAGTACCGCATCGATGCCGGTTTTTTCCAGCAGGCGAATGCGCTCCGGCAAGGGCGTGAGCAACTGCGGAGCCTGGGCCGGGCGCAGGAACTGCTCCGGATGCGGATCGAAGGTGATAGCGACCGAGCGCGCGCGAAGAGCCTGAGCCTGCGCAACCACTGAGGCCAGAATCTGGCGATGCCCGCAGTGTACGCCGTCGAAGTTGCCGATGGCGGCCACAGAGGGGCCGAAGCTGGCGGGCACCTCAGCCAGCGAGCGAAAGACAGCAATGGAAGGGCAGCAGCCGTGCTGGCTCATAGACTCCCGTGGCCGGTATCGACAGAGCCAAGATCGATGGGAATCGTCAGGCCGTCGTATGCCAGCTCAACGCCCTGGGGCAGGGCGAGGTTGGTGGCCACGTGGCCCAGTTCGTGGGCAATGTGCGTGAACCAGGTGCGGCGTGCGCCAATGCGGCGCGACCATCCAAGCGATTGCTGGACGGTGGCGTGGCTGGGATGCGGCTTGTAACGCAGCGCGGAGATAATCAAGTTCTCGACACCCTCCAGCAGCGCAAAGCTGGAGTCGGGAATGTCGCTCACGTCGGTCAGGTAGGCGGTGTTGCCAAAGCGGAAGCCGGCAATCTCCATGCGGCCGTGCAGCAACGGCACGCGCGTGAAGCGGACGCCGTGCACAGTGGCCCCGGTATCGATACGTTCAAGCGTAACGCGCGCGCGGTTGGGATAGGTGGCGTCGGCTGCAAAGGTGTAGTCGAAGATGTGCGAGAGCACCTCGGCCGTTTCGTCGGTTACGTAGAGCGGAATGGGTCCGCCCTCGCGAAAGGCGATGAAGCTCAAGGGGCGCAGGTCGTCCAAGCCGAAGATGTGGTCGGCATGGGAGTGGGTATAAACAACGGCGTCAACGCGGTTGATGCCGTTCCTGAGCGCCTGCTCGCGAAAGTCAGGGCCGGTATCGACGATGACGGTGCGCGGACGGCTGTTTGTGCCCGCATCCCAACGCAGCATTGCCGAGGGGCGTAGGCGGCGGTCGCGCGGGTCTGCCGAGGTGCAGACCTCGCAGTCGCACCCCAGCGTGGGAACCCCCATCGAGGTTCCGGTTCCCAGGAATGTCAGCTCGCCTTCCATAGCCTTCCGATAAATAGATGTGCAACCGGCTGCGAAAGAGGCAGCCGGTGAGGCGGCCCTTTAGCCCTTGACCGGGGGAGGCGGGATCGGGGGCGATTGCATGGCCTGCATGTTGATCATGCTGGTCAGCTCCATGAAGGCCATGCGGACTTCAAACAGAACGGTCTGCAACATGCGGTCTTCGGTTTCGTTCAGGTTGCCGCGGGTCTTCTCCGCCAGAATGCCGAGCAGGTCGATGGTGCTGCGCGCGCCAAGAATATCAACGCGGGGCCGCTGGCCCTCCTGTCCGCCCGCGCCCATCTGGATCATGGCGGAGACGTAGAACTGCTGCACCAGGTGCTCGAAGCCCAGGGGCGGCTGCGCGCCAACCGCGGGGTTCTGGGCGCGGAGCAGTTCTTCAAGCCGCTGGGAAGATGCGTCGTAAGCAACTTTCTGCTCGGCGGCTTCGGCAGCGGTGGGCGCGGGAGGCATCTGCGGCGCTTCGGGAGCCTCATCGGCGGGAGTCTCAGTGTCGCGGCGGCCTTCGTTCACCACCAGGCGCGGACCGGGAGCCGGTGCGCCGGGAGCTGGCGTGTTGGTATCAGGGGCGACTGCAGGGGGCGCGGGCGTTTCGGTTTTCTGCTGTTCCTGCTCTTCGGCGGCCTTCTGGCGACGCCGGTCAATCACTTCAAACTTGGGAGGTTCACTCATGGTCTTCTGCTATCCAATCCAATGTGGTGGTCCAATGTGGTGGCGACGAGGCCAGGTTCAAAATCAAAATGCCGGCGGAGTGGCGAGAATGAGAGCAGTGCCTGGGTGGCCGCCGGTGGAGTAGGTGAAAGTCTGGTTGCTGGCCTCAGCCTCAGCGCGCATCATGGCCAGGGCAAAGGTGCGGGGGCCGGAGGCGAGCGGAAGCTGGGTGGCGCTGGTGATGAGGCCGGCTTCTGCGCCGTTCTCGATGGTGAGTGCGGTTCCGGGCGCGGGCACAGGGCCGTCGAGCTCCAGCGGCCGCAGGTGGCGATGCACGTTGCCACGCGCGTGGATGCGCTCCACAATTTCTTGGCCCTGGTAGCAACCTTTGTTGAAGTGCAGGGCGCGTGTCTGCGAGGTTTCCTGGGGCAGGTCACGCTCGGCAATGTCGATGCCGTAGGCCGGTATGCCCTCTGCGATACGGAAGGCTTCAAGCGCCCCGCAGCCCACGGCAGATCCGCCGCCCGTGCGCAGGCACGACCACAGCTTTTGCAACCCGGCAATCGGAAGCCAGAACTCGTAATGCGCCGCCACCACGCCCCACTGGCGCAGAATGCGCAGGTCAATGCCGTTCCACTCAACACGCGCACCCTGCATGGGATGGATGAAGGTGGGCAGGCCCACACGCTTCAGAACTTCTTCGGACAGCGGACCGGTAAGGCCGATGGCGGTCTCAGAGCCCTGCTCGCCCGGCGTCTCTTCGCCCATCGGCGTCAGTTCCACATCGTCCATGATGATGAAGTGGTTGAGGTGCGCCAGCAGCTTATCGTATTGGCAGACTTCCAGCTCCAGCTCCAAGCCAGACTCGCCGGCAAACGGGGTTCCGCTCATACGGTCTGCAGTGGTTGCGCCCGCCTTCAAGTCGCCGGCTGGGTTGCGCCGCTGTGGTGAAAGTTCTTCTTCTCCACGCCACACCGTCAGGTCGCCCTGGATGCGCCCCTGCGCGTTCAGAACCAGATTCCACGCGCCGCTGTTGGGGAACAGATCGTTGATGGTGTTGGTGACCATGCCGCTGAGCCAGCGGAAGCGGTCTTCGCCGCGCACGGCCACGCGGCGCTTCCAGCCCAGGTCATGGAGGGCCGCGCCATGAGCCAACGCCTCTGTTTCAGCCGGTAGCGCGTCCAACGAACGAGGGGTAAGCACGCCGCGGTATTCCGCCAGCTCGAATTGGATGCGAGTGGCGAGAAGGGTGGCCAGCGGGGTGGTCTGGAAAGTGGCGGACTGGTCGGTTTGCGTCATGGGGATCATCCAGCGGAAGGGGGAGCAGTTTTTCCGGTCGTTTCTGGCTCCGCACCGCATCCTGATTATAGCCTTGGAGTAGTTGGAGCGGCAGCGCGGCAAAAGGGAGAGAGCATGGACAGGCAGCAGAAGCAGGCCGGCATGGCCAGACGGATGGATCAGGCGGCGGCATGGCTCGCGGTGGCAAGCCTTTCAGCGCTATTGATCCGGCAACAAAATACTGTCACGGTGCCCCATCCATTTCCGCGATTTTTGCGGAAATGGGTGGGAATACTATGTCACTGTTTTCTTGCCGGATCAATAGTAGTCTGCGGGTTTGCCGTGGCCAGCGCCCAGGCGCAGTCTGCGCCAGCCGTGCCCAGCCAGAACGCAAATTCCGCCACGCCGGCAGCCAAGCCCCAAACCCATATCACCCCCGCCCAGGCCAAACAGTTGTTCGCTCTGGTTGACGAGCTGATCCGCTTCTCGTCGGAAGAGACCGGGCTGCCGGTAAAGAGCACGGTCAAGCGCCAGCTGATTACGCGCGCCGCGGTGGAGAAGTATCTGAACGAAAAGTTCAACGAGGATCAGGGTGCGAAGCGGCTCCAGCGGGACGAGATTGTGCTCAAGAAGTTTGGGCTGCTCGACCGCGATTTTGCCCTCCGGCCGTTTCTGCTGGCGCTGCTTAAGGAGCAGATAGAGGCTTACTACGATGCGAAGACCAAGACCGTAAATCTGCTGGACTGGGTAGACATCGACGAGCAGAAGCCGGTGATGGCGCACGAGCTGACCCACGCCTTGCAGGACCAGCACGTGGGCCTCGAAAAGTGGGGCGACCAGACGCCGGACGACGTTTCAACGGACGCCTCCGGCGACTCCGACCACTTGGCCAAAGACGAGCTGGACACGGCGCGCGATGCGGTGGCCGAGGGCCAGGCCACGGCCGTCATGATGGATTACATCCTCAAGCCGCTCGGCAAGAGCCTGGTGAAGAATCCCGAGGTGATGGAGACGGTGGAGGCGCAGATGACCGGCAGCGGCGACTCGCCGGTGATGGCGCGCGCACCGCTGTTGCTCTCGGAGTCCATGCTGTTCCCCTACCGCGAGGGGCTGAGCTTTGAGCAGGACATATGGATGGATCAGGGGCAGACGGCGGCCTTTGCCGGCGCGCTCGAACATCCGCCCGGCTCCAGCTGGGAGATCATGAACCCGCGCGAATACGAGCAGAAGCACAGTGCGCCGGTGCCGCTGTTGCCCAACATTCATCCGCTGGTTGACACGCTCTACAAGCCCTACGACATTGGTCAGGTGGGCCAGCTTGACCTGCACATTCTGGCTGAACTGCTGGGCGGCGACCGCGCTGCTACGAACCTGACTTCGGCCTGGAACGGCGGGCTCTACTGGGCTGGGCAGTTGCGCAGCGCCAAAACCGAGGCCGAGCAGGCCAGCATTGCTTCGCTGGGGCTGTTCTATCTCTCGGTGTGGAAGAACCAGGCCTCCGCCGACGCCTTTGCGCGGCTCTACGGCGAGAACCTGGCGCGAAAATACGATCACGTCAAAGCGGAGCCGGCGGTTGAAAGCGGTCTGCAGACCACGCAGGTCTTCTCCACCGCCGAAGGTCCGGTGTTGATTACCACGCGCGGCAAGCTGGTGTTCGTGGCGGAGAGTTTTTCACGCGAGCTGGGCGAGCAACTGACCGGTCTGGTTCTCGACGCGCAGGGCGAGGGCGAGCTGCGCATGGCGCGGTCGGACAGTCCTGCCAAGGGCGCGGAACAGGCCGAGCCGCGGCTGCCGTTGACCGCCGATCTGGTGCATCTGTTCGGCCAGTGCGGAGTGATGAAGGCTGTTGTGCGTGCGCAGATGCGTGCGGCTCGAGTGGGGAATTAGCTCGATAAGGTTGCATACCGGCTGGCAACTGACCAGCCGGTCAGTGCATCAAGGTAAGCAGAGGCCAACTTCCCCAGAAGGGCCAGGGTAGTCATGAAATTCGTCGCAGTAATTTGCCTACTGAGTAGTTCTTACCTGTATGGACAGGACGCCGCGGCCATGGCTGTCCAGCAAGCCAACGATCAGGCCATGATGGCCACGCAGACCGCGCTGCAGATGCAGCAGCAGGCGCTCCAAACCACATTGATGGTCAATCAGATGATGGAGACCAACAACATTGGCAGTTTTCCGGAAAGCTCCGGACCTCTGATTGGCGTAGCAATCACCCCGACATTTTCAGTGAAGGCGGGAAAGATAGAGCCGGGAACGCAGGTGCGCATCAAATGCACTACCCACTATGCAACCATCTACTACACCACCGACGGCTGGACCCCGACCGCGGCTTCACTGCACTACACGGGGCCTATCAAGGTCAACGAAAATACGCACTTTCAGGCCATTGCTGTAGGGCCTAACCTGCTCCACAGCGCGGTAGCGCGTGCTGATTACTGGATTACGGCTCCTTCCGCAACTGCCCCAGCGGTACCGGTTGCGCAGCCGGCCCTGATAACCGATGGTGTGTTACATGCCGGAACCCCGCTCCGCCTGAGGGTGGACAAAGAAGTCAGTTCAAGCACTGCAGAAGTGGGCGACACGATTCCGCTCCTCCTGGATCAGGACGTGAAGGTGGGCGACACGGTGGTGGCCGCCAAGGGAACTCCGGTGGACGCGCTTCTGATTGCTGCGGACCCGGCAAGCAAGCATAATGTTGCCGGAGATCTTGTCTTCCGGATTCGCTCGCTGACCGTGCGGGGAAAGACGATCCCTCTCATGGGAGGGCAAACGCTGGAAGGACAGGGCGGAAGAAACTCAAAGGATGCGGTGATCGATCCTGGCCTGACCGTGATTGCCGTAGTCGCCAAAGATACGCCACTCCAGCCCTGAGATAGAACCAGCGCAAACAATCGAGGGGGAGGCTTTCTATCAGGCCTCCCCGCACTGTTTGTCTAGGGCACCATCCTTTCCCGCGTTTTTTGCTGAAAAGGGTGGGAAGACGATGTCGCTGTTTTCTTGCTGGTTCAATAGTGCTCTACTGGTCGCCGTTCAGGATGGAGCCCACAATGCCGCCCAGCAGTCCGCCGCCGATGCTGGCTCCGGCGGCAGACGGCCGCGACTCATGGTGCGGCAGGTACTCGGCAATCTGGTGCGCCAGCCGTGAGATGGGCAGCGTCTGCAGCCATACCCGGCCGGGCCCCACCATCTCGGCCAGGAACAGGCCGTCTCCGCCGAAGATCATGTTCTTGATGCCTGGAACCGTGGTGATCTGGAAGTTTACCGAGGTCTGGAATGCGCCCACGTGGCCTGGATGCACGCGCAGAACCTCACCCGGAGCCAGGTCTTTCACGATCAGCTCGCCGCTCAGCTCCAGCCACGCGGTTCCGTGGCCGCCCACGCTTTGCAGCACAAAGCCGTTGCCTCCAAAGATGCCCGCGCCCAGCGACTGCTGGAAGCCGATGCCGATGTTCACCTGCGAGGTGGCGCAGAGGAAGCCGTGGCGATGTACCAGGTAATCGGGGCCGTTGCCCAGTTCGATGGGAACAATGTGGCCCGGCACCTTGGTAGCGAACGAAACAGCGCCGGCATGTTGCCAGGCCCGGTACTCGGTCATGAACAGGCTGCCGCCGCCCGCCACGCGCTTGAGCGCGCCAAAGATGCCGCCGCCTCCGCCCATCTGCGTGTGGGTGCTCATCTGGATCGAGCCGGTCATCCAGGAGAGCTCGCCGCTCTCAGAGAAGATGCTTTCGTTGGGCTCCAGATGGACTTCAAGAACAGGCATGGTGGTGCCAAGAATCTGTGTTTGCATGGGCTGAAAAAAGCCTCCTCTATGCCGACAGTTTACCTGCGGCGACGTCTCTGGCGCACGAAGAGCACCAGGGCCTGGGGGCAATTTTTGAAGGGGGCTTATTCTAGGCAACGGGTCGTTTCTTGCTGCCAGATGCCAAGTTGCCACCTCTCATCCCGGAGGGATAGGCCGAAAATAGCCCAGGATGGACCCCGAGCGAAGTCGAAGGGGGAATCCTGGGAATGCATTCCCTAGGAACGATGCCGCCCCAGAGGGGCGGCACGAACTGTTTGAAGGACAGGGGCGCTGTGCCTGGGTTAGTTCTGCCGGGTCTGCTGTATTTCTGCTGGCGCTAGTGTTTGCCGCCCTTCAGGTTGGCAGACAGAAATGCCTTGATGTTGGCCAGGTTAGTGGCATAGAAGCGCGGGTCGGCCCAGTAGGTGTGCTTGCCGCCCTCAGCCTGGAAGAACTGAACCGGAACGCCCGCCTTCTGGAGTGCGCCGGTAAAGGCTACGGCCTCAGCGAAGGGCACCGCCTGGTCGGTGGTTCCGTGGCCCACGTAGAACGGCGGCGCGCCGGCGTGGACGTGGAACAGCGGCGAGGCATCGCGGCAAACCTCGGTCAGCACCGAGCACTTGCCGCCCAGATAGTCTTCCACCGAGGTCGAACGCGACTCGTCCTGGGCAGTCAAGTCCAGAGCGCCGTTGAAGATCAGCGCGGCCTGCACCGGTTCAGGCGCTGGCGTGTTCTTCGCGGCGGCTTTGCCCAGAGGGGCTGCCGACGGGTTCAGGGCCACCAGTGCGGCCAGCTCTCCACCGGCGGAACTGCCGGCCACGGCCACGTGGTGTGGGTCAAGCCGGTACTCGACTGCATGGGCGCGGAAAAAGCGCACCGCATCCAGCGACTCGTGGAAGGATGCAGGGAAGTGCACCGGGTCAACGTCGTACTCGATGGTCATGCAGACGTAGCCATCCTCGGCCACGGCCTTGATCAGCTTGATCATCTGGTTTCGATCACCGTTCTTCCAGCCGCCTCCATGAATGAAGACGACACCGGGAAATGGGCCATCGCCGAGCGGAATGTAGACGTCTGCCTTGAGAGCTCCGATTGCTCCCTGCGTATAGGCAACGTCGCTCGATGCGGTGAAGGCTTCGGCGAGCGGAGCAGCTTCTGCGCGCTGTGCGGCACACAAAAGCGGCGCGGCAAAGGGTAGAAATAAGGTTGCTGCAAGAGCTATCTTGCTGAAACATGATTTCATTGGAAGGTCTCCGGCCTGGACCATGGTGGCTGCGCCTGAACCCCGAGAGCCATAAACTGCAGACGCAACTGGTGGGCTGTCAGCCATGCTCGGTTGCCGCGCCAGCCGCTGTCAACCAGTTGTACTTTGGGCTGCTACGCCGAAAGTGGCAGAAAGTAGACCGGAACTATCGATAAAGATCAGGCCTTTTTTACCGATGATTTCCGTAAGGAATCGCCAGGCGCACTTGAGCTGAACAAAGATCTGCTTCAAACCGGGCCCTGCTGTGGTTGAGAGCGAGGTAGACGTCCGTCAGATCCTTGCCAAGCAAGCAGTTACGCCGTGAATGTGAGAAAGCCGCCATGCCCAGTCAAGCCGAAGCCAATCTGCAGGCACTGCTTGAAAGTACGGACGATCTGATCTGGTCAGTGGACCTGGAGGGGCGACTTTGTGCCTTTAATCAAGCCATTCGGAACCACATCTATCTTTATTTTCACACTGAACTGGCCCTGGGAATGCGCTTCCATGAGCTGTTTCCGCCCGCTCTCACGGCGTGCTGGGACAGCTTCTACGCGCAGGCGCAGAAGGAAGGCCCTTTTCAAACCGAATACACACAGTTGTCGGGCAGCACGCTGGAGCTCTCCTTCAATCCGATTCAGGTGGACGGAACGCCCAGCGGTATCTCGGTGTTTGCGCGGGACATTACCGCCCGCAAGTTGAATGAAGAGCAGTTGCGGCATCTGGCGGCGGCCGTCGAGTGCTCGCAGGACGCCATCATCACGCACGCACCCGATGGCCGGATTCAAACCTGGAATCGGGCGGCTGAGAAGCTGTACGGCTATCGGGCAGAGGAAGCCATCGGCCAACCGTTGGCGCTGCTCGTTCCCTCGGGCAGAAGCGCTGCCGTCCAGCAACATTACGACGATGTGCTGGCGGGCAAGAGCCACTCCAATACGCCGGGTGTAGCCTTGCATCGCAGTGGACGCCCGATTCAGGTCTCGGTTTCCTCCTGGCCTATCCGCAATGCCTCCGGTGAAATCACGTCCATCTCCGATGTCATTCGGGATGTTACCGGCAGAGAAGAGGCCGAGCGGGCGAAGGCGTTCCTGGCCGCTCTGGTTGAGTCGTCTGGCGATGCGATTCATGGCGTCAGCATAGACGGCGCCATTCTGAGCTGGAATCCAGGGGCAGAGCGGCTGACCGGATTCACCCGCGAGGAGATCGTGGGCAAGCATATCAGTTACGTGGCTCACGATACACCTGAACAGGTCCGGAACATTCTGGCGCATATCTCTAAGGGCCAGCCAGTCCCTCTGTTTGAAACCCTGTTCCGGCACAAGAGCGGAAGGTGGATCGATGTATCGGTCTCCGTTTCGCCGGTGCGGGACTCTGGCGGGAGAATTGTCGGCACCGCTGCAATCGCGCGCGACATCGGGCAGCGCGCCAAGCTGAGACAGGAACTGAGCGCGGCGGAAAAGAAGTACCGGACCATCTTTGACGGAGCGCTGGAGGGGATGTACCAGGCCACTCTCACTGGCCAGGTGTTGACGGCCAATGCCGCCGCGGCCCGGATGCTCGGCTATGACTCAGCGGAAGATCTGATTGCTTCGGTTGAGGATGTCGGCGTGGGCATTTGGGTGAGTACCGATGCCAGGGCGCAGTACAACCAGGCCATATCGAACCCCATGGGCAAGGCGGTTCTGGGATTCGAGTGCCAGTTCCGGCGCAAGGATGGCAGCATCATCTGGGTTTCGCTGAATGGGCGGATGGTGCTCGATGAGCAAGCGCAACCTCTTTACCACGAAGGATTCATCGAAGACATTACCGAGCGCAAACTGGCCACTGAGGCGATGGCTGAGAGCGAGTCGCGCTTCCGTAGCCTGTTTGAGGACAGCAAAGCGGTGTTGTTGCTGGTGGAACCAGTAAGCGGCGAGATTACGGACGCCAATCGCGCGGCGGCAGCCTACTATGGCTATCCGCGCGAGCAACTGGTGGGCGCCAATGTCACGCTGATCAACACGCTCCCCGCTGACAATATCCGGGAAGAACGCGAGCGGGCGGTGCGCGAGGAGCGTAAATACTTTTCCTTCCACCACCGTCTGGCGTCGGGAGAAATTCGAGAGGTGCAGGTCTATTCGTCTCCAGTGAGGGTGAGCGGACGGATGCTGCTCTATTCCAACGTCTTCGATGTGACCGAGCAGTGCCGGGCCGAGCAGAAGCTGCGGGAAAACGCCGAGATTCTGGACGAGGCGCAGAAGATCGGCGGACTCGGTAGCTACTCACTCGATTTTGCAACAGGGCAGTGGAGTTCGTCAGAGAGGATGGACGAGCTGTTCGGCATTGGTCCAGAGTATGTCCATGATGTGAACGGGTGGCTGAAGCTGGTGCATCCCGAAGATTTCCTGATGATGGAGGAGTACATCTTCCAGGAAGTTATCGCCGAGAGACACCCGTTTGACAAGGAATACCGCATCGTCCGCCAGTTGGATCATGCCGAGCGCTGGGTGCATGGGCTGGGCAAACTGGACTTCGATGCCGAAGGCAAGCCGCAGCGGCTGCGCGGTGTCATCAAGGACATCACCGAGCACAAAAACGCCGAGATTGCCCTTCGCGCCAGCGAGCAGCGTTATCGTTCCGCCTTCCAGATGAGCATCGACACGGTGCTGCTCACCCGTGTGAGCGACGGCATAATCATCGACGCCAACAATGCCTTCTGCAAGATCATGGGTTACAGCCGCGAAGAGGTGATCGGTAAAACTTCAGATGAACTCGGTTTCTGGAACGATCCCGCCGATCACTTGGCGTTGCGGCAGGCTCTCTTTGCCGAGGGAGTTTGCCGGAACCACCAGTGCCAGTTCCGCCGCAAGGACGGAGAGCTGCTCTGGGGAATGATGTCGGTCACGATCGTTGAGTTGGACGGAGTTGCGTGCGCCTTGTCGGTTACACGGGACATTACGCAGGCCAAGGCCGCCGAAGAAAAACTGCTGGAAGCGCAGCGGGCGTTGCAGTCCAGCGAGGAGCGCTACCGGACCGTATTCCGCGCCAGCCTGGACTGCATCTCCATCAGCCGTGTGAGCGATGGCGCCATCATCGATGTCAACCAGTCGTTTCTGGAACTACTGGGATTCGATCTGGCTGAGGTGCTGGGGCGTACCTGCGCGGAGCTGAATCTGTGGGCCGAACCCGGAGCACGCGAACGGATGGCCGAAGTGCTGCTTCAGGATGGCAGCTTCCGCGATGCGCGTACCCGTTACAGAAAGAAGAACGGTGACCTGCTCTGGGTGCTCATCTCTTCGTCGCTGATCGAGATCGAGGGCGAGTCGTGCACGCTGAGCATGATTCGCGATGTCTCCGATGCCAAGGCGGCCGAGGACAAGATCTGGAACCTGGCGTTTTACGATCCGCTTACGCGGCTACCGAATCGCAGGCTGTTGATGGATAGGCTGCGCCAGACCCTGAGCGCTGGCGGACGATCACCGCGCATGAGGGCCTTGCTGTTCATTGACCTGGATAACTTCAAGACGCTGAACGATACACTCGGCCACCAGAACGGCGACCAGCTCTTGCGTGAGGTGGCGCGGCGGTTGATGGGCTGCGTGCGTGAGTCTGACACGGTGGCGCGGCTGGGCGGCGACGAATTCGTGGTCCTGTTGGACGGGCTGGATTACCATCCGGAAAATGCAGCCGCGCAGGCAGAATCGATTGGCAAGAAAATTCTCAGCGTCATCGAGATGCCCTTCTGGCTCGATGATCGGGAGCACTTCTCCACATCGAGCCTGGGCATTACCGTCTTTGGCGGCAACCATGGGGGCGCCAATGAGTTGCTGCAGCAGGCCGACATTGCCATGTACCAGGCCAAATCTGCTGGCCGCAACACAATGCGATTCTTTGAGCCCGCACTGCAGACCGCTGTGCAGGAGCGCGCGGAACTGGGCGATGAGATGCGCGTCGGCATCAGGAACGGCCAGTTTCTGTTGCACCTGCAGCCGCAGATGGCCTCCAGCGGCATGGTGGGCGCGGAAGCGCTGGTGCGTTGGCGTCACCCACGGCGCGGCCTGCTGCTGCCCGGCGAATTCATTGCGTTGGCCGAGGAGACGGGCATGATTCTCCCCTTGGGCGACTGGGTGCTGGAGGCGGCCTGCGTGCTGGTTGCCGAGTGGCAGCGGAGAAAGCCCGCGCAGCCCATGAGCATATCGGTTAACATCAGCGCCCGTCAGTTTCATCAGTCGACATTTGTCAGCCAGGTGCTTGCCACGCTGGATAAGACCGGCGCCGATCCCGTGCTGTTGAACCTCGAGATTACCGAGAGCATTCTGCTCGACAACATCGAGGAAGCCATCGTCAAGATGCAGCATCTCAAGGACCACGGAGTAAAGTTCTCGCTGGACGACTTTGGCACCGGCTACTCGTCGCTCTCTTATCTGAAGCGGCTGCCCTTTGACCAGTTGAAGATCGACCGCTCGTTTGTGCGCGATTTGCTGGAAGATGTGGGAAGTCGCGCCATTGCGCAAACGGTCATCTCGCTGGGCCACGCGCTGGGGCTTGACGTGCTGGCCGAGGGCGTAGAGACCCAAGAGCAACTCGACCTACTCGAATCGCTTAGCTGCCACAGCTTCCAGGGCTTCTTGTTCAGCCAGCCGCTGCCGATCGACGAGTTTGAAAAAAACTGGCTGCTCAATCCAACCAGAAGCGGGGCATCGGCGCACTGAGAACCAGTACACAGGTTTCGGCCCTCCCATAGAAGTTCCGTGCCCCATCCATTTCGCAGGCTCTATCGCGAAATGGGTGGGAAGCCTACATGCTAATAATCCGGCCCCGAAGTTTTGATACACCGTGCCCCGTCTTTGCGCCTTTTTTCTGGCGCGAAGGCGGGAAGCAGATGCACTTCTTTTGGACCGGATCAATAATCAAGGGCCGGATCAAGAGTGGCCGTGCGTGTTGGCTTCAATGCGGAGCACCGTTTCTGCGCCAGGCGTAAGCCGCACCACAATCGGCGCTGCTTCAAAGCCCGGAACAAGGTTGAAGGTGCGCACCGCCGGAACCGGCTCAAAGCTTGCCGGGGCTGTGACGGTGAGCGTGAGCGTGCCGCTGGCCTTTGCAATGCGGATGGTGCGTGCGTCGGGCTGCGTAACGGTATCCGCTGTCCGCGCTAGAACCGGAACCACAAGGCGCGCGTTCGTGGCGTTCACTGCGGTGGCGGAAATCTCCACGGCCTCTTGCGTCATGCGATACCGAAGCCGATAGCCGGGGTTTGCGTCCTGCGGCGCGTGGTGCGCACTGTTCAGTAGTTTCCCCGTGGCTTCAAACAACACATTACTGCCCTCAGTGTGCGCAGCCAGCGTGGCGGCAAAGTCGTTGAGGCTGGTGAATGCGCCCCCAGCGCCGCACTCGATGCGTGGCGTCAGGCCCATGTGCGGGCTGTCGCCGTGGGCCTGCTGGTTTGAGATTTCAATCATCTGGTACTCAGTCATTGAAGCTGTCAGCACCGGACCAAGCGTGCGGTGATAGAGCAGCGAGAGCGCGCCACCCGTTACATGTCCGCCACCTGCGCCGCTGCCGCCTGATTGCACATGTTCCACATAGTCGAAATCGTTCTCGGTCACGGTCGCGCGCCACGCGCCCACGGCGGCCAGATGCGTGCCGATTTCGGCAAAGCTCTTCAGCCCGTAGGGTTCGTCGCGCGGCAACTGCGGCTGGTGCGCAGGTTCAGGCTCGAAGCTGGCGCGATCCAGCACCGTGGCCAGCGCCTTGGCGTGCGTAAAGGTGTGGTGGATGCAGGGCGCGTCGCCGTGAATAAAGTAGTCGGGGCCGCCGTAGAGCAGGCCCTGCTGCGTGCAGGCGGCCATCTGCTCCAGGTTGCGGCGCGCCACTTCGCGCAGGCGCGCATCGTACTTGCCCATCAGCACAAAACCGGGCTGGCAGCCGTCGGAGGTGCGGCTGCCCCACCACGTCCACTTGTAGTTGCGCGTGCCCCAACTGTTGTCCCAGCCGCCGTCGGGCAACAGAAACTCCATGTGCGTGCGCATCGAGTGCAGCACTACGTCACGCACCGGCGCATCCTCGGCCAGCAGCGCGTACAGCGCCAGCGACGGCAGCGATTCCTCCACGTTGTAGCCGAGATCCACGGGACGGCAACCCTTGACCGTGACCGCGTTGAGCGGATGGCCTTCCCCACACAGAAAGCCGCCCGGCGAGAAGTGTTCCACGGCCTGATGTGCCATGCCGCGGCCGCGTTCGACCAGATGCGCATCGCTCAGCAGATGGCCGGCCATTACAAAGGCCAGCGACGAGGTTACCGGGTAGTTGATGTTGCCGGTCTCAATGCTGATGAAGCCGTCAAGGAACTTTGCGGCGCGGGCCAGGCGAGCGGTCCACTGCTGGCGCGTTGCCGGGTCGAGCAGTGAGCCGTGGTGCTCAATCGCCTCGGCCAGCGCAATGGTGTGGAAGACGGTGATGCCCTGCCAGCCGCTTAACGTCAGGTCGTTGACCCAGCTGCCGTCAGCGCGGGATACGGTGCGCTCGCTCCATGCGTGCAGTTGGAGCGCGGCGTACAAATATTTATCCTGACCGGTGTGATGCGCGGCCCACAGCAGGGGATAAACAGCGTCGCCACAACGGCCGTGGATCAGTCCGCAGGCGGGGCAAAGCAGACCGCCGTGCAGCATGGGGTCGGCAAGGCCGGTGATCTGGTGAGCCAGCAGCCCGTCGCACCAGCTGAGCAGCGTAGCAGCGTAGAACTCGCGCTCTGGCGTGGAGGCGGTTGCAGCCGCCGGAACTGCGGCAATAGGCAAAGCCCGTGCGAACGAAGGCAAGGCAAGACTGGCAGCGCCGGTTGCTGCAAGGCGCAGCAATTCCCGGCGAGAGAGACCAGGGCAGATGTTCAGTTCTTTCATGCCAGACATGGTAGCGGCCCAGGAGCCGCGCTGTACAACCGGGAAGCGGCAACGTCTGTTCTGCTGCTGAAAGCGAAAGCCCTCCAGAGCCGAAGCGCTGGAGGGCTTTTGTTGCCGATTGCGAAGTTTGAAAACTAGAGGCTGTCTTCGCGGAACATGGGGTGCGGAATCAGGCGGCGATAATCTTCCTGATGTGCGCCGTCCAGGCAGGCCTCGATGATGGTTTTGCCCAGCGGATTCAGGTCGGGAACCAGAAACTGCTTCAGCTCCTTGGCAAAGAACTCACGCCACTGGCGCGCGCCCTCGTTGTAGACATCCATGCCGCCCTGAATCTGCTCCTCAATGCGGAGAAAGACGCGGGGAATCATGAAGCCTTCAATGCGCAGTTGCTTCGGGATGTAGCCCAGCAGCGGGCAGATCGTCTCGTCCACCTGGTCGCGGGCAAACTTGGCGCTGCCACGACGGGCCAGATACTCGCGCGCAATCCACTCCGCCATGAAGCCTACCTTCCATGCGCCAATGTGCTGGTTGGGAATCAGCACGTAGCGCGTGTCTGGCGTCTCCACAATCTGCTTGAGCAGCAGGTTGGCCTGGTCCACGCGGCGGCCGGTGGCAAAGGCCCAGTAGGAGCCCACGCCTTCTGACTGCATTTCTTTGGTCTTCTGCGCCTGGATGCTGGGGTTGGCGTGCCCGCGCGGAGCAACCAGACGCCACAGCCAGGCCAGAGCCGGGCTCAGTACGTGCATCATGGCTAGAATACCGTAGAGCTGGCTGTCCTTGTGCGTAGGAGGACAGCGCACGCCAAAGCTGCGCACATCCACCCGGTGCGGGCCGCTCAACACGCCCTCGCGCAGGTGCCGCGGCAAAATCACGCGCGGATTGGGGCAGAGCTTGCCCGGCGCGTCTTCCACGTGCTCCCAGGTCAGGCAGGTGCCACCCGGAACAATATAGTGGTTCAGGAAGACCAGCGGCTCGGGCGGATCGATGCACAGCCGCTCCAGGTCAGGCGCCGTGCCGTAGCTGTGGATGTGGTCCACGCGCACAAACCAGCCTGCCTCGGCGTCGGCAATCGTCAGCCGCCCGCCCTTCTGGAAGCTGGGATGGGCGCAGGCCATATCGTCTGCAATGGGTTGCAGATGGCAGGCTTCGGGCAGGTTCAGGGTGCGCTCTTCGTTGGTCACCACATTGCGGCCAATCAGCAGGCGGCCGTCTTCCATGCGGTGGATGTGCTCGGTCATCTCGCTCTTGCCGCCACCGCTGGCGCCTTCGTGCATGATGATGATCTGGTTCTCGTACGGCGTAACCACAGCAACGGCCGCGCAGTGGTTGGTGACCCAGCCCTCGTGCTCGCCACGGTCCAGCAGCATCGAGTAAACGCCCTTTTTGGCGCTGGGACCGGGATAGAGGTTGTAGGCAAAGACCTCCTGGTGGGTGGGCTTGCGGTCATGCACCACCACCTGGCGTCCGCCAAAGTGGGTATGGCGAAACGGAGGCGCGACGAACAGCACGCCGCCGGTGATCTTGAAGTTAGCGGGGACGTGGGTGCGGGGAATCATGCCCTGCAGGTCGGCCATGGCGGCGGCAAAGAAGGCTGCCTGACGGGGAACAATAAGCAGGCTGCCGTAACCCAGCGCCTTACCGCCGGCATAGAACGGCATGGCCACCAGTTCCTGGGTCTTGAGCCAGTCAAGGGTGGCGCGGCGGGTCTGGTCAAAGCTCTCGCCGAAACGGTCCTGGTAGGTGGGCTTGTCAGTGGGCAGGCTGTCGCCGATCACCATGGCATCGGGATCGCGGCGGCGCATCGAAGGGTCAGGAAAGTTGATGGCCAGGCCGTTGCGCGCCTTGGTAATGACCGCCTCGATAATGCGGCCCACACCGGGAGTCTGGAAGACAGCTTCGTAGACGCCATGGTCCTCGCGGTTGCCCAGCGTCCAGTCGGTTTCACCGCTGGTGCGGCCCAGGGCCCAGTCCATCAACTGCTGACGCGTCTCCGGAATCTGCACCAGAGGTGCGGCGCTCAGAACCTCTTGCACCGTCTCGGGCATCTCCATCTCTGCCCAGTTGGTCTGAAAATCGACAAATGTCCCGCTCACCTCTACGGTGTTCATGGTTCCACTCTCTTTCCAAAATTGGGGGAGATACGCACAGGCTTCGACCAAAAAGCCAAGGACGGTGCAACTTCTTTATCTCACTTCCTATGACAATTGGCAGTGAGCAGTGTCACAGTTTGGTAAAGGGTCCCGGAAATGCCCGGAAAGTGGCCCAAAAGCGAGAGGACATGCGCTGGCTGCACTGTAACGGCGCGGCCGAAACGGATGGGCGTGCATTACCCCATATTGATCCGGCCCTCCAATAGAAGCACTGTGCCCCATCCTCGCCACGCCCTTGTTTTTGTGGCTAGGGTGGGGAAGCTATGAAACTAATTCTGGGTCGGATCAATAGCCTGAGGAGCCGGATTGGACGGCGGGCCAAACCGCTCGCGCACCAGCTCCATCGCCTCGACAGCCGTGGCGATGGAGCCCTCCAGTTGCGCTTCTTCAGCGGCATGGAGCATCGTCTTGAACGCAGCGCCCGGTAGGTAGCCGGCGGCGATCAGCTCGCGGCCTGTGACCAGCAGCTGCGGGCGCACAGCATCGGCGGGCATCTGCTGCCAGCGCTCGCGCATGTACTCCCAGTTCTCCAGCCCACCCTTTGATGCCAGGCAGTCCATGCGGTGCAGGGCCAGATGCTGCTCAAAATGGTCGAGCCGGAAGAAGCGCTTCAGCGTGGAGGTCTTCATGCGCTGCGCGTCCATGAAGCGCATGTGGTTTTCAACCAGCGCCAGAATCTGGCGCGCCTCGTCGTTCGAGAAACGGAAGCGGCGGCAGATGTCGGCGGCAATGGCCACGCCCACCTCCACATGGCCGTCAAAGCGGATGCGATCTACCGCGCGGCGGAAGGTGGCCGGCTTGCCGATGTCGTGCAGCAACGCGCCCCAGCCGAGGCTCATCGGGCAGCCCGGTTCAAGCTGATCCAGCAGCAGCAGAACATGCGTCCACACATCGCCCTCGGGATGGAACTGCGGCGGCTGCTCCACGCCCACCATCTTCACGGCTTCCGGCAGAACTTCGGCCAGCAATCCCGTCTCCAGTAGCAGCTCAAAGGCGCGGCGCGCGTGGCCTTCGGTCAGCATCTTGGTCAGCTCGTCACGCACCCGCTCGCGACTGACGGAGGCAATGCGCGGGGCAAGGCTGCGGATCGCCGCCGCCGTCGCCGGATCGAGATCGAAGCCAAACCGCGCCACAAAGCGCACCGCTCGCAACATGCGCAGGTGGTCTTCCTCGAAGCGCGCCTCGGCGCGGCCAATGGCGCGCACCACTCCAGCGTCCAAATCGGCGAGGCCACCTACGTAGTCGATGACCGCCGCGCGAATGCGTTCTTTGTCGTCGAGCAGCTCTGCCCAAGCGGGAAAGGCCCCGGAGGGGCCACGCGAGAATAGCCCAGAGTGAAGCGCAGCGGAACCCTGGGAAGAGAGCCCATCCACGATGCCTGAGCCCTGGAGGGGCGGCGCGAAAGCATCCACGTCATCCACAGACTGGGCCAATAAATCGGCGGGTGCCCCAGGTCCGGGGTCCCCAACGACAGGTCTTCGTCGTTGGGGTGTAGGTCCCTCGCTTTTGGGGACCTGGGATGAATTCGCTCCGTTCCCGGCACACTCGTCCAGCAGGACCAGCGGATCGAACAGCAGCCCATTAATGGTAAAGTCCCTCCGCCGCACGTCTTCTTCGGCGCTCAACGTATACCGCACCGCGTCCGGATGCCGCCCATCGGAGTAGACCCCATCCGACCGGAACGTCGCCACCTCCGTAACCACCTGCGCCACCTCCGATGGACCAGACTCGGTAGCATCTTCCTGGGAGCAGGCCTGAGACACCAGCACCACCCCAAAGTGCGCCCCCACGGCAAAAGTGCGCGGAAACAGGTCCAGGACCACATCCGGCGTAGCGCTGGTGGCCACGTCGTAATCCGACGGTTCACGGCCCAGCAGCAGATCGCGCACGCACCCCCCCGCCAGGTAAGCCTCATAGCCCTCGCCGCGCAGACAGCGCAGAAGGCGGAGGGCGGCTGCGAGTTGGGGGGCGGCAGACATGTGTGACACCATTCTCGCTCACACCGGGCACAGGCGGAACCTGAGGTTGAGCCCCGCCAACCCCGCTAAACTAGAACCATGTCCTCGCGCGGCCTCATTCTGGCGATTGAATCCTCCTGCGACGAGACGGCGGCGGCCATCGTCGAGCGTGGATCGCGCACGCTGGCCTCGGTCGTTGCCTCGCAGATTCCCACTCATGCCCGCTACGGCGGCGTGGTGCCGGAGCTGGCCAGCCGCGAGCATCTGCGCGCCGTGGTCCCCGTGGTGCGGGCCGCGCTCAGCGATGCTGGCATTGGCTTTGCCGACCTGGACGCGCTGGCCGTGACCAGCGGCCCCGGTTTGGCAGGCGCTCTGCTGGTGGGCATCAGTTACGCCAAGGCGCTGAGTCTGGCGCGGCAAATTCCCCTGGTCGCCGTGAACCACCTCGAAGGGCACATCCATGCTGTGCTGTTGAACGAGCGTGAGGTAGCGCTGGCTGCCGGCCAGCCCGACCCAGCCGACGAGCCGGCCTTGGCGCTGGTGGTCTCCGGCGGCCATACGCATCTCTATCTGGCGCAGCCTGCGCATGGGGTTGGGCAGGGTCTGTGGACCTACAAGCTGGTGGGTCGCACGCTGGACGATGCCGCCGGCGAGGCTTACGACAAGGTAGCCAAGCTGCTCGGCCTGGGCTATCCGGGCGGCCCGTGGATCGATTCGCTGGCCCGCTTCGGCAATTCGCGGGCAGTGCCCTTCGCCTTCTCGCAGATCAAGACCAAGGTGCACCTGGAAGGCAAGGCCCCCCGCACCAAAGCGGCCAGAACCGCGCCCATCGCCAAGCTCGATCCGCGCCTGTTGTTCTCGTTTTCCGGCATCAAGACGGCCGTACTGCGCTACGTGGAGTTGAACGGGCTACGCGCTGAAGCCGAGGCGCGCACGCCGAAGACGCTCGCCGACCCCAAGCCTCCGCAAACCCGCGAGGCGGCGCTCGAACTCTGCCCGCAGCCGGTGCTGGACCTGGTAGCCAGCTTTCAGCACGCCGTGGTTGGCGACCTGATGAAGAAGACCTTTGCCGCGGCTGAAGCGCTGGGCGCCAAGCGCGTGCTGGTAACCGGTGGCGTGGCGGCCAATCGCGAACTGCGCGCGCGGCTCACGGCCGAAGCCCAGCGGCGCGGCATCCGGGCAGCATTCCCCACCATGGCGCTTTCTACTGACAACGCCGCCATGATCGGCGCGGCAGCCTGGCCACGGTTTCTGGCTGGGGAATTCGCGGCCGGCGACCTTTCGGCCGATCCGGCGCTGGCACTGGGCGTCTAGGAAGAACTCACAAACACCCCATCGCCAGCCGTACCAGATCGGCAAGGGCACTGATCTTCGTGGTTGTCAGCTTTCGGTGTCCTTCGACTGGCGTAGCGAGCTGTTCCTTGTGGATGGTGGTGATGTTGTCCGCCCATAGAACCGAATCCTCGCGAAGGCCAGTTTCCCCAATTGGTAGAAGAAGATGAAACGGCCCCACCTTGTGCACAGAGGTAGAGAGCGGCACAGCCAGAACAGTTGTCGCACGCGGGTTGGTGTTGCGGGCGTCGAGCGAAACAATCACGCCCGGACGCTTCTTACCCGGCGTGTCGGTTGGAAACTGCATCCACCAGATTTCACCGCGTCTCGGTACCGCCATCTCGGTCGGGCTCATTCCGGCACTCCTGCGAACATGTTCGGTCCGGCACCGCGCGCCCAGGAGTCTTGCTCGGCCAATTCCTCGTCCGTTGCATTGTCGTAATACTCCTTGACTGCCGCATCCAGTTGCCGCAACTGCTCTTGCTGAGCCAGCTCCCGCAAAAGCATGTCGAGCGCCTCGGAATCCGAACCGGCATTGCGGTCGACACGCATTTGCCGGACAAATTCCAGCGATTCCGGCGTCAGCGTGAAGCTGGCTTTGAGTTTCCGTGGTGTCGTATAGGTTGCCATGCCGATTATCCTACCATATATCTGATATATTTCAGACCTACAATCTTACCAATACCAGGCAGGGAGGACACCGAGGTACTTCAGCAGGAGAAGAGCCTGAAATCGGATGCACTGATACAATCAGATGGGCCAGAAACGGCTGAATCCCCGCGTTTCCGGGCAAGATGATCGACCGATGACTCTCAGCCTTTTTAATACTTTGACCGGACAATTCGATCCGATCGCGCCCTCCGACGGCAAAGCCTTTCGCATGTACGCGTGCGGGCCAACCGTCTATGACTTTGGCCACATTGGCAACTTCCGCACCTTCCTTGAAGTGGACGTGCTGCGACGCTTCCTGCTGCTGTCCGGCATTCCTGTGCACCACGTCATGAACATTACCGACGTGGACGACAAGATCATCCGTAATGCCGGGTTGGCAGGCGTTCCCATCTCGGAGTACACGCGCCCCTTCGAGCAGGCCTTCCTCGACGACCTGGATACGCTGCGCGTCCAGATGCCGGAGCAGATCGCCCGCGCCACCGAGCACATTGACCGCATGGTGGAGCTGATCCAGAAGCTCGCGGCTGCAGGAGCTGCCTACCAGACCGAGGACGGCTCCTGGTACTTCCGTCTGGCGGCGTTTCCTGAGTACGGCAAGCTCAGCAAGAAAGACCTGAGCGGCATGGAAGACGGCGCGCGTGTCGATCTGGATGAGTATGAGAAGGACTCGGCCCGCGACTTTGCGCTCTGGAAAGCTGCCAAGCCCGGCGAACCTTCCTGGGATACGGCCATTGGACGCGGCCGTCCAGGCTGGCACATCGAGTGCTCGGCCATGGCCATGGAGTATCTTGGTGAGACCTTTGACCTGCACGCGGGCGGCGAAGACCTGATGTTCCCGCATCACGAAAACGAGATCGCGCAGAGCGAGAGTGTTACCCACAAGCCGCTGGCGCTGCATTGGATGCATGTGCGCTTTCTGCTCGTCGACGGGCGCAAAATGTCGAAGAGCGAAGGCAATTTTTATACGCTGCGCGACTTGCTGCTGAAGGGTTACAAGGCTTCGGCGATCCGGCTGGCGCTGATTTCGGTGCCCTATCGCCACCAGCTCAACTTCACCTTCGACGGATTGGTGGAGGCGACGGCTGCCATCGAGCGCCTGCGCACCTTCATTGAGCGGCTGACCAAGGCCAACCTCGCGGCGGGCGAGACTCCTGCCTTGCAGGACGCGGCCAAGAAGGCGCGGGCGGAATACTTTGCCGCGCTCGATAACGACCTGAATACGGCGGAAGCGCGCGCGCCCATCTTCGACCTGGTGCGCGCGGCCAACACGGCCATCGATCAGGGCCAGCTGCTGGCCGGCGACCGCGATGCAATTCTCGCCGTGCTCAAAGACTTCGACGCGGTCTTCGATGTGCTGGAAGATCGCGACGCAGAGGCAACCAAAGCCGCGCTCGAATGGGCTGAGACGGCCGGACGCATGGCCGATGTAGCGCCGGAGCTTGTCGCCAGCCAGTCGCTGACCGATGAGGCCATTGATGCGCTGGTGGCCGAGCGGACGCTGGCGAAAAAGCAAAGAAACTTCACCCGCGCCGACCAGATTCGCAACGAGCTTGCAGAGTTAGGCGTCGTTATCGAAGACTCCCGCGACGGCGTGCGCTGGAAGCGGAAGTAACCCTGAGGCTTTGCAACTGCAAGCCTGGTTCCAAGGAATTATTGCTGTACAGACATCGTCTTAACTACAGACATCGCCTGAACAGCGTGCTGTGTTTGCCCCGTAGGGGCAAAGTGAAAATAGCCCAGGGCAACCCTGAAGCAGAGCGAAAGGGGCAGCCCTGGGAACAACGTCCGAAGAAGGGCATCGCGCCCCGTAGGGGCGCTGTGAACTGGAGGTCAAGAAAATTATGGAAGCGAACGAAGTACAGGAACTGCAGGAACACGCCGAGCACGGAGCGCATGAATCGATGCTGCGTCCGGTCGCATTTACCATGAGCCTTCTGGCGGTGCTGGTAGCTGTCACCACGGTGCTCGGCCATCGCACGCACACTGAGGCCATCATCGCGCAGACCCGCGCGGCGGTGGAGCAGAATCGCGCGGCTGACATGTGGAGCTTTTACCAGGCCAAGAAGATTCGCTCCAACGATACGGAACTTACGGGCAATCTCCTGAAGGTGCTGGCGATTGCCGACAAGCCCGCTGCTGCAAAGCTCGAAAAGAGCTATGCGGACCACCAGAAGAAGTGGGATGAAGACCTGAAAGATGAAGAGAAACAGGCGCGCGAAAAAGAAGATCAGGTCAAGGATTACGAAAAGGAAGTAGGCGCGGCGGAACTGCGCGCCAACCGCTTCGATCTGGCCGAAGCGCTGCTCGAGATCGGCCTGGTCATCACGTCCGTCACGCTGCTCACGCACAAGCGCACGTACTGGTTCCTGGGGCTGGCATTCTCCGCGGGTGGAATTATCTCGGCGCTTTCGGTGCTGCTGCTCAAGTAACTCCAGGTCACGATGCCAGAAGGCAGAAACCGCCGTTTCCGTGCAAAACGGAGCGGCGGTTTTTTATTGGATTGCAGGCTCATTCATCAAGTTACGGGCATGGGAGCGTGTTGCTCAGATTCATCGCAGGAGGGGAGCACTGGATTTATACTTGGCTCCGAGTAACCTCCGGAGAACGCTGCGATGCAAAAACAGGATTTGGCTGCGGTTGCCTTGATTTTTCTTTCAGGATGCCTATCGTGCGCAGCGCAGGAATCCACGCCCGCCGTTCCCGTGCAAGCACAGGAGTCAGGCAGTAGTTAGCAGGGTGAGTGGGGCGCGTTTACCCACTTCTCGTCGGTGGGCAAGGCGATGGCGTACTACGAGGGCCAGAGCGTGTCCATCCACGATTGTGCGGCGCAGCGGTGCGCTCTGAGCTTTGAGGTTCTGGCGCATACCAATCACGCTGAAGCCAAAGGCGACCTCACGGTGGAGAGTGATGCTCGCGCGATTGCACGGCTCGGCAGTTTCACCGCTCCCCGCTGCACCCTGACACTGGAGAAGACCGACGGCGATAGGCCATCGATTACGGTGCGACTGAACACGGGCGACTGCTCGTACTTTGCTACGCTTGGTGCGAGTTTTGAGCACGTCTATCCGCTGCACTCGCGCGCATTGTTCTTTGCCAGCGGTGTAGCTGCATGTTACGCATCCAAAGAGCGGGCCATGCTCACGCTTTGTGCCGATCCGGAACTGGAGCAACTGGCGAGCGACTGGACCACAGAGTATTGGAAGGCTGTAGACGTCGATGGGAAGCGTCCGCAGACAGAGGCGGAGCGTGAAAAGATTCTTGGGACGTGCGAATCGAGTTCCGATGTACCCGCGTGCCTGAAAAAGAGTTTCTCTAATGCGACCGTACAACTCAAAGACCACCAGAAGAGTTGGATGACTGCGATAGGGGAAGTGGGCGACGCGGCCGAAGCGCAAAAAGCGATTGCCGCAATTGTGGGAAGTTACCGGCGCACATTCGCGAACGGCGACGTGCAAGGAGATCATTTCCAATCGACCGATACCCTCAATATCCAACGCGAGAGCGCTGGCTCAATCAAGGTAACAGTGCAACTGGAATTCTTCAACGGGCGCCAGTGCTCGCATGAGGGCGTAGCTGCCTACCGGAAGACGGGGTTCTTCACGGAAGTGGTGCGAAGGGATTTCGACGAGAAGACTGGTCCGCCGTGCGTCTTTGAGGTGTTATCAACTGCACGCGGCATTGAATTGCACGACCCGACCGGGATGTGCAAGATGCAGGATTGCGGTGCTCGCGGGGGCTACAACGGAGCAGTCTTTGCGTATAACGAGCGCGTGGGCAACGTTCCTTCAGGTGCAAAGCAGATTGTACCGACTGTACCGAAATAGCAATGCGCGAGTCAGTGGCGAGAGAGCGGAAAAATGCGGTTGCGCCTTGGCCCGCAGCGGCTGACAATAAGAGGCCATGAACGTAATCAAGAGGCTGCGCATCGGATGCGAGGAAAAGGCTATCGCCCTGCTTGACTGGATTGGCAGCCGCAGCGGCAAGCCTGTGCTGCCTGCCCATCTGCTCACCGGCACGCGTGGCGAGGATGCAGCGCTGTTTTACTTGCGGCGCAAAGGCTACGTCGTGGTGGCGCGGCGCTGGTCACCGGGCGACGAGCCAGGCGATATTGACCTCATCGCGTGGCAGGGGCCGATCCTGTGCTTTGTCGAGGTGAAGACCCGCACCGCGCATGACATGACTCCCGCCGAAGCAGCCGTGGACGACCACAAGCGCACCATGCTCCGCAGGCTGGCGCGACGCTATGTGCAGCAGCTTCCGCAGGTCGCATGGCCAGCGGTGCGCTTTGACGTGATCGGCGTTTACCTGCTGCGGGCAAAGCCGCCGGAGTTTGTGCACTTTGAAAGCGCGTTCGACATGCGCGAGCAAAGTGAGCAGCGCTGACGGTTTGCCCTATTGAGCCGGCCCTCTAATAGAAGCACCGTGCCCCATCCATTTCGCATGCCTTATTGCGAAATGGATGGGAGGCCGATACCTTCTTTAGGGCCGGATCAACCGCCCTTGGCGTCTTCAAACTCTTCGTGCCAAGCCATCTGAATGGCTTCAAGCCGCGGTTCGTTCGACTTCTGCGGATCGTCGGCGAAGCCTTCAAGTTCGATCACGTAGCGATGCAGATCCGTGAACCGCACCGCGAGCGGGTCGAGGTCGGGAAACTTCTCCTGCAGTTGTATGCCGATCTCTTCGGCATTGGTCCAGAGAATCTCGCGGGTCATCTTCTTTTCCCTTTGGTTAACTGCTCTTGGCGGAAGTCTTGTTTTGAAAGGGCACGGCTTTAGCCCCTGGGGGACGATTCTTTCACGATTTCTACTTTCACCACAGGCTGCTAAGTCGTTCTTACTTGTTCTCGGCCAGCGTAAGCGGCTTGCCTTCTGAGGTGTAGTTGCGGTTCCAGCTGGGAATCTCCACCACGTAGTCGCCGGGTTTGGTAATCACGGCCTGGCAGCCGAGGCGCGAGTTCAATTGCTGATCGGCAGCCATGTCCAGACGGTCGAGCTCGTCGTCTTCGGCTTCGGTAAGTCCATCGGCGCCGTCCTTGATCAACACGTGGCAGGTGGAGCAGGCGCAGACGCCGCCGCACGCATGATCGAGAAAGATGCCGTTGTTCTCCGCTACATCTAGAAACGACATTGGCTTGCCGTGGTGCTCGTAGGGCAGTGTGCCGAACTCGAATTCAACTGTCTTGCCTTCGGGCTGAAAAGTGACGCGGACCAGCTTGTCGACAGGAATTGCTGCGGTGGTGCTGGACTGATTCTGACTCATAAGGGTGTCTCCAAACTGCATTCCGGTGGCGGCGTATGGTATCTTCTGCACCGATCCGCGCGCTGAACGGTGGTTCTTGTAACACTCTTGTAGATGCTCCGGGCCTCTACTCCGATTCGCCCCCAACCTCGTATTGCGCCGTCTTTCCGTCAGGGAAGATGAGTTCATAGCGCCGCTCGTACATCCCTCCCTGAATCAGCTTATAACTGGCCATACGTGCCCGATAGTCACCCACCGGCAATGCCCAGGGCATCGAGCCAAGTGCAATCAACTGATACTTCTTCCCATCGATGACAACCCGCAATACCTGCTGTTGCTGCATGGAGTAGCCCTGCAGCTCCGAAGAGCTGACATGCACCTTGATCGGATACTCTTTCACAGACCCATTCTGCGCAAAGCTCACCACAGAAGCAGAAAAAAGAAGAACGATACAAAGAAGATGTTTCATCTCAGTTTCCTCCGGCTCGCATTATTGCACATGCCCGAGCGGAGCCTAAACCGAACAATCGCCTCTGCCGGAAGAGTCGCTACTTGAACTCCGCCGGAGCGAAGACATGCGGCGCGGTTACGCCCTCGTCGAGATCGTTGCCAGCCGCATCCATTGTTTTGCCGCGAATGGCGGTGGTCACGGCCGAGTCCATCATCAGTTCCGCAAAGCGGCGCGTGGATTGGTCGAGTGCGGCAATGCCCTTGCGAATTGCGTCCAGATCGTCGGTGTCTTTGACTGAGAGCAGATAGTCGCGCACCACGGCAACGGCCTTCTGTTCTTCGTCGCTCAACTGATGCCACGCCGGGTTCTGCGGCGCGCGCTCGACCGCTGCCAGAATGGTCTCGGCCTCGTTGCGCGTCTCAATCAGCAGGCGTTTGGCAAAGTCGTCTTCGGCGTGGTCGAACGAGTCCAGGATCATGCTCTCCACCTGCTCATCGGTGAGCCCATAGGTCGGCTTTACCTCAATCTTTGAAGCCTTGCCGGAGCGCTGCTCAACGGCTGTGACGTGCAGAATGCCGTCGGCATCGATGAGGAAGCGAACCTCGATGCGCGGCAGCCCGGCGCTCATGGGCGGAATGCCTTTGAGGTCGAAGCGCGCCAGCGAGCGGCAATCGGATGCCAGTTCGCGCTCGCCCTGCACCACGTGGATGGCCACATTGGTTTGCCCATCAACGCCGGTGGTGAAGTGCTCAGTGGCCGAAGCAGGAATGGTGGAGTTGCGCTGAATGATGCGCGCCACCGTACCGCCCAGAGCCTCGATGCCGAGCGAGAGCGGTGTCACGTCCAGCAGCAGCATCTCGTCGGTGGCTTTGGAACTGCCGGCCAGAATGTCTGCCTGCACGGCTGCGCCCAGCGCCACCACTTCGTCGGGATTCAGCTCGGTGTGCGGCTTTTTGCCGCGCGCTTTCAGGTGGAAGAGATCGTCAACAAGCTGACGAACCGCGGGGATGCGCGTGGAGCCGCCCACCAGCACCACTTCGTCAATCTGCTCAGCCGTAATGCCGGCGTCGGTCATGGCGTGGCGACAAGGGCCAGCCGTGCGCTCCAGAACCGGCTCGATGAGCAGTTCGAAGACATCGCGCGGAATCTCGCGCTGATAGCGGTCGCCGTTGGGCAGCTCAATGTCGAAGCTGGCCACGGGCTCGCTCGATAGCTTGATCTTGATGTCGATCACTTCCTTGCGCAGCGCCTGCACTGCGTCAGGGTGTGCGCGCAAATCAACGCCGTGCTCGGAGTGAATCTCGTCAAGCGCGATGGCCAGCAGCAGATTGTCGATGTCGTCGCCGCCCAGGTGCGTGTCGCCGTTGGTCGACTGTACCTCGAAGATGCCGTCGTTGAGCTTGAGGATGGAGATGTCGAAGGTGCCGCCGCCGAAGTCGTACACGGCAATGGTGCCTACGTTGGCGCGGTCCAGGCCATAGGCCAACGCGGCTGCCGTGGGCTCGTTCACCAGGCGCAGCACTTCGAGGCCAGCCATGCGGCCCGCGTCCTTGGTGGCCTGGCGCTGTGCATCGTTGAAGTACGCGGGTACGGTGATTACTGCCTGCGTTACTGGCTGGCCAAAGAAGCGCTCTGCATTGCGCTTGAGTTGGCGTAGCACGTAAGCCGAAATCTCCGGCGGCGTGAACTTCATCTCGCCCAACTGGATGCGCGGAACCTCGCCCGCCTCCACGTCATCGGCCAAGCGGAACGGGAACAGCTTCAGCTCGCTCTGGATCTCTTCCAGGCCGCGGCCCATAAGCCGCTTCACTGAGTAAACGACGCGGTCGGGAGTCTGGATCAGCGCCTTGCGCGCACTATTGCCCACGGTAACCGTAGGCCGGCCGCCTTCCGCCATGGGATCGAGCGCCACCACTGAGGGCACAAGGTTCGATCCATCCACGCCAGGAATCACAACGGGCTTATCGCCCTCCATAAATGCGACCAGGGAGTTAGTGGTTCCCAGGTCAATACCTACAACGCGTCCTTCAGACATGTTATTGTTCAAGCTCCCAAAGTCTCGGTAACATCGCGGAGAAGATTGCTCAGATAACGGCGGCGGTCCAACAGCGCCACCATGGCCTTTTGCGCAGACTTGCGTGCAAAGGTGTCACCGCCGTCCCAGGCCTTCCAATGCGCGCGCAGGTCCTGGTCTACTTCTTCGAGCAGTACGGTGAACTTCTGCTTCGCCTGTTCGAGCGAGCCTTCAAGCTCGATAACCTCAGGCGAGACAGGCTGATTCTTTTGTGCGGTAGCCTCTGCGCCCTTGCGTGTCGCGCGCATCTCTTCCAGCTGCATGTTCAGCTCGAAGACCTCTTCCAGCAGATCGGCAGGAACTCTTGAAGGGTCCTTGCGATCTTTGCCGCTGTGCTCTTCGCCGATCTCCGCCCCTTCAAGCTTGAGCAGATATTCGGTGCGGCGAATGGGATCGCGCAGCGTGCGATAGGCGTCGTTGAGCAGCGCCGTATCGGCCAGGCTCCACTCGCGCTCGTTGCCCTCTGCGCGGGCAAAGCGGTCGGGGTGCAGTTTGCGGCTGAGGCGATGGAAGGAATGCTCGAGTTCGACAAGGTCAAGGTTCAGGCGCGGCTCAAGTGAGAAGACGGAAAAATAATCGCCGCCGGGAGGCGGCTGAATCTTGCTGCAATGCGGACAAAAAAGCGTGGACTCTACATGGCTGATCGAACAGGACCAACAGGCAACCGGAACCGCGGAATCGAGAACCTTGAACATGACATCACCCCGCTATCGGGTTTTACGACGAAAAGGACGAACCACAACCACAGGAACGCGACGAGTTCGGATTGATGAAGTTGAAGCCCTGGCGCATGAGGGTCTCCTCATAGTCCAGAGTCATGCCGTGCAGATAGATAAACGACTTGGGATCGACAAAAACGCGCACACCATCGAAGTCGTACACGCGGTCGCGCTCGCGCGGCTGGGTGTCGAACTTGATAGTGTAGGAAAGCCCCGAACATCCGCCGCCCAACACGCCCAGTCGCAGTCCGCCTTCAGTGGGCGAGATGCCTTCCTTAGCGATGGCGATGCGAATGCGCTGGATGGCCTTCTCGGTAATCTGAATACCCTGTGCGGGCGGTGCCTGCGGCGCAGCAGACTGCGGCTGCGGCATCACTGCATCCGTCTGCGCTTGCGATCCGATACTGACGAAGTTGGACATATTCCGTCTTCCTTTGCGCGTTCTGTTCGGTGCTGAGGGTTTGCCGATTGACCGGCCGCGCATCCCCTCAGGTGGCGTGAGCCCCTCAACGTGCGAGGGGCTCTTCCGTACAAGCGAAAAGCTCGTACCCGCTAATCCTGCTTACTGCGCCGCAGCTTCCGCTGTAACAGGGGCTGCCACGCCGTTCTTCTTCTTCCAGTCGCCAATAGCCGCGCGAATGGCGTCTTCCGCCAGCACCGAGCAGTGGATCTTGACCGGAGGAAGCGATAGCTCCTTCACAATGTCGGTGTTCTTGATCTCGAGCGCATCCTCAACAGAGCGGCCCTTGATCCATTCCGTGGCCAGCGACGAGCTGGCAATGGCCGAGCCGCAGCCGAAGGTTTTGAACTTGGCCTCTTCGATGATCTGCGTTTCGGGGTTCACCTTGATCTGCAAACGCATCACATCACCGCATTCGGGAGCACCAACCAAGCCGGTGCCAACCTCCTGCGAAGCCTTGTCGAGCGTGCCCACGTTGCGCGGATTGTTGTAGTGATCGACGACCTTATCGCTGTATGCCATGTTGTTTACTCCTCCTGCGGGGGAAGCCGCGGTGTACTACTGTTTGATTCGGCGGCGACTGCTGCCGATGCTTCTTGTTCAGGGGCTGAGGCCCCTCGATCTTCTTGCCACTCAAGCGGCCCGGCTAGAGCATTGTCGCTTTTGCTATAGACTTCCGTGCCCCATCCATTTCCGCGTTTTTTGCGGAAATGGATGGGATACCAATGAAATCCAGGTCTACACCATTCCGTAAAATGTTCTAAATCCGTTCCCTGTTACAAA
>Ga0302267_10000388_pt1 | contig 58344 bp, 44 predicted proteins | sample III_Bog_E1_3_FD_194555 | JGI IMG/M metagenome (GOLD analysis project Ga0302267, IMG submission 194555) | Peat permafrost microbial communities from Stordalen Mire near Abisko, Sweden - III_Bog_E1_3 | ecosystem: Environmental > Terrestrial > Soil > Wetlands > Peat | place: Sweden: Abisko...
CCGATTTCTTGAGATGCGACTGCGGCCCGTCTTCGCGGATGAACTGGCCGATCTGAAACTCGCGCAGCTTGTGGATAACCCATGGACCGATGAACAGCGCAATCAGCAGCGCCGTGAGCGAGGCAAATGCGGTGCGAAACGTCAGGTATCGGAAGATCCGGAACGGATGAAAGAACGGAAACAGCTTTTCGTAGAGCAGCCAGTAAAGCAAAGAGCCTCCAAGGCCGGAATGAGGCGGGTTTCAGGATGATTCTACAGCGCCGGGAGTGTGCAGGCTGTTGGAAAACATGGTGCGCCCTTGGCGATGCTGATGCCTTGGTTGTGTCTTGCCCGATCACGCGCTGTCAGCGAAAAATGCGCTTGTCGACGTTCATATTGGCCAACTGGCATGGTTATCGCGCCATTTGGCCTGGGATGCAAGACTGGCGGCTGCAGGGATGGTACAGTTTCAGGAATGGCGACCATCCGGACGGAACACTTCGGGCGTCCTTTCTTTGACATTTCAGGAACAAGCGGACTGCATGGGCTCGATCTCAGTTCTACCGAGCAGTATAACCTTGGGTGGAAGCAGAATTTGCGGCAGACCGCAACTGTCTTTCTACTCCTTCCACGCTCCATTCCTGCACTTGCTCTTTCTTGTCCACCGAACATCGCACCACCAGTTTTTCTCCGTCAGCCAACAGACCCTTGCTCGCATCGCATCTCTCGGGGAGACTCAGACTTCCTACATACCGGCCGGTCTCGACATCCCACAAGCCAATACCGCTACCGCCCGAGAAGTCGATGTAGAACGGAGCCGCAAGCCATCGGCCACTCGCCCACCAAACCGGATCTACATGCGGACTGGAAGCCCACTCCACTGGCCAGTATTCGTGCAGCTTTTTGCCGTCCTTCAGGTTCCAAACGTCCAGGTGCCATTCACCGCGTTTCCGTTCGTCCTCGTCGCTCGGTTCACTATAAACAGCTAGCCGCAAACCATCCGGCGACAATGCAAACCCCCACACGAAGCCCACCCCATCCAGCGGAAAAAGTTTCCGATGAGATTGCATATCCCAAACCTCGGTTCTCCGATTCTTTTTGACGGCAATTCCGAGCCGCCAATCCGCAAACGGGAGATACTCCGTCAGTCTCTGCGGAAACACCCGCGAATCAGCGATAAGTTCCCATTCGCGCGTATCGTAAAGCACAACCCCTTCGTGGCAGAGTAACGTAACAAGAAAATAGCCGCCGTCCGGTGAGAAATTGCCGCCTGCGTCGCATCCTCCATTGGCTGGCTGCCAGGTTTCGGGGATCTTGCGAAGAACTTTACTCACGGAAAAATAGCCAGATCCCGGTCGAGTACTGCCTTGGACAACCTCAAGTGTGTTATTCGAACCATCGTGGAAGACAGCGATCGTCTTATTGGGACTGACGATGAGGCCACAGATATCGCCTCCGCATTCCTCATGTTTGGCCGCCCAGAGACCGCTGGTTTCCGTCTGCTTTGCAGACCAAACCGTATCCGGATGAAGCACAGGCGTTCGAACGCTGATTCGCACACCTGTCACGCGGATCAGTTCGATGATCTTGTCGGGGAGATTTGCTGTGTCATACAATCGGACCAGATTTTGGTCGTTACGATGCACAGTCACCAGCAATCTCCGTTCAGGCGGTGGAACACGATGGCCGTCCTCGGGAAGACGTTCGATCAATGACTCGATGCGCGCCAGAGATTCAGGGAGTAACTTGCCGGTCCCGCCACGTGCCTCACCTCCGCCGTCGGCAAAGCTATTCTCCTCGCCATCTGTGGAGACTTGTATGCCTACCCAAGTTGTCCCCCAATCGCACAAGCCCTGAGAGGATGCCTCTTTGGCGTCGGACTGACGATCTTCGTATTCCGGCGACGTGATCGTGAGTTCAATGGGATGTCCGCCGAATAAGTAGTCTTGTCGTGAAGACGGCTTGCGCCAGTTGCCGACAAGTCCTTCATAGGTGGCCCCACCCCCGCAGATTTCAGCCACGGATTTGGTGCTTGCGCTCGATGGAGCACCGGGTGCTTGCACAGCCGATTGCGCAAATAACGCCGCTGTCAAGACGCTGTTCAAGAAAAAGAAGTGCAAGCCGTACTTCATCTTCGGCCTCTCGGTTTTGCGATAAACATCACAGTTCCCTTACTGCTCTGAAGGGCGCTGCGCCCGCAATTCCACCTGTCCTCTATCGCGCGTTGCGCGATTTCAGGGTGTCCATGCAGGGAAGTATCTCATTGCTCGACAGAAACAGCTTGCAAAAATCATTTGCAAGCCGATTTCCAGTTGCCAAATATCGTGCGCAATGGATCGCGGGCGGTTAACCGCCCGGCCGGAATTTGCACCACTACCGACTGCCGGGCGCGCCGGCGGTCTGCCGCTTCAGTTCGTCTTCAAATGCCTGCTCCCGTTCAGCGATATACCCTTTGTAGTCATCAGGAGCGATAAACGCGTTCCGCTCTCCGCCTTTCCAGCGGGCATACTTTTCTTTCAGGTCGAAGTATTGGCCGTGAGCGCCGAGAAAGATGTCGCAGGGCAGCGCCTTGAGCACCCGAAAGCCCTGCGCGTAGTCGGCGGCAATTGCCGGGTAGTTTTTGTTATCCACCAGCTTGTAGCCGGGGTTGACGTTGGGGCTGCCGACGATAACCACGTGCAGCGGACGGCCCGCATCCACTTCCGCAACGCCGGGTTCATCCAGCGCCCAGGTAGTGGTGCCCTTGGTGTGGCCGGCGGTCTTGTGGGCCGTCAGGACCGTTTCACCGAGCGAAACAGTATCGCCGTCATGCAGCACGCGATCGACATGCGCGGGCGGGTACCAGTTCTCGCTCTTTGCGCCATAGGCGAAGTCGGCCTTGCCGCCTGACTCGACCACCGGCACATCCCCATCCATCACAAAGTACTTCGCCCCGGTCAGCTTGATCACCTCCGCCGCGCCCGCGCAATGGTCGTTGTGCGCATGGCTGATGAGCAGTATCTTGACATCGCTGAAGTGGAAGCCCAACTGCTCCATGCTTTTCTCGATCAGCGGCACATTAGCCTCAAAGCTGCTGTTGATCAGAATGTCTCCCTTGGGAGTGACAATCAGATACGACCCGAGGTCCGCGCTGCCCACGTAATAAATATTCCCTGCAATTCGGAAAGCAGGAAACGGCGTGGTCCACGACGCGTCCGCCCTGGCCGAAACCTGCATGGCAGCGATCATTACAACAGCAATCAGCACCTGCCTGATACCAACTCGCACCACCCTCACTCCCCCTCCACAGCCGGATTCCCGGCCCTGACCGCCTCGATAGCCCGCTCCAGATGCACGCCGCGCGAGCCCTTCACCAGCACCACGTCGCCCGGCTGCAAATTCATCAGCAGCCAGCGCCCGGCGGCTTCGGCGTTGGGAAGGAACAATGCGGCCACCCCGCCCTTGCAGGCGGCGGCGGCCAGGTGTTCCGCGTTGCCGCCAACCCCGGCAACCAGGTCGATTCCGGCCTCGGCGGCGGCGCGTCCGCAAGCGGCGTGCAGCGCGGGGCCATGGCCGCCCATCTCCAGCATCTCCCCTGCTACCAGGATGCGGCGTCTCGCCGGACGCGCGGCCAGCGTGCGAATCATGGAGCGCAACGCCTCGGGATTCGAGTTATAGCTGTCGTTCAAAATGGTTGCGCCGCCAATCTCCAGAATCTGCCCGCGCTTGTCGCCAGCCGTCAGCGACCCGAGCGCCTCGACCGCCGCATCCAGCTCGACTCCCGCTTCCAGCGCAACCGCCAAACCCGCCAGCGCATTCGACGCGTTGTGCGCTCCCAGCAGGTGAAGCGTCAGCCAGCCCTCGCGATTCCCGGCGCGATAACGCACGTGCAGTCCGTCAACATCCTCTTTGCTCTCAAGGTATTGCGGATCGGCACACGGCCCAGCGCCAAAATAAACCACTCGCCCCGGAAACTCGCGGCCAAACTGCGAGACGTAAGGGTCGTCGCAGTTCAGGAAAGCCACGCCGTTGGCTGGAAGCGCGGCCACCAGTTCGAACTTGGCGCGGGCAATGCCGCCCTGGCCCTCGGAAAAGTTTTCAATATGCGCCGTTCCCACGTTTGTCACCACACCCCAGTCGGGTGCGGCGATGCGCGCCAGCGCCGCGATCTCGCCTATGTGGTTCATCCCCATTTCCACAACCGCAACTTCATGTTCCGGTTCCAGGCGCAGCAGTTGCAGCGGCAGGCCGAAGCCATTGTTCAGATTGCCTTGCGATTTCAGCACCTTGAACTTGGCGCCCAGCGCGGCGGCCACTGCTTCTTTGGTTGTGGTTTTGCCTGCCGAGCCGGTAATGGCCACCACCCGCCGGCCCCACTGGCGGCGCACATGCGCGGCCAGGGACTGCAGCGCAATCAGCGGATCTTCGGTAATCAGCAGGGGCGCCCTTAGCGCGGCGTCGGGCAACCCTGCCACCAGCGCCCGCCTCACCACCGCCGCAACCGCCCCGCGCTCCAAAGCCGCGGTCACAAAATCGTGCCCATCCAGCCGGTCGCCACGCACTGCAAAGAACAGCTCTCCGGGCGACACGGTGCGCGAATCGATCGAGTACCCGTTGACTTGCAGCAGGCCCGAAGCCTCAACGCTGGCCGGAGCCTCAAGCACCGCGCCCGCGCCAATTGCCGCCTCTGCCAATGTCAGCTTCATTGCTCTCCACCATAGCCCAATTCCCCCAGCGCCGATAGTGCCGTCGCGGAGTCATCGAAAGGAATCGTGCTATAGCCCAGAATCTGTTCCTTCTCGTGGCCCTTGCCGGCAATCAGCACAACGTCGCCCGGCGCCGCCGCCTTCAGCGCCACTCGAATGGCTGCGGCGCGATCCGGCTCCACGGTATATTTCACCCCGCTGGCCTTCAACCCCGGCTCAATCTCGGCCAGAATCGCCATCGGCTCTTCCGTTCGCGGATTGTCGCTGGTGGCCACCACAAAATCGCTTCCCGCGCCCGCGGCCTGACCCATCTTCGGCCGCTTGGTGCGGTCTCGGTCGCCGCCGCAGCCGAAGACGGTAATCACTTGGCGGCCGGCCTGCTCCGTCATCTGCCGCGCCAGCCGAGTCAGATTGCGCAAGGCATCGTCGGTGTGCGCGTAATCCACAATCACGGTGAAGGGCTGCCCCGCATCCACACTCTGGAATCGCCCCGGAACCGGCTTCAGCAGCGGCACGGCGTCAACCAGGGCCTCGAATGAAACACCGCGAGCGTGTGCGGCCGTGAAGGCTGCCAGCAGGTTCAGAATGTTTACCTCGCCGGCCAGCCGCGAAGTCACTTGTGCCGAGCCAGCCGGCGTTTCGAGATCCAAAATTGCGCCGCCGGGAGTGAGCCGATAACTTGCCGCCCGCCATTCGCCCGCGCCGATGCCGTAGGTTCGAACTTCCGCACCCGCCTTGCGCGCCGCAGCCGCCAGTTCCTCCGCCTTCGGATCGTGCGCATTGATCACGGCTACGCGTGGAGCCGGATAAACAATGCCATCGAACAGCAGGCGCTTGGCCGCAAAGTACTTCTCCATTGTCGAGTGATAATCCAGATGGTCGCGCGTCAAGTTGGTAAAGATTGCCACGTCGAAATTCACACCGCAAGCCCGCCCCTGGTCCAGCGCGTGGCTGGACACTTCCGTTACCAGTTCCGTGGCTCCGCGAGCCGCGCCCTCGGCCATCAGCTCGAACAGATCTCGCGACTCCGGCGTAGTGTGAACCGACGGGCGAACCTCGCCGGCCAAATGATATTCAATCGTCCCCACCAGCACGCTGGTGCGCCCGGCCGCATTCAGCAGAGCTTCCGTCAGGAATGCCGTGGTGGTCTTGCCGTTGGTCCCGGTGATCCCGGTCGCCGCCATCTTGCGCTCCGGATGGCCGAAGAAGGCTGCGGAGGCTGCGGCCAACGCGCGCCGCCCATGTTCGACCTCCAGCACAGGCAGGCCAGGCTCGAAAACCAGCAGATGATCGAACTTCTGCGCGGAGTCGGTGATAATGCCCAACGCGCCCGACGCGATGGCCTTCTCAACATAGCGATTGCCGTCGGTCGAGCCGCCCTTCATGGCCACAAACACCGTGCCAGGGCGCACGCGGCGCGAGTCGTATTCGATGCCGGTTATTGGCTCCGTGGAATCGCCCCCCGCATCTTCGGCGATCACTTCTTCTGCTAATTCTTTCCAATTCATCTCGGGTTCCATTGTAGATTGCGGCGCTTGGGCGCATCGGAACCGGCTGTAAGATGCTTGCATGGGCGAGGAAAGGAAATCCATTTACGACGACCTGGAGCGCGAACTGCGTGGGTTTCCGGTGGGCGATTACGTGCAAGCTTATGCGAAGGCATATTTCGAAGCAGACGTTGAAACAATCAGGAAACTGCAGGAGCTACTGCTCGGCAATATCGCAGAACGTACAGAACCAGACCCGCCCCCAAGCCCATCCCAGGATGCGCCTGTTGGCGCGCCCATCAAGCCGCGACCCCATCTGAATTCCGGAGCCGTCGCGGTGCCGCTGCCAGACGAAGCCGATCATTGATTCAACTCGATCCTGGTCGCCGAGCCCCTCAGCCTCATCCCTCATTGCTCCTCCGAATTTGTGCTCCAATTCCGCTGGACCGCCAACTTTGCCCCGTGATAATCTACCTCTGCGCAAAAGGGCGCATCCGGTCCGCGGAAAGGACTTCAAGTCCACCTTGCAGTCCACAATTCGTTTCAGCGAACTGACTTTCTGCCCACACATGCGGACACAAGGGCGAGCGAAAGGAAGTTCGTCATGCCGGTAAAGCGACTCCCACCCAACCCAAATCTCGACCACCTCAAACAACAAGCCAAGGCCCTGTTGCGCGAACGCGCGGCGCGCACCGCCGACACCGCCCAGCGCATTCGCGAGTTTCATCCCCGCTTCCGCAATTCCACCGACGCCGAAATCCACGACGCAAAATTCCTGCTCGCCGATGCGCAGCTCACCATCGCCCGCCAAAGCGGGTATCCAAGCTGGGCGCGCCTCAAGCGCCACATTGAAAAACCCACCCTCACCGACCGCCTCGACCTGCCCCACCACGAGCGCATTGAAGATCCCATATTTCGCCGCGCCGTCAACCTCATCGACGCTGGGGACGCGCAAGGCCTGCGCGCCTGGCTCAAGCTGCATCCCAAACTCGTGCATCGGCAAATCGCGTTCGAAGGCTGGAACTACTTTCACCATGCGACGCTGATTGAGTTTGTCGCCGGGAACCCCGTGCGCCACGCCACCATGCCCGACAACATAGTCGAAGTAACGCAGGTGATTCTCGATGCCGGCCCCACCCTGGCAGAGCGCGAAGTGACACTGGCGCTGGTGGCCACCGGCAGCGTGCCGCAGCAATGCCGCAAGCAAATCCCGTTAATCAACTTGCTATGCGATCACGGGGCGGACCCCAACAGCGCCATCGAAGCGGCGGCTCTTCATGGCGGGTTTGAAGCGGTCGCCGCCTTGATTCAGCGCGGCGGCCGCATCACGCTTCCCATCGCGGTCGCCCTTGGCCGCCTTGAGGAGGTTCGCCGCTTGCTGCCAGCCGCCGACGGCCGCCAGCGCCATCTCGCGCTCGCCCTGGCGGTCCAGTATGGGCGCGTCGAATGTACCCGCCTGCTGCTCGACGCGGGCGAAAATCCAGATCGCTATCACCCCATCGGCGGACACTCGCACGGCACCCCATTGCACCACGCCGCCGGGTTCGGCAATGCGGAGCTTGTTCGCCTCCTCGTCGAACGCGGCGCAAAGCTGGACCAGAAAGACGTGCTTTGGCGCGCCACTCCGGCCGAGTGGGCGGAGCACGAAGGCCGAACCGAGGTAGCGGCCTATCTTCGCGCGCAGGAGAAAAAACAAGACGCACCGCGATAGTTCCAATCCTCGGGCAGATGGAGGCCGGGGGCCACTCGCAGACCATCCGACAACGAGGGTGCCCCATCCTGCCCGCAGTCTCATCGGGGGGTGGGTGGGAAGCCACGAACCTCGATCAGCCAGCTCCATTGCAGCGCCGGCAAAGTGTCAGGCACCCTCGGCATGCACAAAATGGAACTTCCCGGCCCGCCAAACGTAAACTACAACACTGCCTGGTGCCGACGGAGAACAAGTGAAGCTTGAAATTGAAAAGGTCTCGAAGCGTTATCGCGGGGGAGTTCTGGCCCTGCGCAGCTTCAGCCTGGAACTGAAGCCCGGCGTGCTTGGCCTGCTGGGACCGAACGGCGCGGGCAAATCCACGCTGATGAGCATCCTGGCCACCATTACCAGGGCCACCGAAGGCCGCGTACTTTGGAATGGCGTGGACATTGCCCGCGACCCCGACGCGCTTCAGTCGGTGCTAGGCTACCTGCCCCAGGACTTCGGGGTCTATCCGAATCTGAACGCTCAGGAGTTCCTCGAATACCTTGCCGCGGTAAAGGGTCTCGACTCGGCATCGGCTGCGCGGCGCATTCGGGAGCTTCTGGAACTGGTGAACCTGACCGAAGCTCGCAAGCGCCCGCTGGGCGGCTTTTCCGGCGGCATGAAGCAGCGGGTCGGAATCGCGCAGGCTCTGCTCAACGATCCCCAACTGCTGATTGTGGACGAACCCACCGCCGGCCTCGATCCTGAGGAACGTGTGCGTTTTCGCAACCTGCTCTCTGACCTTTCCGGCGAACGCATCGTCATTCTTTCAACCCATATTGTTTCCGACGTAGAGGCAACTGCAACCGACATAGCCCTGATTGCAAACGGCTCGCTGGTGGCGCACGCAACGCCTGAAGTGTTGCTGCAGCAGGTTGAAGGCAAAGTGTGGGAGTGGGTGGTTTCAAGCGCGGAACTGAATGCCGCCAAACAGCAATTTCTTATCAGCAGCACCACCCGCCGCAGCGATGGGGTCCATGTCCGCGTGCTGGGCCATCGGCCTCCCCAGGGCGCACAACCGGTGCCGTCGAACCTTGAGGACGCCTACCTCTACTGCCTCTCGGAACATCGCGCCGCAGCCCAGGCCGGTGCCGCGGCATGATCCGCTCCCGCGCTCTTTATCACATGGTGCGCGCCGACTTTCTTGAGCGTGTGCGCCGCTACAGCTTTCTGCTGACACTGGCCTTTTCGGTTTACCTTGCCTATGCCGTCTATGCCGGACAAATGGTGCTGAAGCTTGACGAGTATCGCGGCATGGATAACTCCGCGTGGCTCGGTTCGGTGGTTGGCTTGGTCGCCTCAATGTGGCTTACGCTGGTTGGCTTCTATATCGTCAAGAACGCTATTCAGCGCGACCGCGAAACCCGCGTGGGACAGATTCTGGCCACCACGCCCATTGGCAAGAGCTTCTACACGCTCAGCAAGACTCTCAGCAACTTCGCTGTTCTCGCGGCCATGGTTCTGGTACTGGCTCTCGGGTCAATTGTGATTCAGTTGTTCCACCGCGCCGATCCGCACATCGATCTGATCGCGCTGGTCTCTCCTGTGCTGCTGTTAGGGCTTAGTGCAGTTGCCGTTACCGCGGCATTGGCTGTGCTGTTTGAGAGCCTTCCCGTGTTGCGCGGTGGAGTGGGCAACATCCTCTACGTCTTTCTTTGGATATTTCTTCTGGTTCTGGGCGCCAACGGCGTGGTGAAAGGGTCAGGGAACTACGAGGTGAACCCTTTCATCGATTTCTCGGGCATTGTTTCCGTGATGAGCCAGATGCAGAAACAGGTGGACAGCCTCGACAAGGACTATAGCGGCGGTGCGTCGTTCAACATCGGCGGCGAGAACCCGGCCACCAAGACCTTTCTCTGGACCGGGGTCAAATGGACCCCGGCGCTGGTATTGAGCCGGGGAATGCTGTTCGCGGCAGCGGTCGCGCTTGCCTTGCTCGCCGCCTTTTTCTTCGACCGGTTCGATCCGGCGCGGGCAGGCTGGTTCGCCGCAAAAAAACTGAAGCCGGCCCGAAAAACCAAAGCGCTGACTGCGGCCCAGGCAGACATCCTCGATGGCCCTCTCGAAGAGACCTCAATCGGACTGCCGCGGATGCACCTTTCCGCAGCCCAGCTAGCGCCGCTGCCGCAAGCCGGGTCGCGGACGCGATTCTTTACGCTTGTCCGCGCCGAGCTTCTGCTGCTTCTGCGCGGCCACGCCTGGTGGTGGTACACGGTCGCCGCGGGACTGATCGTCGCCAGCTTTGCCGCGCCGCTCGACGCAGCCCGCTCGGGCGTAATTGTCTTCGCATGGATATGGCCGGCTCTCTTCTGGTCGCAGATGGGCACGCGCGAGAAGCAGTTTTCCACCGGGCCGCTGATTTACTCCGCCCCACATGCCGTACCGCGCCAACTGCTGGCCACCTTTGCCGCGGGCGTGCTGCTGGCTGCAATCACCGGCGGCGGCCTCGCGCTGCGGCTCTTTATGATGCGAGACTTTGCTGGCCTTGCCGCATGGGGCGCCGGCGCGTTATTCATTCCGGCGCTGGCCCTGGCGCTGGGCGTGGCCAGCGGCAGCCGCAAGTTCTTTGAAGCCCTCTACACAGCGTGGTGGTACGTCGGCCCGTTGCACCACATTCGCCCGCTCGACTTTATGGGAACCACGCCCGCGTCAAGCACACCTGTCGTCTACATGGCCGCCGCCGTGTTGCTGGTTCTGGCCGCATACGGGTGGCGAAGAGTTCGCCTGGCTTCAACATAGTGGCTTTTCTTCATGCTATTGCCTCACCTTCAGCGGAATCGAGCCGATATCGTTCTTCCAATTTACGACTCGATCATTGCGGAAATATACCTCGGAACCGCCGTACTCGTACTTATCGTCGGAGAATGCCGTGGGCGTTCCCTGAACCACGAGGACCTCGTCTTTGGTTGAGCCAGCCGTAAAATAGGCCAGATCGGGATCGACGGCCGATTGCGGCCAAAGCTTCACCCGAATCGGGGTTGATGCAAGGTCGATTCGCCAACCGGTTACCAGGTTGTTCTTGAAATACAGTTCCGACTTGCCGTACACGAGCTTGTCGTCAGACGACGCCGTTGGAGGGCCTTGCTGCGCCAGAACCTCGTCTCTGGTGGAACCGACCGTGAGATAGGAATAGATCTTTCTCGTCTGGCCCTGACCGTTGGTTGGTTGCCTCGCGCCCGCTCGCTGGGTTTGCGATCCGCCCCCCACCGCGGATGCAGAACTCCGAGCGGCCGAACCCTGGCCTTCTCGTCTTGCCGCATCCTGGGAATCTTCTTTCGGCGCCCCAGCCGGGTTCGAAGCATCCGGGTTGCCGGCAGCGTTCAAGCCGGGCGCTTGTTCGCTTCTGGCTCTTTCCGTTTTGAAATAGTCCCGTATGGATCTGCCCGTGAGAAGCACGAAAATGATCGTGGCAAGCCAAAGCAGCACCCTGATCCTCCTCCAAAACCTGTAGATCGCCTTGATCCTCTGCCAGAGGGTTGGGCCCTTTGGAGGCGGTGGGGTTGGGACGACTACAAGCGTTGTATACCCTGCGGAAGCCCTTTGTGGAGCCTGCATGGTTTCAGGCGTTGCCTCTGGCGGAGCTGCGCGAGAGGTTAGATAGACTGGCCGTTCATGCTCCGATCGCTCAGTTGAAGTCATCGAGAGATATTCGTACGCGGCATGCATGTCCGCCAGCTTGTTCTGTGCGGCCAATTTCAGCGCCTCGTCGCCTTGCATGGCCTCCGGACTCCAGGCCTTGACGAAAAGCCGATAGGCGGTTCCGATCTCATTCTCAGTTGCATCCTTGCCAAGCCCAAGAACCTGCAGAGCTTCGCAGCGAGCACACTGCAAGCCCCGTTCATTAAATATGCTGCCGCACGAGCAAATGTTCATTTGGCTCGATAGCCCTCGCATCTTCCTTAGGTTTGAGAGACGGCCCCAATTATAGAGGAGATTCTCTTACGGCAGAGATGTTCCAGCGCACTTGAGTAATCAAGCTCTGCGCGCGAAGACAGAATTCCGTAGAATACTTTAGACGTGGCTTTTTTGAGCCATTACTTGTTTTTGCGGAGTTGAATGGCATTCACGGAACAATACGATGTGGTCGTCGTCGGGGCTGGTCACGCAGGGTGCGAGGCGGCAATGGCTGCGGCCCGCATGGGGCTGAAGACCGCGATCATCACCATGAACCTTGACCTGATTGCACAGATGAGCTGCAATCCGGCGATTGGCGGCGTGGCCAAAGGCCACCTGGTGCGCGAGGTGGACGCGCTGGGCGGCATTATGGGCGAAGTGGCCGACGCGGTGGGAATCCAGTTTCGCCTGCTCAACACGTCGCGCGGCCCGGCGGTATGGAGCCCGCGCGCCCAGTGCGACAAGCAGCTTTACCGCGTGAAAATGCGCGAGGTGCTTGAGTCGCAGGCGGGACTGCATATCCGGCAGGCTGAGGTCGTCGATCTGGTGATCGAAGACAGGGATCAGGGATCAGGGACTGAGGGACTTGATGAAGCGGCGCGGGCGCCGGGGCCGGTTCGGCCACGCCGGCGGGTGATTGGGCTTAAGCTGCGCGACGGACGGCGGATGCTGGCCGGGGCCACCATCATTACCACGGGCACCTTTCTCAATGGACTCATCCACTGCGGCGAGGAGCGCTATCCGGCGGGTCGAAGCGGAGAACCTGCGTCTGTGCTGCTGGGCGAGGCGCTGCGCGCACTGGGTTTGCGCACATGCAGGCTGAAGACCGGGACGCCACCGCGCCTGGACGGCCGAACCATCCGGTGGGACGCGTTCGAGGAGCAGCCGGGTGACGCGAATCCTACTCCATTCAGCTTCAGGACCAAGAGGATTGTGCAGCCGCAGATTAGCTGCCACATCGCGTTTACCACCCCGGAGACGCTGCGCATTATCCGCGAGAATGTACATCGGTCGGCAATGTACTCGGGCCAGATAGTGGGCGTGGGGCCGAGGTATTGCCCGTCCATCGAAGACAAGATCGTGAAGTTTCCGGACAAGACGCAGCATCAGTTTTTCCTAGAGCCGGAAGGGCTGAACACGCACGAGGTCTACGTCAACGGCATGTCCACATCGCTGCCGATGGAGGTGCAATGGCAGATTGTGCGCTCCATTCCGGGCCTGGAAGAGGCGGAGATGCTGCGCCCCGGTTATGCCATTGAGTACGACAGCGTGGACGCCACCGAGCTGGATCGCACCCTGCGAGTGAAGAGCATGGAGGGTCTGTATTTGGCCGGACAGATCAACGGGACAAGCGGCTATGAGGAAGCGGCCTGCCAGGGAATTATGGCCGGCATCAACGCGGCGCTGTGGCTCAAGGGGCAGGCGCCTTTCACCATGGACCGCAGCGAGGGATACACGGGCATCCTCATCGACGACCTTATCTCACGGGGCATCAGCGAGCCTTACCGCATGTTCACTTCGCGGGCCGAGTTCCGGCTGCATCTGCGCATTGACAATGCGGATCGCCGGCTGACGCCTCATGGACGACGGTTGGGGCTGATCGGGAATGAGGCCTGGGGGGAGTACGAGCGCAAGCAGGCACGGATGGCGGAGCTGGAGGTGTTGCTGGGCACGCTGAAGGTGAGTTCGGCTCAGCTGGCAAGCGCCGGGTTTGGGGCGCTGACAGCAACAGCCGGCCTGACGTGGGCGCAACTTCTGAAGCGGCCCGAGGTGACGATTGAGCCCATTTTGCGGGTTCTTCGCGAGACGCTGGCACAGGATCCGCTGCTCGATGAGCTTTCGACCGCTGTGGGCATTGATTCCGGACAGGGCGCGGAGGTGGGCAGGGCGGTGCTGCGCAACGAGGCGCGCGCGGTGGAGACCGAGATCAAGTTTGCCGGCTACCTTGACCAGCAAAGGAAGTCGATCGACAAGCTGAAGGCCGCCGAGGCTGTGGCTATTCCGGAATGGATCGAGTATGGCGCCATGAGCGGCCTTTCGCGCGAGATGCGGGAGACGCTGGAGCGCGTTCGCCCGATCACGATCGGGCAGGCCAGCCGCATCCCCGGCGTCACGCCCGCCGCGCTTAGCCTGGTGCATATTTCCATTCGGGTACAGGCGGCCAGGCGGGTTGGCGAGCCGGCAAAACAGACGTCCGGGTGATTTTGAGAGCGTCCGACTCGGTCCGCCATCCGCGCCGCCCGGCCCGGGCTTTATTCTTCAAATGTGAATGAAACACCAGACACGCCCCCCAAGCCGCCCTTTTGGAAGGGCTTTCTCCGATCCTCTATGCTTGGGCTTGGCTTCGGTGTGGCGCTTCTTTGGTTGCTTGCCGCGCTGACCCTTGTGGCCGCGCGGTGGATCGACCCACCAACGACCGCTGTGCATATCGAGCGCAGCTTGCAAGCCTGGATTCACCATAGGCCGTATCAGGAACACTACCAATTTGTCCCGCTCAGCCAGATCTCGCCCGATCTGCAACATGCCGTCATCGCCGCGGAAGATGCGCGCTTCTACGAGCATCATGGGTTCGACTGGCATGCAATCCAGCTCGCTGCCGAAGGCGATATGGAAGGCGGGCGAATTCGCGGAGGCTCCACCCTTACGCAGCAACTGGTAAAAAATCTGTTCTTCGGAACGGGCCGCTCCATTCTCCGCAAGGGGGCGGAGTTCACGCTGGTGCCGGTGGCCGAATTTGTCCTCGGCAAGCAGCGCATTCTGGAACTCTACCTCAACGTAGTCGAGTGGGGTCCTGGTATTTATGGTTCAGATTCGGCGTGTCGCTATTTCTTCAAGACTTCGGCTCGAAATATTGGCAGGCAACAGTCGGCAGAGCTAGCCGCGATTCTGCCGTTGCCTCTGAAGCGACGACCCGAGCGCATGGTTCATTACAGCGCGATCATCCTTGAGCGGATGCGCCAGGTGGGGTGGTAATCCTCAGAAATTCGCTACGGATTTGTTTTGTCGCCCTTGCTGAAGAGCGGAATGTGAAATGGAAGTTCGGAGTTCGACTGCTTCTTCTGCTTCACGTTTGAATCTTCGCGAAGCACCGTGCGCTGCGAATTGATGCACAGCCAGCCGCCGCGCACACGCTCGAACACGTGGGTGAAGACTCCCTTTTCGACTATCTGGGCGGAGTTGACCTTGTGATGGAACGTGTAGGTACCGTTGGTGATGGCGATATCGCCGAGCATCCGCACGGTCACAACGCGCTGCTCCAGGTGAATGGTCTTGTCATCGCCGGTGATCACCATGGCCACCTGCTGATTCCGGGTGGTGATGTCGCCATTGGCGGAAACATCCACAAATAAAGGAGATAACACCAGCTCCAGGCCGTACTGGTCGCGCTGGTTGATCGAGTCGGCCCAGGAATCCTCAATCTTCTGGAATTCGCGGAGTTCCGGACTTTGGGAGTTCGTGGCGCCCTGCGGAGCGGAAGTTGAGGCTGGATCCGGCGCGGGGCTCTGGGCTTTGACGACGCAGCAGGAGAGAAGGATTACAGAAGAGCAAGCAAGAATACGCGGAATACGAGACATGTACACCCACCTATGAAGTTGCGCTACCAATAATCATATCTCTTTGACTCGGAAACTATGGCGGACGGGAGCGGCAAAGTGCAAACTTTGGTGGTTGACGTAGTTTCCCGACCTTAGACGAGCCCTTGCAGCCGTTCGGGATGGCGAATGGTTACCAGGGAGTCCTCGATGGAGATCCAATCGTCCTTGCGAAACTGTCCCAGAGTGCGGGTGACGGTTTCGCGGGTGGTGCAGGTCATCGAGGCCAATTCCTCGTGGGTGAGCAGAAGCGGAAAGCGGAAGGCGCCGGCGTCGAGATGCTCACCGATCTGATGGGCGAGTTCCAGCAGCAACCGGGCCAGGCGCGCGGCCACGGTTTCTGAGAGCGCGATGCGGCAGGCGTCCTGCAGAGCGAAACGATACTCCTGGCAGATGCACTGCACGGCGCGCATCTGCGCCTCCTTGTGGCTGCGCAAAAAGTCGAGGAACCGTTCGCGTTCGACGGGGCGAAGTTGCGCGCTGGTGAGCGACTCGGCAGAGACTTCATAGACCCCGTGGGCCAACACGGCGTACAGCCCCAGCATCGAGCCCGGTCCCGCCACGCGGACGATCATTTGCCGATCTTCCTTGCCGCCGGCGGTGAGCTTCAGATAGCCGCCGCAAATCAGATACAGGCAGCGGGCATCCTCGCCCTGGGTAAACAACGAAGCCTGCGCGGGAAGAGAGATGGTGCTGGTGGCAAGCTCAAGATCGGCGAGGACCGAGCTGCCCAGAGAGCAGAACCAGCCGGGACGCCGATTGGCGCAAGATGCGCAACCGGCAGGAGCCGGGCGCACGTATGGCTTCTTCCTTCCCTGCTCTGTGATTGCTATTGCCGCATCAGCCATGGTCTTGCCCCTTCCGCTCAACCGCGGCACAGTCGCCGCTGCCGTTCTTCTGGCATGAAACACCCGCACAAGGGCCCCCACCATGGGGAAAACACTATTGGTCTCCCGGAAAGGAGTCTCTTGCTTCCCAAGAGTTTGCCGGACAAGCCGACCTTGTGGATGTGATGGGCCTCACGTCTATGAGCGTCCCCGGCCTTCCCAATCTCGACATTCGGGACGAAGAGGCGAGAGTTCCTCGCTCACCCCCGACTTCGGATTGGACCGGACCCCATAGGGCCTGGATGCCGATCGCGAGGCACCCGTCGCAGCATGGGAACCAACGTCGGGTAATGCAAAGAATGTTTACGGCCAGGAACCAGTTTTACCTGTTCTGAATTGCTCAGCGGGAAAGTCGGGTTTATGTTGTTCTGCTTGTGGCGGCGGTTGCCGCATTTTCTTGATTCCATTAGCGAAGAAATGCCTTCATCTTGAAACTTTGCCGGCTCAATGTTTGCCAGCAGACCCGCACCAGGTTCCAATTCGGTACAGGCAAGCGAGGAAGGACAGTGGCTCCCTTTCGGGGTGTGATGAATATCACCGTGAGGGATCGGAATAAACCGTAGCATTCAGCGTGTGTGAAGTGATGCTCCGCACAAAGAGCTCGTTCCACAACAGGGTGTCCTTTCACCCGCAGCCGATCCGGCCCTCCTGAACGGGAAGCGCCGGTTTCAGCCATTGGACAAGAGACACGATGTTGATGGAAAAAGCTAAGAGAGCATCCAAGGCGGTATTTTCTATGCAAAGGGATGTGCCAGTAACGCGATTGCCGATTGGCGCGGCTCCGGGCAAGCTGCCGGGACTGCGAGCCTGTTTGATGTTGATGCTGGGCGCAAGCATACTTTGCGCCACTACGCTGGCCGCTCAGGCACCCAAGGACGCGGTCAAGACGGTGACCTCACAGGCCAAGGATGGCGGAGGCAACACTTATGTTGGCGGCGAAGTTTGCGCTACCTGCCATGAAGAGGTGAGCAAGAAATTCGAGGGCAATCCGCACACCAAGCTTGCGGCGCAGCATGGCGCAGCCGGTGTGAACTGCGAAGGTTGCCATGGGCCGGGCGGCGCGCACGTTGACGGCGGCGGAGACGTCACCAAGATTTTCAATCCTGCCAAGGCCACGCCCAAAGAGTTGGACGAGAAGTGCCTGAGCTGCCACGCGGGAACGCATCCCAACTTCGAGCGCTCTCCTCATGCCAAAGCCGGCGTAAGCTGCCTGGGCTGCCACGACATTCACGGCAGCAAGGAGGAGTCGCTGCTGAAGGCTTCGCAACCCACGCTGTGCTTCCAGTGCCACACCGACACCAAGCCGGCGTTCGCAATGCCGTTCCACCACAAGGTGAACGAGGGCCTGGTGAAGTGCAGCGACTGTCACGATGTTCACGGCACGTTTGGGAACAACAACATCAAGTCCACGGCCGACCAGAATGCGATCTGCACCAAGTGCCACACCGAGACGCGCGGGCCCTTCGTGTACGAGCATGCGGCGGTGAAGGCGGAAGGATGCCTGGGCTGCCATACCCCGCACGGTTCGCAAAACGCGCGGCTGCTGAACATGCCGAATGTCAACACGCTGTGCAACCAGTGCCATAGTCCGGTGGCCGCCGGCACGGTTCACGGAATGAATGCGGGATCGTCGGAGCTGACGCCATGCATCAGCTGCCACACCTACATTCATGGGTCCAACATCAATGCGGCGTTCCTCAGGTAATGGATATGTTCCGCGCCCTCCAGCCGCAACGGAAGGCGCGGACCAGTCCACTTGCCCGTTTGGCATGCAAGGTCAAGGTTTCGATGTTAGCAACGGTGCTTTTTTAGCGAGGCTTCTTATGAAGAACGCGATCTGTTTATCCCGGCTGTTCAGTCAACAGCCCTCTCCAAGAACGATCCAGCGGGCCGCTGGCGTTGTTGGAGTTGCCATTTTACTGATGTTGACGGGCAGTGCTCTTGCCCAGAATCCAACCCCCGCCAACCCACTGCCTGCGCCGGAAACTCAGATGAGCGTACCGGCTGGGTATTCGATGCATCACACGGTCGATCTGGGTGGACGCATGGCCGGCATCACGGGCAGCGCAGCCATGTACGACACGCTGGTCAATCTCCAGTCCGGGCCGCGGGTGCAGGGCGAAACATTTGAATTGCGCGCATTGCCGGGCACAAAGAACACCCTTGTCGATAACCTCAGGGCCTTCGGCAGCGGATTCGGCGGCGATCCAAACAGCTTTACCAAGCTTGACTTCTCAAAGGGGAAGATCTACGAGTTCTCGGGGATGTTCCGCCGCGATCGCCAGTACTTCGACTACGACCTGCTGGGCAACCCGAATATCCCCGGCGGTCAGTCGATTCCAATTGGACCTGCCAATGCGCCTACGGGCTCGTTTGCATGGCCGCAGGTGAATCAGTCGCCGGTGCTTTTCAACACGGTTCGCCGGATGACGGACACCAACCTGACCATCTTTCCGTTATCGAAGCTGTCGTATCGCGCGGGATACTCGCAGAACATCTTCCAGGGCCCAAGCCTGAGCCCCAGCGGTTATCAATTCGCCAAGTACGATGCCATCCTTCAGGAGTATCAGCGCAACAGCACCGACGATTTCCTGGGCGGGATCGACTGGAAGCCAGTGCAGGGGACCAAGCTGACGTTTGAAGAGGAGATCGACCACTACAAAGCAGACTCCTACTTCACCATGGCCCCTGGCGATTTCAACGTACAGGAGGCGGACGGAACGCTTGCGGCTCTTGACGATTTTGACAGCCTGACACCGTATCCGAGCAGTGCCTGCAACGCAAACAGCATGGGCACTACTCCCCTTCTCTCGGCTGCGCCAACTGCCGGCGGATTGCCGGTGATCAATGCGGCATGCGCCGTGGTAACCAGCTACCTGCGTTCGCAGCCGACCCGGATTATCTATCCAACGGAGATATTCCGGCTGCAGAGCTCCACCATCAAGAACATTGCGATGAACGGCGATCTCCGCTATATGAATGGGAACATGAGCCTACCCAACTACTACGACAGCTACCAGGGTCTGAATGGGACGGCGCGTTCGGTTGCGTATACAGGGGTTGCTACTGCGAAGCGTGAGGTGCTTGCGGCCGACTATGGCGTGGTGTGGCAGGCTATGAAGACCTTCAGCCTGTCGGATCAGGTGACTTTCTCCAGCACCCACCAACCGGGTACCACCACCATGACGAGTGCCACCACTCTGGCGACACCAGCGACTGCAAACAACGAAACCATCAACTACAGTCCGCTGACCACGACTACCGCAGCGGCCGGCGCCTCTACTTTCGAAGGCAGCGGCGCGGTTGGCACACCTCTGCCGGGCTACTTTGGCCAGAACTTCACGACCAATAACCTGACAGGAACCTGGGATGCGGGGGCTCGCACGACTCTCTCGTTCACCTATCGCTACGACACGCACACCATTGCCCAGGGCAGCCCTCATAACGTTGATTTAGCCGTTGGTGCGACATCGAACGGAACCGTAACCATTAACGAAAACGGTGGAATCCTCAACGCCGCGTTTCGTCCCGCCGCCAATTGGAGCCTCAACGGCACGGTCGAGGCGCTCTATGCCGACAACGCTTTCACGCCGATGGGCGCGCGGCAAACCAGGCACTACAGGGTGCATACGCTCTACAGGCCAAAGCCGTGGGCGACGATTTCGGGCGCCTATAACGACCTGGAACGGCATAACAACACCAACAACAACCAGGCAGCGGTCGCGGCAGGCGACGACCCAGCCGAAGGCCCGCTCGGCCATGTGGATTACAGCCGGGTTGCGAGTTTTGGCGCTGTGCTCTCGCCGAGCGAACACTATGGGCTCGATATCGATTACGCCTATAGCGATGTGTATACGGCAACCAACATCTGCTACGACAACGGTGCCCAGAATGCTTCAACCAAGGTGGGCTTGCCCGGCACTGCCTCAACCAACTCGAGCGGCGTTCCGAATGTATGCCCCGGCGTCTTTACCAGGGGATCGACTACCCAACTCGCGGACTGGTTTGCAAAAGACTTTATGGATGCTCCCACGCAGTACTTCACGGCGGCTGTCATGCTCTCGCCCGCCAAACCGTTCCACTCCAACGTGGGCTATCGCGTGAGTTCGGTGAACGGGACCCAGTTCTTCAACGATGCGCGAGCGGTGAACGGTTCGCTCGACTCAAGGTATTGGACTCCCTTCATCAACCTGGCATGGGCGATCCGTCCCGCGCTGATCTGGAAGGCGGAGTACAACTACTATGGATACGGCGAGGGCGGCCAGTCCGGCCCGGAAAACTGCAGCACTTCAACGTCTTTGACATCGGCGGTCGTTCCTTGCACCTCATTGTCCCAACCGACGGGCCTGACCGAATCGCCTGCCGGCCTAACCGCTCCCCGGAACTTTCACGCGAATAACGTGAGTCTCGGAGTGCATTACGAGTTTTGATTGAAGCTGCCCTTCCTGATGAAGAATGCACGAGTGGACCGGAGTCTGGAGTCAAACCGGTCTACTCCTGCCTCTCAATGGGCGTAACCGCCGGAGGACCAGGGATTCCAATCCGGCACAACCGGCATGAGACGTTGTTCTCGGAGAAGCCAAGCACGGCCAGTGGCGATTCTCGCGTACACTTGCCATGAAACGGAACAAGGAGTTTAGGAATGACCAAGATGATTCGATCCCAGTTGGCTCTTGCCGCAGTTGTTGCTGTGGCCAGCGCCGTGTGCTTTGCCCAATCAGGCGGCGAAGCGACCTACGGCTTGAAGTGCAAAACCTGTCATGGCGCCACCGGCACACCCAGCGCGGGGATGGCCAAGGCGATGGGCATCAAGGCCGCGTCCGACCCGGACATCCAGAAGCTTACCGTGGCCCAGATCTCCGCTGTCGTCAAGGACGGCAAAGGCAAGATGCATCCGGTTGCGGGACTCACCGATGACCAGATCAAGGACGTTGCCGCGTTCTACAAGGGTCTGAAGTAGCAAGTACAATCAAATCGGGTGTCGAACCAGGCCCGCCTTCGATGGCGGGCCGCCTATTTAAGTGTGCATGGGGGAAAAGTGTCACTGTTTCAAAAGTTCCGCGAAAACTGGGTGCGGCCGGCTCTGTTCTTCGGCAACAATCCCATAAGCCTTGCCGGCGGCGCAATCACCAGCGCTTCCGGCGTTACCATGATCGGCTATTGGCTGGTGGATATCTTCGGCCGGCCGAGTGCAAACCCCTACCTCGGCATCATCTTCTTCCTGATTCTGCCGGCTTTGTTCATTGGCGGGTTGGTACTGATTCCGATAGGCGTGTTTCTGCGCCGCCGGATGCTTCAAAAGGCAGGGCAGATTCCCGTCGAATTTCCCAAGATCGATCTCAACGATCGCATCTTTCGCCATGGGCTTGACATCGTCCTGCTGGCCACCATTGTCAACCTGCTGGTTGTGTCCATCGCCACTTATCGCGGCGCGGCGTACATGGATTCGCCGCAGTTCTGCGGCCAGTCGTGCCATGTGATGCATCCTGAGTACACGGCCTACAAAATCTCCGCCCACTCGCACGTGGCGTGCGTGGACTGCCACATCGGCTCCGGCGCCCAGGCCTATTTCAGCGCCAAGATGAACGGCACCAAGCAGCTTGTCGAAGTGTCTCTGGATCGCTATCCCACACCGATTCCTTCGCCGGTGCAGAACTTGCGCCCGGCGCGCGAAATCTGCGAGGGCTGCCACACGCCGGCCAGGTTCGTGGGAGAAAAACTACTGGTCAAATCCACCTTTGCCGACGACGCGGCCAACACGGAAACCCAGACCGTGGTGGTGCTTCACCTCGGCGGGCGCGACTCGCTCTCGCACCTGACCGGCATACACGGTGTTCATCTGGGGCACATTGAATACGTAGCCACCGACCCCACGCGCACCACAATTCCCTGGGTTCAGCGGCGAAACGAGGATGGGTCCGAGACTGTCTTTTCCTCCTCAGGCGCGGGCGGCCCGGCTCCCCAGGGAGAACGGCGGGTGATGGATTGCATCGATTGCCACAACCGCGCCGCACACACCTTTATGACTCCGGAAGACGCGCTGAACCGGGCCATGGCCGAAGGGGCCGTCAGTCCCGATCTGCCCTGGATTCACAAGGAGGGCCTGCAACTGATGAATGCCACATACGCCTCGGAAGAGGAAGCGAGCGCCAAGATTCCGGCGCAGCTTGAGGCATTTTATCAAGGCCAGCATCCGGAGGTGCTTCCAGCGAAAGCCGCTCAAGTCAAGTCCGCGGGCGATGAGCTTGTGACGCTCTATAGCCAGAATGTGTTTCCGTATATGAAGGTAACCTGGGGCACGCATCCCAACCACATTGGCCATATGAGCTATCCGGGGTGCTTTCGCTGCCACGATGGCAGCCACGCGGCAAGCGACGGCAAGAGCATCACGCAGGATTGCGCTGCCTGCCATAACCTGCTGGCCGTGGACGAATCGAAGCCCAAGGTTCTTTCCGACCTGGGCATCCAGTAGACGGCCACTGGCGCCCGCCCGCCGTTTGGCCCAGAGTGAGCTGCGATCCCGATCCTTTCCGCTTTTATTTGCGGAAAGGACGGGAACCGGCGAATCGAATCCGGCCCCGTCTCCATGCGTTGAACACTCGGCCGCTCAATCGTGGGAGAATGGATCGGTAGACAAAATGACCAACGACAGCCGTTCAGAAATCGCCCCCGAAATCTCTCCCGAGCCCAATCCGGACCCGATCGAAGAATCCACGGAATCTTTCGCCGACCTGCTTTCAGCATTCGAGAAGTCCCACTCGCACAAGGCGGAGCCCGGCGCAAGGCAGTTGCAGGGCACTGTTGTTTCCGTATCCGCCGACCAGGTCTTCCTCGATATCGGCTACAAGACCGAGGGCGTTCTTCCGCGCTCAGCCTTCAAAGACAACGCGGAAGGCGTCAAGCCCGGCGATAGCTTTCCGGTCTCGGTAACCGGGCGCAACGAGGAGCACTACTACGAGCTTTCGCGCTTCAAGGTCTCGCAGCCCCGCGACTGGTCAGCGCTCGAAACCGCCTTCCAGGAAAAACTGGCCGTGGTGGGGACGGTCACCGCGGTAGTCAAGGGCGGGCTCAACGTCGACGTGGGTGTCCGCGCTTTCATGCCCGCATCGCGCAGCGGAACGCGCGACGCCGCGGAGCTGGAAAAGCTGGTCGGCACCGAGATTACCTGCCGCATTACCAAGCTCGACGTGACCGAGGAAGACGTGGTTGTCGATCGCCGCGTGGTGCTTGAAGAGCAGGCACGGGCCCTGGCGCAGGCCAACCAGGACGCCCTGCAAGCCTCAATCAAGGTAGGCGACACTGTCACAGGCCGCGTGCGCACCCTGATGCCCTACGGCGCATTTATCGACCTCGGCGGCATCGATGGCCTGCTGCATATCAGCGACATCTCCCTGAGCCGCGTGAACAAGCCCGAAGATGTGCTTACAGTGGGCCAGGAAATCCAGGTCAGGGTTCTCAAGATCGATCCGGAGAACAAGAAACTGTCCCTGGGCCTCAAGCAGCTCCAGCCCGAACCCTGGGAAACAGCACCGGCCCGTCTACTCGCAGGCCAGCGCGTCACGGGCACGGTTACACGCATTATGGAATTTGGCGCGTTCGTCGAAATCGAGCCGGGACTGGAAGGCCTGATCCACATCTCCGAAATGTCTTACGGAAAGAAGATCCGCCACCCCAGCGACATTCTGAAGCAGGGTGACCGGGTCGATGCCGTCATTCTCTCAGTAAAGCCCGAGGAGCGGCGCATCGCGCTCGGCCTGAAGCAGACGCTTGTCGATCCCTGGACGGAGGTGCCGCAGCGGTTCCCCGTCGGCTCGCAGATTGAAGGGCCCGTGACCAAGCTGATGAACTTCGGCGCATTCGTTCAGCTCGCCGATGGGGTTGAGGGCCTGGTACACGTAAGCGAAATCTCGGCCGGCCAACGCATCAACCACCCTTCCGACGTTCTGCGGGCAGGGCAGATTATCAAGGCGCAGGTGCTGGCCATCGACCCGGAAAAGCGCCAGATAAAACTGAGCATGAAGCAGCTCATCCCTACCAGCATCGACGAGTATATTGCGGAACACAAAAAGGGCGACCAGGTCTCCGGCCGGGTGGTCGAGCACTCGCCCACGCTGACCATCGTCGAGCTGGGTGAAGGCATTCGGGCTGCGTGCCGCATCTCGCCTGGTGCAGGAGGCAAGGCTTCTGCAACGGAAGCAAAGCCAGACTCCAAGGTCGACCTCTCCAGCCTCTCGTCGATGTTGAAGGACCGCTGGAAAGGCAACGCCCCCATCGCCGACGCCAAGCCGGAACCGCTAGCCGAAGGCCAGATTCGCACCTTCAAGATCGTGAAGTTAGATCCGGAGACCAAGAAGATTGAGGTGGAGTTGGCGTAGCAGGCTACAAATACACCTCGTCGATGTAGCACCAGCGCCAGTCTTCGCCACGCTCGGCAGATTGAATCAGCGGGTGCTTCGTCTCATGAAAATGGGCTCGGGCATGGCGATTCTTCGACGAGTCGCAGCAGCCTACGTGGCCGCATTCCAGGCACATGCGCAGGTGGACCCACGTGTCGCCCATCTTCAGGCATTCCTCGCATCCCTTCGTCTTCGGCTTCACCTTCTTCAGGTACTCCGCAACATGAGTGCAGACCTTTTCCGCCATTTCGCCCTCCGCCCGTTCAAACCGCTTCGTCCTCTTCTTTTTACACCACGGGGCACTGGTTCGTCCGCTTGAAAGGGGCAGCCGGCCTCAACTTTGGCTGCCCTACGATGCCCACGCCTGAACGCCGAGACACTGGCAGGAGAGCGTGGCAATCTGCGAGGCCCAGCGGAGCGCGGGTTCAAACTCCCGGCTGCGGGCGAAGTGGTGGCAGAATGCGCCATGGAGGACATCGCCTGCGCCCAGAGTGTCGATGGCCTCGATTTTGGCCACCTCAATCTCGAAGCGGCGGCCACGATCCCAGCCGAGGATGGACTTAGCGCCGCGCGTAACTGCGACGTGTGGAACGCCTTTGGCTGCAAACCATGCAAAAGTGGCATCCGGCGAACCGCTTTGGCCGGGGACGGAAAAGCGTTCGCTGCAGATGGCTGCGGTTAGCAGTTCGGCCAGCTCTGCGGTTCCGGGCTTCCAACTGCCGCTGTCCAGGCAAATGGCCGCGCCGGCGCTTTTACAGGCAGTGAGCAGGGCTGCGGTCTCCTCGAAGAAAAAGCCATCGCATAGGATCACCGCCGGAACTGCGCCCCAGGAAGCCGGGACTTCCGCAGTCCAGGATGCGCCGAGCCGTCGAAGGGCTACCTGCGAGATGGGCGGATTGACGATGGTGCGGCTGCCGTTCCGGCTGTTGATCAGAACCATGCACAGGGGAGTTTCATAGGGCGTTCCGGCCCCCAGATCGACAAGGCTCACACCGAGCCGATTGAGTTCGTCAAGAACCGGCGCGGCCCACTGCCCTCCTCCGACTGCGCTGACCAGCATGGCCTGGCCGCCGAGAAGCGCATGGGTGACGGCGGCGTTCAGGGCAGGTCCGCCTGGCGCGGCTCGCAACTCGCGGGCGTATGTTTTGGTGTCCTCGTCCGGTACGCTATCGAGCCGGTAGAGCACATCGAGCGTAGTCCGGCCCACGAAAAGAACTCGTGGCCTGTCTGTTGGTCGTGGCGCGTTCTCAGGGTGAGGATTCATTGGAGACTGCGCTACTCCTGTTTCAAAATCACATCGCCGTTGACGGTATTGATCGTTACGTGGTTCAAGCCGCTGCCAACGCGGCCCTGAGCACGAATGTACTTTCTGGGTGTGCCGCTCGACGTGTCCCAGTCAGGCGTCTCCCGCTGCTCGATATCGGCGTTTTCAATAATTTGAAACGTCCGATTCGCGCTCTTCGTGTAGGCAAGTGTGATGCGGACATCCATGGGAAAGTCTTTGGGCACAGTAAGCGTGACGGTGCCCCCATGCGAGGTCAGTTCCACGTCGCGCCGGACGGAGGAAGTACCAACCATTCTGGCTTGAATGTCTCCGCCCATGGTGCTGGCTTTGATGGCGCCATCCGCCTGGCTGATGGTGATTCCGCCGCCCATGGTGGCAGCGTCGATGGAGCCCGTGGCCTGGTCGATGGAGATACCCCCGCCCATGGTCTTGACCTTGGCGAACGACGCCACGCTGCCGAGATGGATGTCTCCGCCCATGGTGGAGAGGTCGGCCCCATGGGGAGCATCTTTCACATCGATTCCGCCGCCCATTTGCTGGATGCTGACCGCGCCGGACTCGGAACCCGCTCCCGGCTCTGTGATGGACGAGTAGTTGGAATAGTCACCGTGCCTGCAAGCCGATAAGCCGGCGGCAATGACGCCGGCGATGAGGATCAGCGATGTCGCGCCCGCTCTATTCATTGTTTTCCCGCCTGCCTTCCACTGTGGGTTAAGCGAAAGCCTGAGTGGGATACGCAGGATTCGGGAGACAGGTTCCGTTGGCAGGCTCAGGTATCGAGTTTCTTTGCAACCAGTTCGTTGAGCAGCGCAGGGTTGGCCTGGCCTTTGGAGGCGCGCATCACCTGCCCGACGAAGAATCCGGCGATGGTCTTTTTGCCCGCGCGGTACTGCTCCACCTGCTTTGGATTGGCGGCGATGACTTCGTCGATCATGGCCTCGATCGCCGAGGCGTCGGTGAGCTGCTGCGGCTTCTCGCGTTCATAAACGGCGGGGAAGTCTTCGCCATTTTCAAAGCAGGTGTCGAAGAGCTGCTTGAGCTGTTTGGAGCTGATTTTGTCCTCGTCGAGCAGGTCGGCGGCCAGAACGATTCCGGCCATCGAAACAGGAGACTGCTCCTGTTCGAGGTTCAAGGCTTTCATCCGCCCACCGACCTCGCTGAGCAGAACGTTGGCCACACGGCGCGGATTGCGCGCGGTGCGGGCCGCGGCTTCAAAGCGGTCGGCGAATTCGCGCGACGAGGTGAGCGTGGCGGCATCTCGCGCGGTGATTTCGTACTCGGCGATCATGCGTGCTCGGCGGGCTTCGGGCAGCTCGGGGAGCTTTTCTCTGGCTTCGACCAAAAACTCCGGCGAGACAATCAGCGGCGGCAGATCCGGCTCGGGGAAGTAGCGGTAGTCGTGGGCTTGCTCCTTGGAGCGCATGGAGTAGGTGCGGCCCTCGGCGGCGTTCCACAGGCGGCTCTCCTGCGTGACGCGGCCGCCGGACTCGACGACCTCGATCTGGCGCTCGATTTCGTACTCAATGGCGGCGCGGACGAAGCGGAAGCTGTTGACGTTCTTCACTTCGACTTTCGTCCCGAATTTATCCGCGCCCCGCGGCATAACGCTGACATTGGCGTCGCAGCGCAGCGAACCCTCTTCCATATTGCAGTCGGAGACGCCGGTATAGAGCAATATCTCTTTGAGGCGCGTGAGGTATTCGAAGGCCTCGTCAGCGGTGCGAATGTCGGGCTCGGAGACAATCTCAACCAGCGGGGTTCCGCAGCGGTTCAGGTCGAGATAGGTGCGCGTGGCGGAGTCGGCAAAGCCGTCATGGAGGCTCTTGCCGGCATCTTCTTCCATGTGCAGGCGGGTGATGCCGATTCGCTTGGTCGTGCCGTCCGCTGTTGGAACCTGGATGAAGCCGTGTTCGGCGATGGGCTTGTCGAATTGCGAAATCTGGTAGCCCTTGGGCAGGTCGGGATAGAAGTAGTTCTTGCGGGCGAAGATGGAGCGTTCGCGGACCTGGCAATTAATGGCCAGCGACGCAAGCGTGGCGAACTCGACAGCTTTGGCGTTGAGCACCGGCAGCGCGCCGGGAAGGCCCAGGCAAACCGGGCAGATATTGGTGTTGGGGGCCGAGCCGAAGTGGTTGGCGCATCCGCAAAAGGCCTTGGTAGCGGTGAGCAGTTGGACGTGAACCTCGAGTCCGATGACGGGCTCGTATTTGGCCAGGATCTCTTGGGCTAGAGTGGCGGGCATACTTGCATTTTATCGCGAAGTAGGGGTGGCAGTTGTGCGCAAGCGGCCATTCACTCCTGAGGGGATAGTTAGGTACTACCCGCAAAGACTTGAATTGTTGCGCCGGAATCAGCAAGCGTTAAGAACACGCAGGAAAAGACCGGTCAATCGGAGGTACTGCTTGCGACTTCCATCGCCCAAACCATGCCATCACGGAGGACAACTGCTACATCATTCGAGACTGTATAAGGCTCCTTGTTGATGAGCTTGTGGTGTTCGTGGCTGAAGATCAGAGTTTTGTCCCTCGTATAACTTGGCTGCCCCAGAAGCTGCTTAACTTCCTGCTCCGTGATTCCCAGGCGAATTGCAATGGGAAGCTTGATTCCTTCCTTGCCTTGCGGAATCAAGCGGCAACGGTGGTCCGGCACTTCGTTGGGTGACAATCGTCTCCACTGGAATCCATCAATCGCGGGTCCGTCAACTTCGCCACTTGTTAGCCAAAATATCCAGGGCCCGTCTGTATCGGTTCCGTGAAGGCAAAGCCAACCTTCTGCGTCACCAGCGTCTCCACGGCTTCCGATTTTTCCTCCAAAACGCATATGCGCATCCTCTAGTTTCGTGTCTTCGAGGATGATGGGCATATCTGCAACACGGAGTGACACGATCATTTCCTTCGGCACAGTTGCTCGAGGCATGTCGTCTGGCCAGTTGATCTTCGGCGGCGACCAGATCACCGTCTTGTCGCTGACTTTGCTGGCTGTCTGCGCAAGGCAAGCAAATTCAGGGACCATCAGTGCAAATGCGATCAGCCTGGTCCGATTCATCATTTTCGCTCGCTAGAGTTAGTACTACCAAGAGCTACTCCGCCTGCAACCGGCGAGCAGCAGGTCGTCGATGGGCGCTTACGATGCCAGCGCCCGCACTGCCGAAACCCCCGCCCCAAGCAGAGCGGTTGCATCGTCGGGTTCCAGCACCTCCAGCGAAAAGCTTTGCAGGCTGCTCATCTTCACCATCGATTCCAGGTGGGCGCGGAGCAGGGGCAACTCAAGGTAGTGCGCGTTGTGTCCGGTGAAATAAAAGCGACCGGGACCGGCGAGGTGGATGAACGAGGCGGTTGCGGCGGCGAGAGCGCGATGCCAGAGATCGACAAATTCGCGGCAGCGGGCGTCGCCCTCGCGCGCATGCGCAAAAACCTCTTCCGGTTCGAGATCGAGGAAGCGCATGCGCATGGCGCGATAGCCCATGATTCCCTCCAGATGGCCAACGCCGCCGCATCCGCAAAAACGTTCCTTAGGGTCGAGGGTGACGGTGACGTGGCCGCCCTCCCAGATGCCGTCTACGTAAGGCCAGCGGCCATAGCCAATGCCGTTGCCGAGCGTCCAAACGCGGGTAAGTTTGTTGAGCTGGCCGCGAGTGGCGGCGACGCCTGCCGCGATTGCATCCGCATCGTTGGCTACGTGGACGGGGGCTGTGATGCCGCGGGCAGACAGGGCTCGGGTCAGTTCTTCGGCCAGGCGCATGCCCTTCACTTGAGAGAGGTTGGGCGAGTCTTCAACCACGCCGTTGCGCACAATGCCGGGGACGGCGACGCCGATCGCGTCCACTGGGACGGTCTCGGCGGCGGCGAGGGTCGCGATCTGGTTGGCCAGCAACTCCACCAGCTCGCTGCCTGGAATGGCTTGCAAGGCGTCCAATTCGTCGGTTTCGCTGGGATAGCGCAGGAGATCGCCGGCGAGGCGCAGATCCTCAAGCCTTCCGGCTACGATGTGGTCGGTCATTACGACGCCGATGGCGGTGGTCATGTGAGTCCTTCTGAGCTTTCAGCTTCTATTCGTTAGCTCTTAGCTTTCAGCTTCTGCATCATTGCGACTGGAAGGTGCGTTGACGTTTTCTGAATTCAGTCTCATGTGCCCAGCAATCGAATTCCCCGAAAAGCATACCGCAGCGGCTAATGCCACGTCGATATTGCGATCTCTTTGTCGGGGTTAAAACCCCAACTACCAGTCGTGCCCTTTCAAATCAATATGACGCGCATCATCACCCCACCTGGTATCGATTCAGCCGTCCCACCCCGTTGAAGGCCGCCACCTTGTAACACTCGGCGAGGGTGGGGTAGTTGAAGACGGTGTCGATGAAGTAGTCGACGGTGCCGCCCAGGATCATGACGGCCTGGCCGATGTGGATCAGTTCGCTTGCGCCCTCGCCAATAATGTGGACGCCCAGAACCTTGCGTGTGTCGCGATGGAAGACGAGCTTGAGGCGGCCGGTGGTGTCTCCGCGAATTTGCCCGCGTGCCGTTTCGCGATAGTAGGCCATGCCGACTTCGTACGGAACGTCTTCGTCGGTCAACTGTTCCTCTGTCTTGCCAATGAAGCTGATCTCGGGAATGGTGTAGATGCCGTAGGGATAAAAGCTCGGATTGGAGCTGGCGGCTTTGTCGTCGAAGGCGCGAGCAGCGGCAATGCGGCCCTGCTCCATGGAGACCGAAGCAAGGGAGGGAAAGCCGACAACGTCGCCGACGGCGAAGATGTGGTCCACCTTGGTCTGGTAGTGCTCGTTGACGGGGATGCGGCCGCGGTTGTCGGCCTCAAGGCCTGCGGCGGCGAGGTTGAGGTCGTCGACCGCGCCCTGACGGCCGATGGCGTAGAGCAGTGCGTCTCCTGAGACCTTCTTCTTGCTTTGCAGGTTGGCGACGACCGTGGCGTCAGCCAACTCCTCGACGCTTTCCACTTCCTCGCCCAGACGCAGGGTGACGCGGGCATCGCGGAGGTGGTAGCTCAGGGCCTCGATGATTTCGCGGTCGGCGAATTCGAGCAGGCGGTCGCGCTTCTCGATCAGCGTCACGCGGACCCCGAGCACCGCGAACATGCAGGCATACTCGACGCCAATAACGCCGCCGCCAACCACGATGAGGGTGCGGGGCAGCACGGCCAGGTCGAGCACCTGATCGCTGTTGACGATGGTGCGGCCGTTGATGGGAACCTTGGCAGAGGCGGCTGGTTTGGTGCCGACTGCGATGATGATGCGGTCGGCATCGAGCGTGGCGTCGGTAAGCGGGCCTTCGACGCGGACCTGATTGGGAGCGTTGAAACGGGCGATGCCGTGGACCACATCGATGCCGTTGCGAGAAAGCTGCGCTTCGGTGACGTCAACTTCGGTTTTGATGACAGCCTGGACGCGGAAGGCCAGGTCAGCCATGCTGATTTTTTCCTTGACGCGGTAATTCATGCCATAGACGGTGCGGTAGTTGTAGCCGGAGAGATGCAACACGGCCTCGCGCATGGTTTTCGAGGGGATGGTTCCGGTGTTGACGCAGACGCCTCCGACGACGGAACGAGCCTCGACAACGGCCACGCGCTTCTTGATTTTTGAGGCGGCGACGGCGGCCCGCTGCCCGGAGGGACCGGAACCAATGACGATCAGATCATACTTGACGGCGCTCATGCGATGACTCTCCAGGGTTCGATGCTGGTAAGGCGGCTGCGGGCATGGCCCGAAAGCGGCGATGGCCCCTCAACCGGAGGCTACCATAGCGCGGGGCGGCAGGAGCCAGGCAAGTTGTGTGAATTCCGCGGCGAAGCGGAAAAACGACGGACCAGACGGCGACGGAAGGCTGGAAAGATAGGAAGGAAGCGGACTTTGGGAGACACGGGACTCCGGTTCCGGTTTATTGGTGTTTCCGGAATTCTCTCTTGGAAAGTGTAAGAAAAGCCCGTGAGCGGTGACTGACTCATACGAGAGAGAAATTCAACGCTGTCTTCTGAATCGTCCATCGGAAATGCGGAAACTTATCGGAGTCAGGGGCGTTAACCGGAAAGCGCTATTCAGGGTCAAGTTGCCTGAGTGTACTTTGTAACTCGTAGAACAATAGTCACAGGCCCATCGGGCGGAAAGTGAAGGAATCCAATGCAAGGCATCCAGAAGGTCTTATTCGCGCAATGTTTTCGAGTTAAGAGGATTTTGTTGGCAGTCGTTCTAGTTTTCGGCGCATTGGCCGCGACGACTATGGAGGCACAACAGAAGCCGGAGGTGGCCGGAGACTACGCGGGAATGCTCGGCCCCCTGCACGTCAAATTGCATTTCAAGGTGGATGCCGCAGGGACCATAACCGGCACTCTGGACAGCGTAGACCAAGGCGCAATTGGCATTCCCTGTGCGGATTTTCATCTCGACGGGCAAACGCTGACTTTCACTGTGCCGGCCGTTCATGGCAAATGGGCGGGCACAGTGACCGCGGACGGACTTACCGGAACGTGGGACCAGGGAAGTCCGCAGCCGCTGGACTTGAAGCGCGACACGTTTGTTCCGGCGGCGAAGCCTTCGGTAGTTGACGGAATATGGCTGGGCACATTGCAGGCGGGCAGCTCGACCCTGCGAATTCAGGTTGTGGTGAAGAGCGACAACAAGGGGCAGGAGTACTGCGCGATGGACAGTCTGGACCAGCGCGTGACCAACCTGGAGTGCGCGAAGGTTGTGCTTCAAGGCGACAGCTTCTCGTTCGAGGTTCCGGTGGCGAAAATCAGTTGGAGCGGCAAGCTTTCAGCCGATGGCAAAACCCTGACGGGCGTGCTGACTCAGGGAACCGCGTTGACCTTGAACTTTAATCGGCAGGACGCGGTGCTTACGGTTGCGCCGATACTTCCGCCTACCTTCGACCCGGCGATGGCTCCGGTCAATGCAGCCGATTTGCAGGCAGTGCTGGACAAGGACATTGCCGAGGCGCTCAAGAGCGGACAATTGGCGCCCGAAACCGGTGCGGGGGTATCGATTGGGGTGGTGGAGCACGGCGTACGGCGTGTGTTTAGCTACGGCGTTGCCAAGCCGGATTCGATGTTTGAGATTGGATCGATCACCAAGACCTTTACCGCGCTGATGCTCTCGCAAATGGTGGAACAGGGCAAGGTGAAGCTGGATGAACCCGTGCGGGATCTGCTGCCGGCCGGGACGGTGGCCAAGCCGGCGGGCGCTGAGATTACGCTGCTCGACATTGCCACGCAGCACTCCGGCCTGCCGGGAATGCCGGACAATTTTCCGTCCGCTGATTCGACCAATCCGTACATTGATTATCATGCCGCGAATCTTTATGAGTACATCGCCAAACATGGCGTGGCAAAAGCCGGCAACCCGGGATTTGTGTACAGCAACCTGGGATTTGGACTGCTGGGGCAAGCGCTTGCGGTGCGCGCCGGGAAGACCTGGCCCGCATTGCTGAGGGAAGAAGTAACCGGCCCGCTGGGGCTGAAAGACACTGTTGTTTCAATGACGCCGGAGCAACAGGCGCGGTTTCTTCCCGCTCACAGCGGCGACCACGGCCCCGCGCACCAGTGGGACTTCGATGCGATGGCCGGAGCTGGGGCAATACGCTCGACCGCCGGAGACATTCTCACTTATGTTGAGGCCAACCTGCATCCTGACGGTCTGAAACCGGCAGCGGAATCGAAGGCCGGATCAACCCTGGCCGCGGCTCTGACTCGGCAGCATGAACTGAGGGCCGATGTCGGGCCGGGGGTTCGAATCGCGCTCGCATGGATGTTTGACACGGAGACGGGAAACTACTGGCACAACGGGGCGACCGGGGGATACAGCGCTTATGCTTTCTTCAATCCGAAGCAGGACTATGCGGCGGTGGTGCTGCTGAATACCACGGTGGGGCCCAATGGGAGCTTCGCGGACCGGCTGGGCCAGCATATCGGCCAGCGGCTGGCGGGGAAGCCGGCGATCTCGCTGGGTAATTAGAAGGATGCGTGCGCATTCCCGCCCTTTCGCCCGATAAAAGGCGAAAGGGTGGGGCGGTCAATCTCGTTCAAGATCAAGCGGTCAGAGACCTACTCGAATTGGAACCAGTTGACGTTTGCGATGCTGGACGTTGTTCCGTTGAAAACCACATACAGGGTGTGCACGCCGGACGCGCCACTGACGGGCACTGCGGTCACGTTTTGCCATGTTTGCCAGCCTCCGGTTACAGGCAGGTTGGCAGTGGCAATGGGTGTGCCGGTCATGCTATCGAGGTAGAACGCTGCGGTTCCGCCGTTGCCACCGCTGGCCGTGCGCACGGTAACCTGGCTTACCGACGTGCCGAAGTCGATGTTTTTGTAAACGGTGTACGCACCCTGCGAAAGGTAGCCCAAATCGTATTCGCCGGTTGAGTCGCCGGTGGATTCGGTTTCAAGGCCCGATTCCGAGGAGAAGCTGGAGCCCTGAATCTGCGCTGTGGCCGCTGTGGCAGGTGTGCTTCCGGCTTCGGTTCCCACCCATGTGAACGTGGCGGCGGAGGTGGCCGGTAGCGTGTAGGAGAACGACTCGGCGCCCCACTGCACCGCGAAGGTCTGGCTTGAGGTGGTGCTGTTGTACGCAATCAGCGCCATTGAGCCATCCGGATTCTGAAAGGCGACGCTGGCAATTGCGGGCGTGTTGTTGGAGTAGATGCGCACTGCGCCGGGCAATACATATTTGCTGTAATGGCCCAGCGTGTAGAACTCAATGTCCTTGGTCACCGCGCCGGTGGTGCTGTTGACTGTGACAATCGGCGTGCATGTATTGCAACCGCCCAGGCTGGCGTTTTGCGTGAGATTCGGCCCAAGTTTCTCGTTCAGCGCAAGGCTCCACTTTACAAACGATTTGGCGGAGTTGCGCAGCACCTGCGTAATCTCCAGCATGTCGACTTCAAATTGATCGGCTTGCCAGGTGCCGCCGGAGTGTTCCGTCTCCCAGTTGCCGAGGGTTGGGTATTGGTTCTGCAAGAGCTGCTGTGCGCCGGGCGCGCCGCCATAGCCGTGCCAGGCCGTGCCCGCCATCTGCGTCAACTGCGCAGGCGTCAATCCGCCCAGAACAGTCTGCGGATAGGAGGGCGTATCCCAGTTGTGATCGTAGGCAAACACCTTGGTGGAAATGCTGTTGGCCGTCAGGGCGGGCAGCACGTAGTTTTGCAGCAAAGACAACTGCACCGTGCCGCTCATGCCCATGCTGGGATAGGAGGTGGTGATATTCAGCGGTTCGTTCTGCAGCGAGATGTAATCGATGGGCACGCCAGCAGTTTGATACGCCTGAAGGTACTTGACGAAGTAGTTTGCAAAGGCTGTTTCATTGGCGGAAGTCATCAGGAGCGTTCCGCCCATCATGGAGACTTGGCTCATCGAGGATGGGTCCTTCATCCATCCCGGAGGGCTCCAGGGATTGGCCATCAGCTTCATCTGCGGGTTAAGCGCCTTGGCTTGCTGGATGAGCGGAAGGATGTAGGCCCGATCATGGGCGATGGAAAAGTCCGCCAGGGTCGGATCGGTGGTGCCCACCGCCTGATCGTCGAAGGAATAGACACTCAGCGCGATGTCGGACGCGCCCATGGGAATGCGCATGAAGCTGAGTCCGATGCCATCCCCATTGCGCGTGAACAGGTCGTTGAGCGTGCCGGGAAGGTTTGCCGGCGGCTCTACCGTCTCAAGCAACCATGCTGCCGAATCGGTGAAAGCCGCTCCAAAGCCTTCGATGGATTGGTAGGTCTGTGTCGGATCGACGACCACTGTGTTTGTTCCCGCGTCTGCCGTGCTGCCGGTGGCGAAGTTGATATTCGGTTGCGCGGCCATCAGATTTGCCTCGTCGTTGGTTGTCAAGACGACTGACACAGTTGGCCCGAGGATTGTGTAGGTGCCCGTGGCTGCGGGACTGTTCAAATAGCCGGATGCGATGGCGATGGCATTGATTGTGGTGGTAGAAGAGACAGCGATGGGCGTGGATGCGGAGTAGAGAGTCGAAGCGGTGGTGGGCATCGTTCCATTGGTGGTGTAGTAAATCGCGGCTCCGGTCGTAGCGTCGGAAAGAGTAACCGATTGAGCCGAAGAAAACGATCCGGGAGCGGGCGAGAAAGCCGGCGTAGCGGCCGTCGGAATGTTGATGGTGTAGGCGCCCGTGGCTACTGCGCTGTTCGTATAGCCGGATGCGACAGCGATTGCCTCGATAGTGGTGGTGGCTGAAACCGCGATGGGCGCTGAGTAGAGTGTCGAAGCGGCGGTGGGCGTCGATCCATTGGTGGTGTAGTAGATCGCGGCTCCGGTGGTCGAGTCGGAAAGAGTGACCGATTGCACTGACGTAAATGTTCCGGGAGCCGGAGAGAAAGCCGGCGTGGCGGCGACGGGGAGGTTGATGGTGTAGGTAGCCGTGGCAACGGTGCTGTTGAGATAGTTTGGCGGGTCGGCGGCAATTGCGTTGACGGTTGTGGTGGCCGATACCGTAAAGGGCTTCGAATAGGGAGTCGAAGTGTTGGTGGGCGTGGAACCGTCGGTGGTGTAGTAGATCGCGGCCCCGGTGGTGGAGTCGGAGAGAGTCACGGTTTGCGCCGCCGAATACGTCCCACCCGCTGGGCTGAAAGTTGGCGTCGCGGCATTTTGCGCCGGAGGCGTCGTGTTGGTGGATCCATTACTTCCGCCGCCGCAGCCCCCCATCGAGATTTCCGCGATACAAGCCACAATGAAGCCCATTGCAAGAATGTTTTTCCTCATGAACATCGTCCCTCTCCCACTCTGGCACGGCGAAATTCCATTCGCCGGCGCACGCCGCCGCAGGTTCCCTAAAATTCGCGTCACCGATTTCAGCAGGGATTCTTTCCGAGCGTTGAATCGGCGAACTTTTCGAGCGAAGCGAGTTTACACCGTGAGGCGTGCGGCTGGCTGTGGGGTTTACCCTGCGGCGGGAAATTCTTGGGATTCTTCTAGCTGTCAGCTCCAAAGGCGAACTCCAGGCGAGGCTCGAGGCAGGAATCGTTCCGCCGCGAGTCTCCCCTGGCATGGGACAGCAACGACAACCACTTCAGAAGTGTGCGGGGCGCAATGTGGGATGTAGCGCGGATTGGCCTTTGGCGGCAAACGAGCCTCCCGCCTGGTTGCCATCCTCCAGGCGGAACTGGCGAATCATGCCGTCGAGGTCGTTGGCAAGCGAAGCTAAGTTCTTGAGCGCTTCGACAGCTTGTTCCGCTCCCTGCGCGTTTTCCGTGGCCAACTGCGAAATGTGGCTTGCCGACTCGGAGATTTCGCCGGATGCCGAAGTCTGTTCCGTTGCGGCAGTGGCAATCAGGTTGATCTGATGCTCGACCTCTTTGGATGACTCGATGATGGCGTCAAGGCTCTTGCGGGCGCGGGCGGTTTCTCCCATGCCGGATTCGACGGCGGTACGGCTCTCGTTCATCACCTGAAGAGTTGCGCGGGTCTCGTCCTGAATGCTGCGGATGGTTCCGGCGATCTCTTCGGTCGCGCCCTTGGTGCGTTCGGCCAAACGGCGAACCTCACCGGCAACGACTGCGAATCCGCGGCCATGTTCGCCGGCGCGCGCGGCTTCAATAGCGGCGTTGAGGGCCAGCAGGTTGGTCTGTTCGCTGATTTCCTGGATGACATTCACCACTTTGCCGATCTCCTCGGACCGGTGAGCCAGGGATGTCATTTTTTCCGAAACGGAACTGGTTGCCACGGCAATTTTTTCCATGGTGTGCGCGGCAGCTTGCATTACCTCGCCGCCCTGATTGGCAGTTGTGGCCGAGGTGCGGCTGGCGCTGGCCGCGCTTTCGGCGTTGTGGCTGATCTCGCCAATGGTCGCGGTCATCTCCTGCGCGGCGGCGGCAATCTGGTTGGTCTTGTTCGATTGGCTGTGCGCATTTCCCGCACTCTGGACTGCCGCCGCGCCGATCTCGGTGGTTGCGGCGGAGAGCGTGTCCGCACCCTGGGCCACGGACTGGAGAACGGCTCGAATGGAAGCGACGCTGGCATTGAATGCCTCGCCAAGGCGGCCGATCTCATCGGTGCCGGTAACTCGCATACTTGTAGTCAGGTCTTTGGCCGCCATCGCTTCCAGGGCGGTCTTCAGCCTGTTCAGGCGCGGCGCGATCTCGCGGGTGAGGATCATGCCGATCAGCGCGCAAAGCAAGACAATCAAGATGGTGACGCTGGTGCTGATCCAGATTGCTCGGTTTCCGGCATAGGTAGCCGCCTGGGTATCCTCCATCCCTCTTTTCGAGTTCATTTCGAGGTTTTCAGTCACCGCATCCAGTGCTGCATTCAATGGCTCTCTGGTGGAGTCCGCCATCGTGATGTCGAGCGCGTCCCCTACCTTGCCGTCCTCCACTAGATGCGCGGCACGATCGGATAGCTCCTTGTACTGAGCGAAGCCCGCGGTGACTTTTTGATTGAGTTCGTGCTCCTGGGGAGAGGTAATGAAGGGCTCATAAAGTTTGACGGCTTCCAGAAGATCGGCAAACCCTTTCTGGCGCTTTGCGTTCGATGCGCTTGTGCATGCCGGTGTCTGGCATAACAGCATGTCGAGATCCGCACGCCGCACAACATTCAACGCTCCTCGTACATTGGCCAACTGAACAACAGACGGGAAGCTCTTTTCGCTCACGTCGCGGTTCTTCGTGGCGATATTGTCTAACGTGACAAACGTGTAAGCCCCAAGCGCGACGCAAAGAGTGCAAACGATGCCGAAGGCATATACGAACTTGCGAGCAACAGGAAGACACCTTAGCCAATGCATGCCAAAAAGCCCTTTCTCAGGTTCTTGGATTTCATCGGCGCAATCGGGGGAAACTTGAGAATCAGCGTCTCCAGAATGAAAGGTGAAAGCCAGGGAGGCCTTCCCGTGGTTCTGTTGTTTGTGCTTGCTCAAAACCGAACTCACTCGATATTCTTGGGCCGCCTGCGACTCTCGCCGGGAGGCTATCTAAAAATGACGTATTCGATGTCTGAATTGCGGTTGGATTTCCGTCGCAGGCTGCCGGCGATTGCGCTGGCGGTTCTCGTTTGCCTAAATATGTCCGGCGCGATGGCGCAAACCACGCTTGCCAATCCTGCTGCGACTCCGCCAAGTGCTCCCGCCGCTGCGCCAGCGACGGCGTACTTGACGGCGCAGCAGGATCGCCAGCGGCTGATGGACCTGCTGGGGATCAAGGAGCTCCGGCCGGGTACTGAGAACGCGGCCAACTGGGATGAAGCCAAAGCCAATGTCTATCCGAATCTGCCCGACCCGCTGGTGGAGAAGAGCGGGAAACTTGTGAAGACCGCCGAAGAGTGGTGGAAGGAGCGCCGGCCGCAGATTCAGGAGGACTTCGACCGGGAGGTTCTTGGCAGGACTCCAGCAAACCTGCCCAAGGTGACCTGGGAGGTGGTGAGCGAGGCCCGCGAGAAGTTGGGCGATGTTTCCGTGGTGACCAGGCGGCTCGTGGGGCATGTGGATAACACAAGCTATCCGCGGATCTCCGTGGACATCGACGCGACGCTGACTACGCCTGCCGATGCGCGCGGCCCGGTTCCGGTAATCATGGAGCTGGCCTTTGCAGGGGAGTTCAAGGCATCTCTGGTGAGGCCGATTTCGGAGACGGGATCGGACGAAGTGGGCAACTACGGGCAGACCTGGGAGAAGCAGGTGCTCGCCAAGGGTTGGGGATTCGCCGTGCTTTCTCCCACCAGCTACCAGGCGGACGACGCGGCGGGAATGACGGAAGGGATCATCGGGCTCGTCAACAAGGGTCAGCCGCGCAAGCTGGAGGACTGGGGCGGGTTGAAGGCATGGGCGTGGGGCGCGAGCCGCCTGCTGGACTATCTGGAAACGGACAAGAGCGTGGATGCAAAACATGTGGGCATTGAGGGCCACTCGCGGATGGGAAAGGCGGCGCTGGTGGCCATGGCCTACGACCCTCGGTTTGCGGTGCTCTACTGCAGTTCGTCGGGCGAGGGCGGAGCAAAGCTTTACCGGCACATCTATGGCGAGCCGCTGAGCCATATCGAGACGGCTTTTTACTACTGGATGGGCGGGAACCTGATGAAATATGCGGGGCCGCTGACGCCCGGAGACCTGCCCGTGGATAACCACGAACTGATTGCTCTGTGCGCGCCGCGGCCGGTGTTTGTGGGTGCGGGATTGAGCGCGAAGAATGAACCGGGCAAGCCTGGAGACGGTTGGGCGGATGCGCGGGGAATGTTTCTGGCGGAGGTTGCGGCGGGGCCTGTGTACCGGCTGCTGGGAAAGAGGGACCTGGGTACGAAAGAGTTTCCCGCGACGGAAACGGCGCTGATCGACGGGGACCTGGGGTTTCGCCAGCACGCGGGCGGACATACGCCGGCGCCGAACTGGACGGCGTTCCTGGACTTTGCGGGGCGGTATTTACATGGGGCGGGGGCGGCATCCAATGGCGGGACGCATTGACGCGCGGGTGTCTGAGTCTTAGGCTCATAGGATGGAATTCAAAGTAAGCGAACTGGAGCGGGACCCGATCGATTTCGACCTGGAGCTGGATCCAGGAGCTGTCGAGTTGGGCGAAGAGGCTGAGCAAGTAGGAAAACTAGCCACCGACGGGCGGGCCGAGGTGCTGCATGAGCATCGCGGGCCACGCGACATAGTGGCCGACATCCGGCTAAGGGGTAAGTTCGGCGGCAAGTTCCAGGTTCCGTGCGCGCGGTGCGTGGAGCCGGTGGAGATTCCTCTGAACGCGGAATTCGACCTGATCTTCCGGCCTGCGGAAGCGGATTCCGAGGCGCTGGAGCGCTCAATTACTGCGCCGGAAACAGAAATCGGGTATTATCAAAGAGACAGTTTGTTGCTTGAGGATGTGCTGAGGGAGCAGGTGCTTTTGGCTCTGCCGGTCAGGACGCTTTGCAAGCCGGACTGCAAGGGACTTTGTCCGCGCTGCGGCGAAAACCGGAACACCCATCCGTGCAACTGCGAGGAAGGTCCGAGCGACCTCCGCTGGGAAGCGCTGGCTGGGCTCCGCGACCGGATCAAGTCCTGAGATAACTACCACAGATTGAGGGTGTTCCACCAAATCGCAATGGCCGCGAAAGAGCTTGACCGGAAGGCAGTTAGACGCCCGGTTGGGACCGTAAGCGGGCCAGGCCCCCGGCGGGATTTGAAAATGGTGGGTACACGAAAGGAATTTTGTAATGCCTAATCCGAAAAGGCGCCACTCGACGCGCCGTACAGCAATACGCCGCTCTCACGATTTTCTCACTGCAACTGGGCTTTCAGAGTGCCCGAACTGCCACGAGAAGAAGCTGCCCCATCGCGCCTGCGCCAAATGCGGAGCGTACAAGGGCCGCGCCGTGCTGGACGTAAAAGAAGCAGCCAAGTAAGCTGAGCACCTATGCTCATAGACATTGCTCTTGACGCTGTAGGAACCGACAAAGCACCCGAGCCGGAGATCCGGGGGGCGATTCTCGCCTGCCGCGCCCTGCCTGTGCGGGTCCATCTTATTGGGCCTGAGGCGGAGCTTCGCGACCTTCTTGACGAACATCTGGGCAACGAAGACCTGCCCATCGTGATCCACCATGCTTCCGAGCGCATCGGCATGGAGGAGAAGGCGACTCAGGGGTTGAAAAGGAAAGACAGCTCAATGCGCGTGGGGCTGAAACTGGTGCGCGAGGGCAAGGCGGCGGGATTTGTGACGGCCGGAAACACGGGCGCGGCCATGGCGACGGCAAAGATGGTCCTGGGCGCGCTGCCCGGTGTGGACCGGCCGGCACTGGCAACCCCCATGCCAAGCTCCACCGGAAACCCCTGTGTGCTGCTGGACGTGGGCGCCAACGTGGACTGCAAGCCATACAACCTGGCGCAGTTTGCGGTGATGGGCGAAATGTATGCACGGACCGTGCTGAAGATCGACGCTCCGCGGGTGGGCCTGCTTTCGATTGGCGAGGAAGAGAGCAAGGGCAACGACCTGACACGGGAGGCGTTTCCAATGCTGAAGGCGCTTCCGATCAAGTTCATTGGCAACGTGGAAGGCCGCGACATTTTCAGCGGGCTGGCGGATGTGATTGTGTGCGACGGCTTTGTGGGCAACGTGGCGCTGAAGACCAGTGAGGGTGTGGGGCGGTTTGTGCGGGACGTGCTGCGGGAGTCGCTCACGCGCACGGTTACGGCGCAGGTGGGAGCGCTGCTGTCGCGTAAGGCGTTCAACGAGTTCCGCCATCGCCTGGACTACAGGGAATATGGCGGCGCGCCGCTGCTGGGAGTGCGGGGAATTTGCATCATCGGCCACGGTTCGTCCAACGACCGGGCTATCTTCAACGGAGTTCGCGTGGCATACGAGTTTGCCAAGGCCGGCACAAACGAGCGTATTGAGCAGGAGTTTGCCGCGCACGACAAGCTTGCAATGGCAGCGCGTGGCGCCAGCGCCGCACCGGCTTCCGGCCTGCCGGCCGCCGCGCATGCCAACCCCGATGCGACAATTCAGTAGCCTGCCCGATGAAAGCTGAGTCGCGTCCTCCTTTCCGGTTCGACACTTCCCTGCTGTATATATTGGCCTGCCCGGCTTGCCTGGGCGGACTTTTTGTTGAAGGCGAGCGGCTGGTATGTGCGCTGTGTGGACGCGGCTATCCGATTGTGGATGGCATTCCGGTGCTGATTGCGGGGAGCGAGCAGAGGCAGGGACAAGGATAGGGAGTTGCCTTACTCCGGCATGATCTTCAGGTTCGGAAAGGCGGACACGTAGTCAACCCCGTTGAGGGTGAGCAGCGTGTGTCCGTGTACCAGCGCATGAGCGCCGATCAGGAAATCGGCCAGGATGCGGCTCGGGGAACCGCCGCCGCTGCGGATGCGGCGCTTGGAATAGCTCCGGTATGCGTCTACCGCTTCGCGCCAGACATCCTCGTCGATTTTCCAATCGATGGAAATGCCGGTATCGGATGTGAATTCGTCCAATTCGAGTCTGCTTCTCAAGGGATCCGCCATCAGCTCCGCATAAACAGGCGCCGAGATGACCAGCTTACCGCGCCTTTGAGCTTGATCGAGCAATTTGGCCGCGACGAGGTTGGAAGAATCGGTCTTGCACCAAAGCGCAATGATGATGTTGGAATCAATTGAAATCGTCATGGCCGCGCATTTCCCTGAAGAACGCAACAATCGCTTCGGGGCCCTCCCCTTGAATTGGGAACCCCGTTCCAATCCCGCGCCACTTGTCGAAGACGCTCTCGTTGGAGTCGCGCACCAGGCGGATGGTTCCTTCCTTGTGCTCAAAGCGCACGTGATCGCCAGGTCTGACACCGAGGGATCTTCGAATCTCAGCCGGAATGGTAACCTGCCCCTTGCCGCTGATTTTGGCGCGGAGGGCGTGAGCCGTTGCGGCTTTTATGCTGGCGGGCATCTCAAATAGGTCCTCACGTTCTTTAACTATACTTCTAACCGTCGGCTGCTTTCCCTTTTCAAGAAATGAGTTTCACATCCGGCGCGAAAAGGTTGGCCAGCTCTGACATGCTCATTGTGTCGGCGGTGAAGGTAAAGGTTCCCCGTTCCACAACCTCGCGGGCCGTGTGAACAAATGCTGTCAGCGCTGCCCGGCTGAAGCCCGAGCCAAGGCTGATGCGGCGAACTCCCAACGCACCCAATTCCTTCACAGACAGCGGAGGCGCTCCCTTGATGCCCATGAGCACATTGACGGGTTTGCCGACCGAGGCACAGACGGTGCGAATATCGTCGGCGCTGGTGATTCCCGGGGCATACAGCACTTCAGCGCCGGCGGCTTCAAAAGCCTGCAAGCGGCGGATCGTGTCGTCCAGATCCGCGCGTCCATGAAGGTAGTTTTCCGCCCTGGCCACCAGCAGAAAGGGGAACGGCAAAGCACGGGCTGCTTCGGCTGCTGCGGCAATCCGTTCCACGGCATGGTTGAAGTCGTAGATGGGATGGATGGGATCGCCGGTGGCATCTTCAATGGAACCACCCACAAGGCCAGCCGTCTCCGCAGCCAGTCGAATCGTCTCCGCCGCCGCCGCCGGGCTGTGGCCGTAGCCGTTCTCAAGGTCGGCGGCCACGGGAAGCGGCGTTGCGTCCACGATGGATTGGGCGTTGGCGAGGGCTTCATCGCGGCTGATCGCGGCCACGGCGTCGCGGCGCCCCAGTGTAAAGGCCAGGCCGGCGCTGGTGGTGGAAAGCGCGGCAAACCCGAGACCGGTAAGGATGCGCGCGGTCCCCGCATCCCATGGGTTGGCGATGACGAAGGGCTCGGAGCGCTGGTGGAGTGCCAGAAATTGCGCGGCCTTTTCGGCTTGGGTTGGCATGGGACCTCCGCTGTGCGGCAGATAAGAAGATACTCTACCTGCGTAGATGGAATGGCAGTACGATCAGCATGGCCAGGCCTATGGCCGCAGCGAGAGCGATTGCTATGAGGCTATAGATCACTGCGAGGTTGGGACCATTGGACGGCGGATTGTCCGGATCGGATTCCGGGGTTGCCGGCGGGAGGGCAGGATCGCTCATAACTTATCTCTCATAGCTCATGCCCATAACTCGGCGGTCGTAACTTGCCCCGTATAACTTATCCCCGCCGGCGGCCAAAACATTACTCGCTGGATATAACTCGTCACGCATAACTCTTCACTCGTCCCGAAGGGCTTCGACCGGGTCCAACTGTGCGGCCCTGGTGGCGGGGACAGTTCCAAACACGACGCCAACCAGCGTGGCGGACGCGAGCGCAATGAACACGGACAAGCCCGAAACGGGAAAGTCGTAGTCGGTAAAGAAACGAATGGCGAGCGGCGGAGCCAGGCCAATAATGGTTCCCACAATCCCGCCGGTGAGCGAGATGATAACCGCCTCGGTTAGAAACTGGAGTTTGATTTCGCGGCGGGTTGCGCCCATGGCCTTGCGGATGCCGATTTCGCGGACGCGGGCGCGGACAGTAGCCAGCATAATGTTCATGATGCCCACGCCGCCCACGGCCAGCGTAACTGCGGACACCGCCACCAGCAGCGCGGTCACCGCTTCCATGATGTTCGCGGCCATGGAGAGATATTCCTGGAGGGTTTGCGTTTTGTAAACGGAGTCGGGACGGTGACGCGCCTTGACAATGCGGTAAATTTCCTTCGAGGCGTCGTTCACCTCGTTCATGTTTCGCATGGAAAAGTAGATCTGCTTCACGTTCTCGCTGCCGGAAATGTAGCGGGCCACTGAGAACGGAAGCAGGATGGTCTGGTCCTGAATTTCCGAATTGCCGAAGTCGTCCACAGCCTCTTTGAAGACGCCTATGATGGTGAAGGGCATTCTGCTGATCTCGAACGACTGGCCGACAGCCGCGTCGGAACTGCCGTAGCGGGATTTGGCGAACAGCTCGCTAACCACGGCGCATTTCATGTGCGCGGAGTCGTCTTCGTCGTCGAAGAAGCGGCCCACGGGCACCAGCAGGTTGCGGATGTTCTGGTATTGCGGGCTCACGCCGAGCACCAGAGTATCCTTGACGACGCCCGCGCCAAAATTGATGCGGTCGTGCAATTCGAGAACAGGCGAGGCGTACATCACTCCCGGCAACTGGGCTTGCACGGCCTTCTCGTCGTCAATGGTCAGGGAGTCGTTGTAGAGTACCCGCTCAGCCGCGGTTGCCCCGCCTCCGGAGTATTCCAGCTCCACGGAGTTGGTCTCGATCTTCTGCAACTCCGACAGAATGTACTGCTGTCCGGTCATGCCGATGGTGACAACCCAAATCACCGATGCGGTGCCGATGACCATTCCCAGGGCGGTCAGGGCAAAGCGCAGCTTTGAGGCGCGGCAACTGTCCAGGGCGAGCTTGAGAATTTCGCCAAACCCCACGGAGGTGCGCGCGCTGAGGAGCGTTTTTTGGAATGCGGTTTGGCGTGCCTGCTCGACGGAATTCATAGATCTCTCATAGGAAGATGCGCCAGGGCGCCTTGCCGCTTCCACAATCCTCTCAGATTGGGGGTGCGGAGTTGGCGGAAATCGGGTTTTCCAGCCCGGCAATTGCGGGACAGGGTGGCCCGCCGTGTGATCTGAGTCACTTTTCTTCGGGTTGACGCGTTCCAGATATCAGGAGGTTCTCCGTGAACGCCAAAAGCCTAATCAAGGTTCTCGCTGTTGTCTGCGTTGGTTCACTCGGTCTCGCCACTTTCGGCCAGACGGGGTCGACCGCTGTGCCTTCATCCAGCAAGGCTACCCCTTCAACCGAAGCAGTTATCCATTATGGTCAACTGCCACTGAGTTTTGAACCGAATCTCGGCCAGACATCGTCGCAGGTGCAGTGGCTGGCGCGCGGGCCGGAATATACGTTGTTTCTGGCCGGGCACGATGCCGTGCTGGAGTTGAGCACGATCGTCCCTGGCAAGCACGGGTCAATCAACCCCGACGAGCTGAAGCCCAGCGTTACCTCGTCCGCGGTGCGGATGAACCTGCTCGGCGCCGCAAGCCCGCGACAGACTGCCGGCGAAGATCCCCAGACAGGCAAGGCTAACTACTTTATCGGAAGCGACAAAACCAAATGGCAGCACGACGTGCCAATGTATGGCAAAGTCCGCATGACGGGAGTTTATCCAGGTATCGACCTTGTGTACTACGGGCATCGCGGAGAGCTGGAGTACGACTTTGTGGTTGCGCCGGGCGCGGATGCCTCGGCCATCCAACTGCGGTTCGATGGCGCAAAGGCCACGCTCGCGGCAAATGGCGACCTGGTGCTGCCCGTGGATGGTGGACCCAATGTTCGCTTCGACAAGCCGGTGGTTTATCAGATCAAGGACGGCGCGCGGCAACCGGTTGAGGGCAGCTTCGCCATCGCGGACAACAAGGCGGGACAGCAAGTCAGCTTCCGGCTCGGAGCCTACGACCACACCCGCGAGTTGGTCATCGATCCAACCCTGCTTTTCCTCGGCACGCTGGGCACGGGAAGCCAGCAGACCCTCGCCGAGGGAATGACCGTGGATTCGCTCGGCGAGATGATTCTCACGGGAATCACCAACGACGTGGACTTCCCCGTTACGAGCGGCGCTTTGCAGACCCAATGCGATACCCTCTCCGCTGGCGCGGCGGCGGCTGGATGGAAGCGGTGCGGCGCCAGCAGCGCGAGCTCCGGATTTGTAACCAAGATCAGCGCCGACGGCACTTCGCTGGTCTACTCCACATACCTGCATGGCCTCAGCGGCGCGGAGTATGGTGCATCCGTTGCTACCGATTCAGCCGGCGACGCCTATGTCCTTGGCATGACCAGCTCGAACGACTTCCCGATTACGAACGACGCTATCCAGACCTACTGCCAGCCAAATATCCCGGAGATAGGTTTCAACAACCCACCAGTCTTTGGGGTGGAAACATCGCAGTGCGACAACTACGCGGATGGTGGGGGCACCGAGTACACGGTCAACGGCCCGACGCTGTTCCTTGCCAAGCTGAATCCTACGGGAACCGCCCTCCTGTACAGCACGTTCTTCGGCGGCTCCTCTGCCACCTATCCCGAGGGTCTGGCGCTCGACAGCTCCAACAACATCTACTTCACCAGCTTTGTGCAAAGTGCGTTTGAAGCAAACAATGCTTATCCGGTCAACAGTAACCTTCAGTTTCCGGTAACATCCAGCGCTTACCAGTCCTATGGCGTCGGCTTGCAGGCCGCGACGCTTACCGAGCTCAGCGCGGACGGGCACACGCTGATGTATTCGACCCTGTTCGGCACGGAGAGTACCGCGACGTACTTTGCTTACACAATACCGTTGGCTCTCGCCGTCGGACCCAACGGAATTGCCTATGTGGGCGGACAGACAACGGCCTCTGCCGCTGGCTTTCCCATAACCGCCGGTGTGGTGAAGCCAAGCTGCGTCGTCTCCCCGACAACCCCGGCCAACTGCATAACCTACACCGCTTTTCTTGCCGCGTTCGATACAACACAGTCGGGAGCCGCCTCGCTGAAGTATTCAACGTACATTGGCGGGACCGAGGTTGCGGGAGGCAATTACCCCGACCAGCAAGTCCTGGGCCTGGCAGCGGACAGCGAGAACAACATCTTCGTCACGGGCTACACAACTCGCCCCGACTTCCCGACCACGCATGGCGCATATCAAACCACCTGCAATTACAACAATTCCGGCAACAGCTGCAATGTCGCCTTTCTGAGCAAGATCAATCCCACGGGAACGGCGTATATCTGGTCGACGATGTACGGTAGCAACCCCAGTCCATTCGACACTCAAGGCAACTCCATTGCCTTCGATTCCTACGGGCGCGTCTACCTGTATGGCATCGCCTTCTTTGACGGCGCCAACTACGTCGCTCCGATCGAAGGCTATTTCCAGCAAAACAAGACATTCATCGCCACCTTCTCCTCAGATGGCTCGACGCTTGAGTTTGGCACCCCGGTGGGAAATACCAACCCCTCGGTGCCGACGAATGACGATGCCATCAGCAACAACGGGCTATTTGTCGACGGAAGCGGCAACATGTACATTGCCGGATACACCTCCGACAGCGGCAGCATGGTTACGACCCCAGGCACCTATGCGGACGCGGCCGTGGGTGGCGGCAACCGAACCTACTTCGCCAAGGTATCGCCTGTGCCGCTGACTGCGATACTGACGGCTCCTGCGCAAGGAACTGTACTCTCCACAAGTGCCGGTTTCTCCTGGTCGCCCGGAGATCACGCGACGTACTATTGGCTCACCCTGGGCACAGGCTCCTCTGGTACGGCCGCGAAGAACATCTATAGCTCGGGAGCAGTAAAGGCGATGAGCGAGAACGTGACTGGCATCCCCGCCAACGGGGAGACGGTCTACGTTTCACTCTCGTCGTACATCGCCGGAGCCTGGCAGACCGCCGTCTACACCTTCATCGCATCGGGTTCTCCCACGCCGGCTGCGCTGAACACACCCACCCCCAGTTCCACGTTGACAAGTTCCACGGTCACCTTCGGATGGACGGCCGGCTTCAATGTCCAGCATTACTGGTTCAACCTGGGCACTGCGGCCTCCGGAACAAATGCGAAAAACCTTTACTCCGGCGCATCAACCACGTCCACATCGGTCCAGGTCTCCGGCCTGCCCACCAATGGAGAAACCATCTACGCCACGCTGTACTCGTACATCGGCGGAACCTGGCAGCCCACCGTTTACACCTACGCCGCATCCGGATCACCCACGCCGGCGGCGCTAACCACCCCCTCGCCCAGTTCCACACTCACGAGTTCCACCGTCACCTTCACATGGACCGCCGGCAGCAATGTTCAGCATTACTGGTTCAACCTGGGCACTGCGGCCTCCGGCACAAATGCGAAGAACCTCTACTCCGGCGCATCAACCACGGCCACATCGGTCCAGGTCTCCGGCCTGCCCACCAACGGCGAGACGATCTACGCCACTCTCTACTCGTACATAGCGGGAACCTGGCAGCCGATTGTTTACACGTATACCGCATCCGGATCGCCCACGCCGGCCGCGCTAACCACACCAACACCCAGCACCACGCTGCCTAACGCCACCACGGTCACTTTCTCGTGGTCGACCGGCAGCAATGTCCAGCATTACTGGTTCAACCTGGGCACTTCGGCATCTGGAGCAAATTCGAAGAACATTTACTCCGGAAGCTCAACCACTGCAACCTCGGTAACCGTGAATAACGTGCCAACCAATGGCGAGACGATCTATGCCACGCTGTATTCGTACATCGGCGGAGCATGGCAGCCGACGATCTACACCTACACGACGTTCTAGCCAACCCAACAGCCTCCCGCCCCGCAAACCCAGCGCGGCGGGAGGCCAAGACCCAGATACACCATGCCCCGATGTTCTAGACTCAAATCTGGAACACTCCATGATCAAGTTCTTCGGCGGCAAGAAAGACCCACCCGAGACTCCCAATTCCGGCCTCTTCAGCCGCATGAAGCAGGCGGTGACCCGTACCCGCGAATCGCTCTCGTCGAAGATTGAAGGCATCGTCGCGCTTACCCGGCCCGTTGACGAGTCCACTCTGGAAGATCTTGAAACGGCATTGCTTACAAGCGACATCGGGGTCCAGACTACCGCTGACATTCTGGCCGCTTTGCGCGACCGTGCGCGCCGACAGGCCATCGAGGGCGGGGACGAGTTGCGCACACTGCTAAAGGCGCAATTACGTGTCATTCTGGAGGCGCCGCAACACACAGTTCCCACTCCCGAAACTCGTCCCAAAGTCACGTTCTTGGTCGGCGTAAACGGCACCGGTAAGACAACTTCCGCAGGCAAACTGGCCGCGTGGTACCGTGCCCGGAAACTCACCGTGCTGCTTTGCGCTGCGGACACGTTCCGCGCCGCGGCCATTGAGCAGCTTGAAGTCTGGGCCTCACGCAGCGGTGTGGAGATGATCAAGACCCGCCAGGGAGGCGATCCTTCCGCCGCCCTTTACGATGCTTGCGCCGCCGCCAAGGCCCGTAATATCAACGAGTTGATTGTGGACACAGCTGGTCGCCTCCACACAAAAACGGGCCTGATGGACGAACTCGACAAGATGCGCCGCACGGCTGCTCGCCTTGTTCCCGGAGCGCCGCATGAGGTTCTTTTGGTGATGGACGCCACGACCGGCCAGAATGGCCTGCAGCAGGCGCGCCTCTTTACCCAGGCCGCCGGCGTAACGGGAATTATACTCACCAAGCTGGATGGCACGGCGAAGGGGGGCATCGCGGTGGCCATCGCGCGCGAACTGAATCTCCCGGTTCGCTTTGCCGGCGTGGGCGAGCAGATGACAGACCTGCTGGAGTTCTCACCGGCTGAGTTTGTGGATTCGCTACTGGAATAGAATGAACGCCCTGGAGCCAAACTTGGAGCCAAACCTGGATCGCGATCACTACTGGATGCAGCGCGCCCTTGATCTGGCCCGGCGCGGCATTGGGGTGAGTTCGCCCAACCCGGCCGTCGGCTGTGTCATCCTTGATCGGGCTGGTCAGGTAGCCGGTGAGGGATGGCACGAGCATGACCTGCTGGACCACGCCGAGGTTGTCGCTCTCAAAGTCGCCATCCAGCACGCAGGCGAGCGGCTCCGGGGGGGAACGGCCTACGTGACGCTGGAGCCATGCAACCACACCGGACGCACCGGCCCCTGCACTGAGGCGCTGATCACAGGTGGTTTAGGGCGCGTGGTTGCTGCCACCATCGACCCCAACCCCGCCGTCGCCGGCCACGGAGCCGACCGGCTGCGGGAAGCAGGGATTGAGGTTACGCTGGGCGTTTGCCAGGCCGAGGCGCACCGGCTCAACGAGGGGTTTGCGCGCTGGAGCCAGCACAAGCGCCCTTTGGTGCTGATGAAGGTGGCGATGACGCTGGATGGACGCATCGCTCCGCCGGCCGGACAGCATCCCAAGGGTGTGCCCTATTGGATCACTTGCGAGGCCGCTCGCGCTGCCGTGCAGCCCCTGCGCTGGCAGGCAGACGCTGTACTAACCGGTGTAGATACAGTACTTTCCGACGACCCAATGCTGACTGACCGCAGCGGTTTGCGCCGCCGCCGCCCACTGCTGCGCGTCGTGCTGGACTCGGCGCTGCGGATGCCATTGGATTCGAAAATGGTTGCTTCGGCTCACAGCGATGTGGTTGTTTTCACGGTCTCCAAAGACCAGGCCCGCATCGACGAGCTTCGCAAACACGGCGTCCGGGTTGAAGTTCTGCCGGCGGAGGCGGGACGAGTTCCGCTGGTTAAAGTATTGAATCGATTAGGGGAAGAGGGAATTCTGACCCTGCTGACCGAGACCGGGACGCGGCTGAATACGGCGCTGCTGGCTGGCGGGCTGGTGGACCGCGTGCATCTTTTCGTTTCGCCACAGATCATGGGTTCCGACGCCGTGCCGGCCTTTCGCGGAATGGCGCATCCGATTCCTATGGCAGAGGTTGAGGTGGAGCGCTATGGCAAAGACCTGGGACTGTGTTCGCTGCTCAGGGACCCGTGGGAAAAGCAGGGAATAGGGATCACGGATCACGGGTCAGAGTAAGCCCGCCCTGGCAAGCGAGGCAGTCTTGTGGAAGGCGCGCCACCGTGAGTGGCGTTATATGCGCACGCTACGGTGTGAAAAGTGCAGCGTAGCCGGTGCTGATGTGTTCCGGCAAACGCGTGAAGAATAGTGCATTTTGGCATGTTTTAAGGCCGTTTTAGTGTCTAAAACAGGGCAAAAACGTGCATTTTCGATGCACTTTTACGCACCAAAATGCTGGTTTGGGGTGAGAAAGTGCTAGCATTGATATCAAAGCAACATTGTCACAGTGCAATCTGACGAACGATCCACAATCTCGCCGCCAAGGGAGCGTTTTGGCGCGTTTTAACATACCTCTTGTGCGCGGTTTTCAGCTTTCGGCAATGTCATGGGGCCCTGGACCCCAACCACGCGCCAGAGGCTAGCGGTCAGTTGTCAGTCCCCGCTAAGTCTTAACTGAAAACTGACCACTGACCGCTGCTTCTCGTAAAATAGAACCATGTTCACAGGAATCATCGAACAGACCGGCACGCTGGTGAGCCTGAAGGATACGGGCGGAGTGCGGCGGCTCACTGTCGAGGCTCCTGGACTTGCCGGACGCCTGCGCGAGGGGGATTCGCTGGCCGTTTCCGGCGTATGCCTTACTGCGCTCGACGTGGACCCGAACCTGTTTCACGCTGACCTCGCCCAAGAAACTCTGGATCGCACTTCGCTCGGCTCGCTCAAGCCCGGCGCCAAGGTTAACCTGGAACTGCCGACAGTGGCCGGAAGCCCGCTTGGCGGTCACATTGTGCAGGGGCACGTGGATGGAACCGGCATTCTCACTTCGCTCGATCCGGTGGTCTCGCGATCCAGCCCGCACTTCGATTCCCAGACCACCGACTGGACGCTCAAGGTCGTGGTTCCGGAGAGCATGCGGCCATGGATGGTCCACAAAGGCTCGGTGGCCGTGGAGGGGATCAGCCTGACCATCGCCGGCTTCGACGGCGAGTCGATTATGATAGCCATTCTCCCATTGACCTATTGGCGAACCAACCTTCACACGCTCTCGGCCGGCGCACCGCTAAACGTGGAAGCCGATGTGCTGGTGAAGCTGGCTCATGCGCAACTGCTGGCGGAGAAGCAGCCGGAGTTGAAGCTCACCGAGGCCTGGCTGGTAGCTCAAGGTTACTGATGAGTTAGCGGCGAGTTATGCCGTTTCCGGGCAACAGTTATATAGCTTGCCTCAATATGCTTGTAACTGTTCGAGCGGGAGCCGGACGCGGAAACAGGTTGAGCCGGGCTCAGACTTTACGCCGATGTGGCCGCGATGCTTTCGCACAATGCGCATGGCATTGTCGAGTCCCAGTCCGAGGCCGAGGCCGGGCGGCTTGGTGGTGAAGAATGGCTCGAAGATGCGGTCCTGCAATGCGGGTGGGATTCCGGGACCGGTATCCCAGATTTCAACCAGGAGCATCTCGGCTTCAAGGCGGCATGTGAGGCGCAGTTGGCCGTGGTTTCCGAGCGCGTCGAGCGCGTTTTCCATGAGGGCCGTCCACACCTGGTTGAGTTCGCTGCCATAGGCGCTGATGTGAGGCAAATCCGGTTGATAGTCGCGGACCACCTGGACATTGGTCATGCGCGATTGAAGCATCTGCACGGTTGCGTCAAGGCCAGCCGGCACATCGATTTCGAGAATCGGGGCGCGATCCATGTAGGAGTAGGCCTTGATGGCGCTGATCAGGTCGAAGATGCGGGCTGTGGAGTTGACCAGCGTTTCGGCCGATCGCGCCGAGCGGAGATAGCGGGCAAAGAACTGGAGCGAAACAATGGCCTCGTTGGGACTGAGGATGGTGCGCAGTTCGTCCAAGTCCGCAATGGTAACGCCCTGCTCGGTCAACTGGGGCGCCACCTCCCACGCATTTTCGCAGCCAAGTGTGCCGAGCCAGGCGCGGATGGCCTCCTCATGGGAAATTAAAGTCGTTGCGGATTCTTCGGGCCGGCTAATCCGGTTGAGAATGTTCAGTTCCCAGTTCTCAATTTGTTGGCCTTGTTGCAGGGTCAGGCACAGGTTGATGAAATTGAGCCGGTTCTTGCGCGTGTCGCGGAGTTCGGTTAACAGGCTTGAGGCTGCGCGCTGGGCGGCGGATGCGGGATTGTTTAGCTCATGGGCGAGGTTGCCTGCAAGCTTGCCCAGGGCTGTCAGTTTTTCGGCCTGCTGTTCGATGCGCGTAACCTCGCGCACGCGGTCTAGCAGCGTAGACACCACCCGCTGCGCCATGGACGGTATTGCCGCGAGCATCTCAGGGAAGAGCGATTTATGAATCAGCAGCGCCCACACCGGCGTTACGGCAAAGCCCTGTCCGCCGGAGGTTTTCATCCTGGAGAAGGGCAAGTAGCCGGTCATTTGCCCGGCGCGGCCAATGAACAGCTCCATTGGGCCGCCGCTATGTCGGCGCACGTGAATTTCGCCCTTGAGGATGAGGATCATCCGGTCGGCGATCGTTCCCTCCTCGAAGAGAATTCCGCCCGGCTCAGCCACAACTTCGTGGCCGTGGCGCGCGAGCCAGAGACGGTCTTCGAGGGGTAGGCCGTTGAGCGGCGTGATTCGATCGAGGGCGGCAGCAATGGTTTCAGCGGGCGTGGGACAGGCTGGCGGTGTGAGTACGGGAGAGGCCATCGGCGGAACCTCCGGGGTGCAGATTCAGGATAGCCGATTGCAGGGCTTGCAAATGGCCTTCCTTCGGGCGGCACGGCTATGATGAAAAACGTGAGCCCAGAGGACACAAGGTGAGTGAGTCGATTCGCGGACGGTTGCGCGCGGTCCCGGTGCTGGTATGGATGGTATTGATTGCGCTGGCCCTGCGGCTGGCGGTGATTCCGTTCGATACGATTGAAGACCTGATGGATGCCGACCACATCCACGCATGGGAGCAGGGAAATGTTGCGCGGGCTTTGGTGGCAGGCCATGGCTTTGGCAGCCCATTCTGGTCCAACCAGCCCTCGGCGATCATGCCGCCTGTGTATCCGCTGATTGTGGCTGCCATTTTCCTGGTCTTCGGCGTTCACACCGCGCAATCCATCTTTGCGGTTCATGCTTTAGACTGCCTCGTCAACTCGCTGGCCTGCATTCCCATCGTTCTGGTTGCCGGGCGCAGCTTTGGCGAGCGGGTGGGCAGGTGGGCTGGCTGGGTTTGGGTGTTCTTTCCGTATGGAATCTACTTTGCGGCGGCCTGGGCCTGGTCGACGCATTTGCTGCTGCTGAGCCTTCTTTGGCTGCTCTATCTGGCGCAGGATATGGAGCGTTCTCCCCGGCTGGGATTGTGGGCCGGCTTTGGCCTGCTGGCTGGATTTGCCGGACTGACCGAGCCATCGGTCCTGGTGGTGGTGCCGTTTCTTATGGTGCTGGCCGCGTGGAGGCTTGCCGGTTCGGGGCAGCGCTGGATGGCGCCCGGCGTGGCTGCTGGATTGATGCTGGCCTTTACAATCTCGCCCTGGATGATTCGCGACGCGCTGGTCTTCCATCGCTTTATTCCCATGCGCGACGGCCTGGGCCTGGAATTATGGATGGGCAATAACGGCCGCTCCCTTCACTGGACGAACAACAATATCCACCCGCTGCACGACGCCAAGGAACACGTCGAGTATGACGCCGGCGAGCTGGCCTACATGGACCACAAAGCGCAACAGGCCCGCACCTATATCCACGATCATCCGGGCTGGTATGCGTGGATGTGCGTCCGGCGCGCGCTCTATTTGTGGACCGGATATTGGAGCTTCGACAAGGATTATCTGGCCATGGAGCCGACCGACCCGGAGAACGTTCCGTTCGCCACATGCGTCACGCTCCTCGGGGTTGTCGGACTCTTTTTTGCTTGGCGGCGGAGGCCCTTCGAGGCCATTCGATACGGCGGAGTCCTGTTTCTGTTTCCTCTGATGTACTACTTCATCCATCCGGAAGCATACCGGATGCGGCCCCTCGATCCGCTGCTGGTGATTCTTGGCTGCTACGCGATTGGGATATGGCGTGGGAAAGCCGTTGAAGGCGCGGAACCCGCCGCGGATGCGCCTGCAGCGCGGCTAATAGCGTAGCGCGTCCACGAAGAGATAACCTTCCATGGGCGACTCCGGTTCGAGCGCGCGCTCTTCGCCGATCCATTGGTGATCGCGCGGAGTGGGATAGCCTGAGTGTACCTGCCTCAGCGGGAACAAGCCGGCAATGGCCAAGACCAGAATGGCGGGCTCAATGGGCTGTCGAAAACCAATGATCGAATGCGAAAAGTAGTAGGCAACGGGAAAGACGCCGACGAGCGCCAGATAGGGCAGTCCGGCCGAGGGGTTCATGCGCGAGAAGCGCCGGATGCCCCGCAACATGAGCAGCGTGATGGAGCCTACGAAGACGATGCCTGAGATATTCACGGTTCCGCGTTGCATGTAATCCCGGGAGAAACTCCAGAAGCCGGACCAGAAATAGACGGCGCGCCGGAGCGCGGCGCTTGCAAAGGAAAACGGGTGGCGGCGGACCCATTCGGCAGCGAGTGTGTGCTTCTGAGCCAGGTAGGCTGGTTCGCCCATTTGGAGGAACGCCTGCATTTCAACGGGGTTTGAAGCGGGGCTAGCCGAGGCAGGGTCGGGGCCGGAGCTATCGCCGAAGTTGCCCGCGTAAAACCCTTGCCAGGAGTTGTCCTGAACCGGGCAGAAGGTTCCGACGGCGAGGTAATTGCGGATGGTCCACGGCGCGATGACGGCGGCCGCGGCAGCCAGAGTGAGCGCCCCGTTGAGCAGCCAGAGGCTGCCATAGCGATGCATCTTCCACAGCGCGATTGCGATGAGAAACGGCAGCACGGAGAGCACTGCGGGGTTGGAGAGCGCAGTAAGCCCGTAGAGCAGGCCCCATCCCATCCACGCTGCGGGGTTGGGAGCGTTATGAATACGCTGCGCTATGCAAAAGCAGGTGGTGAAAAGCAGCGCGGTCAACGAATAATCTCCAACGTGGCCGGCGGAAAAATAAATGGAGAGTGGATAAAATGCCCAAGCGGATGCGGCAACCCTTGCTCCCCTCATGCCCAGGGAGTGCTTGGCGCCGAAGTAGATTGGGATGCAGGTGAGCGCCGACAGCAGGCTATTGATGGAGAGAATGGCGAAAGCCGATGTGGATGAATAAATGCCGAAGAGCCAGAAGACGCCTGCGAGAAGGAAGGTATAAAGCGGCGGGGCCATGGCGGTGTGGCCGCTCCATGGAGAAAATGGCGAGGAGAACCCGCGGCCGCTGGCTAGGGAGCGCGCCACATTGCCAACCTCTCCGCCTAAATGCTGAAAGTGCATGTCCGAGCCGGCTATTCCCCGAAAGAGGTAGAAGACAACTGCGAGACGAACGGCGAACGCCACCAGAAACACGAAAGGTACCAGCCAGCGCGAAACTTCCAGTTGCTGAGGATACGCGATTGGAGCAGTGCGAGTGGCCATGTTTTCCGTCTCAAAACAGGGGAGAATTGAGGACAGTCTCGATTGAATCACAAACCGGGGCGAATTTGGGAGAGGTAATGTTTCGGCTAACACGAAAGTAACGTTTCTTATGCAAGCATTTGTGCAAAGTGTGGCGGAATTGGTTGGGATACTGGCTTCGAGACCTGAAGCGCGAATACTCCGGAAGGAAGGAATGAATGGCTGACCAAGCCGGCAGAGGATTCCCTGGGCAATCCCCGGCCAAGTGTTCCGGCAGGCCAGGTTTCTGGGAACTGCGGGACAATTCCAAGAATTGGTAGAGATATTGAGCCGCAATGGGAACGGCTCAGGGGAAGATAGGCAGCCTCCAACCAGGTGCTAACAGCTACTGGCTGGAGGCTGATTTGTTACCGGTTCTTAGCCACTTCCTCAACAGTCACAGGATCGAGGAACGGCATGGCGGCGCGGAGTTCCTTGCCGACAATTTCCACTGGGTGCTTGGCTTCGGCTTCGCGGAAAGCGAGAAACTCTTTGCGGCCGGAGTTCTGGTCGGCCAGGAAGCGCTTGGCGAATGATCCGTCCTGAATCTCCGCGAGAATCTGCTTCATGGCCTTGCGGCTTTCGTCGTTGATGACGCGGGGGCCTGAGACGTAGTCGCCCCACTCGGCGGTGTCGGAGATGGAGTAGCGCATGTAGGCGAGGCCGCCGCGATAGATCAGATCGACGATCAACTTTAACTCGTGCAGGCACTCGAAGTAAGCGCTCTCGGGCTGATAGCCGGCCTCGACCAGAGTCTCAAAGCCAGCCTTTATAAGGGCGCTGACCCCGCCGCAGAGCACGGATTGCTCGCCGAAGAGATCGGTTTCCGTTTCTTCTTTGAATGTGGTTTCAAGCACGCCGGCGCGGGCGCCTCCGATAGCTTTAAGATAGCTGAGATTCAGGGCGTGGGCCGTGCCGGTTGCATCCTGGTGAATGGCGATTAGGCAAGGGACGCCGCCGCCTTCCACGAAGACTTCGCGCACGCGATGACCGGGAGCCTTGGGCGCGGCCATGCCCACGTCGATGCCTTCCGCAGGAACAATGGTCTTGTAATGGA
>Ga0302267_10000391_pt1 | contig 58031 bp, 43 predicted proteins | sample III_Bog_E1_3_FD_194555 | JGI IMG/M metagenome (GOLD analysis project Ga0302267, IMG submission 194555) | Peat permafrost microbial communities from Stordalen Mire near Abisko, Sweden - III_Bog_E1_3 | ecosystem: Environmental > Terrestrial > Soil > Wetlands > Peat | place: Sweden: Abisko...
GAGATTGTCAAGTAAGTGCTGAGTAGGTGCTGGGTTGTTAGGTTGCTAAGTGCTGATACCTAAAAACCTAGCAACTTAGCAACTAAACTGGAAGGATTTGAGATGCGGGAAATTGTTACACTGCAGTGCACCGAGTGCAAGGAGCGGAACTACTCTACGACGAAGAACAAGAAGACGACCACTGGCCGTCTCGAGTTCAAGAAGTATTGCAACCGCTGCCGCAAGCACCAGTCGCACAAGGAAACGAAGTAACACGACAGTTGTCAGTGTCCAGTTGTCAGTTCAAATGCTGGCGGGTAGCGCTAATCTGCCCAAGTATGCATGGAAAGAACTGAAAACTGAAGACTGAAAACTGCCTTTAGGGGCGTAAGCTCAATGGCTAAACTGTCGGTCTCCAAAACCGAACTTGGGGGTTCGAATCCCTCCGCCCCTGCCAGATATGTAAGAAGCGGCTGGTTACGCGCCAGCCGCGAAGGAAACGAAACATGGCATCGAAGGTAGCAATGGCAAACGGTGATGATCGGACCGGCAAGCGGCAGGAGCCAGGAGCGTTGGCGGAATTTTTCGGCAACGTGAAGGGGACCTGGGAAGGCTTTACGCGTTTTCTGAGCGATGTGCGCGCAGAGATGCGCAAGGTCGTTGCTCCGTCCCGTAAGGAAGTACAAGTCACCACTACGGTTGTTATCATCGCCGTGTTTATCTTTGGCGTGTACTTCATGGTGGCCGACTGGGTCTTCCGGATTGGCGTCAACGGGTTGCTGAACAAGCTCGGTGGAATGCAGTAAGAGTGCAGCCGCGAAACGAGATCACGATGGCAGAAGAACTGGAACAACCCGCCAACCCGCAGGAGCCTGAAGTTCAGGAGCCGGCAGCCGAAGCACAGGCTGCGCCCAACGAACGCTTCAAGTGGTACATCCTGCATGCATACTCCGGCTTCGAGCGCAAGGTGCGCGAGTCGATCCAGAGCCGCATCCAGGCCTTCGGGCTTACTGATCGCGTAGGTCGGGTGATGATTCCGACCGAACCGGTGACGGAGATCTTCAACGGCAAGAAGCGTACCATTGAGCGCGTCTTTCTTCCTGGCTACGTGCTGGTGGAGATGGAGTTGGATAACCAGCTCTGGCATGTGTTGAAGGATACGCCCAAGGTGACCGGCTTCCTGGGCACCGGCGACAAGCCGGTGGCGCTGAGCGAGGAAGAGGTCAGCTCGATCCTGTTCCGCAACGAGACCAGCAAAGACAAGCCGCGGATGAAGATCAGGTTTGAGAAGAACGAGCAGGTCCGGATTACCGACGGCCCGTTCGCCAACTTCAACGGCGTGGTGGATGAGATCAACGAAGATCGCGAGACCCTGAAGGTCATGGTGACTATCTTCGGACGCTCCACCCCGGTCGAACTGGAGTTTGGCAAGGTCGAAAAGATTGAGTAGTGCAGCTTCCAGCTACTAGCTTCAAGCTTCTAGCCTGTGCGCCTCCTAGCCGCCGCGGGTTTGCAGCGAACGCTGAAACTGCAGTACCAAAATTTGTTTACCCACCGACCATCTGGAAGCTAGAAGCTAGGAGCTAACAGCTGGTACCGAAGGAACTACCATGGCACCTCCGAAGAAAATTACCGGTTACGTCAAGCTGCAGATCATTGCAGCCAAGGCAACGCCCGCGCCGCCAGTCGGCCCCGCGCTCGGCCAGGCTCAGGTCAACATCATGGAGTTCTGCAAGCAGTTCAACGCTCGCACGCAGAACAAGGAGATGGAAGGACTGGTCATTCCAGTCGTCATCACTGTCTATGGTGACCGCAGCTTCAGCTTTGTCACCAAGACCCCGCCCGCTGCCGTTCTGCTGAAGAAGGCTGCCGGCATTGAAAAGGGTTCGGGCACGCCTAACAAGGAAAAGAAGGGCAAAGTGACTGAGAAGCAGGTTCGCGAGATCGCTACCCAGAAGATGCCCGACTTGAATGCGTCCTCAGTTGAGACTGCGATCAAGAGCATCAAGGGCACGGCCCGCTCCATGGGTATTGAAGTCATCGCCTAGCTTCCACCGCATTCCGCAAGAACAGAAGGCCCTCTCGTTTCGGAGGGCCTTCTTGTTGTTGGTCTCAAGCGCGGGCTCACACGTTCACGAATCAGCTTAGAGCATTTTCCGGAGTGGTGTAGACCTGGATTTCATTGGTATCCCACCCGTTTCCGCTAAAACGCGGAAATGGATGGGGCACGGAAGTCTATAGCAAACGCGAAAATGCTCTAGGGCTTGGTAGGCAGATCCTTGCCATGCTCGGGGTCGTACTGGTTGGCATCCATCCACTGCTTGAAGTCGGTTGCGGGCTGCAAAACCACTTGGCCATTGGTGTTGTTGTAAGCAACGTGCTCTTTCAGGGCAACTGTCACCACACAGGTCTTGTCGGTGGCCGGTTGCATGATCTCGAGTTCATGGTCGCGGTTTTTCCATCGCGCCAGATAGGTCTCGTAGCCCATTGAATCCATCAGGCGAGCCTGGCACCGGTAGCTGAAGTCGAAGCCGCGCGGCTGGGAATTCTCATACAGGTTGGCACGGCCTTCGCCCTCCACCAGGTCGGGAGCCGACTGCGTGGGCGCGGCGTAGTGCGAGACGCCGGTGTGGATGAAGATGTGGACGCGCAGGGGGAAGTCGGCGGGATTGAGTGCGCTGGCCGCAACCTGTTCCGGCTTGGTGGGCAGGTTCCGGCCGTGCTCGGGATCGTACTGATACTTGTCCATCCAGGCTTTGAACTTTTCGGCTGGCTCCTCTCCGAAGTTTCCGTCGTGCCTGTAGTAGGCAACCCCATCCTTCATAGCAACGCGGAACTTGCAGGTTTTTCCGGAGACGGGCAGCAGTAGTTCCATCTCAACGTTGGGCTTCTTCCAGCGGGCCGGATAGGTTTCGTAGCCCATGGAGTTCATCAGTCGCTCATCGCAGACGTAGTGAAAGTCAAAGGCGCGGGGCTGTGAACCTTCGTAGAGGTTGGCGCGGCCTTCCCCATCCACTTCATCGAGCGACGAGATGCCGCGCGGGCCGGAGTAGTGGGATATACCGCCGTGGCTGAAGATGTGCACGCGCAGGGGATAGTCGGCCGGGTTGCGCGCCGCGAATCCCTGTGCAGGCAGCAACAGGAAAAGTGCGAGGGCAGAAAGGAAGGAAATTGCAAAACGTCGCATGACTCACTCCTTGTGAAAGATCGAAATCGCCGGTTGTGTGGCAACCGCGGTTCAGCGTGGATGGATGGCCCTGGCCCTACGAACACGGTCGAGAGCAGTTACAAAATCTGATCTATTCGAGCGCGAAAAAACGGGCCGCCGAGACTGAAGTCTTAGAGCATTTTCCAAAATGGTGTAGACCTGGAATTCATTGGTATCCCACCCATTTCCGCAGAAGACGCGGAAATGGATGGGGCACGGAAGTCTATAGCAAAAGCGAAAATGCGCTAAAACCTGTGTTGCACTCAGTGTTCCTCCGGTGTGGCATTGGGGTCAAAGGGCTCAACCAGCAATTGCACCTCGACCGTAGTGTTGTTGGGCGCATCGCTGGAGGTATAGACGGTTACGCGCCTGCCGATGGGGATGGTGGGGGTGACGAGGTACTGATGAATGCCGGCAACAGGCAGCTTGGGCAGGTAGTCAGGCGCATCGAGGCCGATGGTCTGCATGGAAATTTTGAGCGCAACCGTGATGAGGCTGCCGTGCGGTTTGAGGGTCAGCATATCGACGTCTGTGCCACCGCCGATGGTGCTGGAGTTCTCACTGCAGGCAGTGTCGGTGCGGAGCTTGGCGTCGTCGCGGATGGCGGGCAGCATCTCCCCGACCGTGGCCAGCAGAGAGTAGGTGCGGTCTGTACGAATCTTGCCGTGGAAGGTGCGCTTGAAGGAGATGGTAATTCTGTAGGACTGCGGAGTGGACGCATGGCCCTTGTGGGCAGATGCCGGGGCAGACGGCGCCGGCGCGGATGCAGACAGAGGCTGCTGCGCCGAGAGGAGTGCGGCGGTGGACAAAAGACAAACAGTAAGAAAGCGTGGTGTCTGCATAGGATCTACCTAATTGGCCTCCTCGGAAGAGATGGGGGCAAAGACGATGGGTGCAAAAACGATGGGATGGAAGGCCTCCGCAGACTGGGTGCGGTGAACGCTGGCCAGCGAGGTTGCGACGCGTGGCGGAGGGGCAAGATGTGCGAGGCGCTGCGCCGGAAAAGCGGGGGAGGGCGCAAGCGTTGCTGAAGCAACAACAGGCGCGGCAGATGCGGGCTGAGGCGTATTGGTCTGCAGTCCGTGATGTGCCACGAGCCAGGCGAACAACAAGGCAGCAGCAGCCACCCAGCCCGCGGCTGCCAGGAAGCCTAGGCGGACCAGTCGGGGCTCAGGGCGATCCTCAAAGCGGGCCGTTGCCACAATGCGGGCGGTAAAGCCGGGCGCGGGCTCGCCCGCCGTGTAGTTGGCCAGTGCGTCGTCAATCAGGGTGTCGAACTGGTCGCGAGTTTCCAGCTCCAAGCGGTTCCCGTCGCGGCCGATCTCAGCCTTCTTGCTCACGAATACCTCCCTTGCGCATCTCCAGCCGTTCGCGTAGCCGTGTGCGAGCATCAAACATGCGGCGGCGAATGGTTCCTTCCGGAAGATCGAGCAACCGGGCAATCTCCACCAGCTTCAAGTCGCCCGCCGCGGCAAGCACCAGTGGATGGCGCAGCTTGTCGGGCAGGGCGTCAATCTCCGCATGAAGCCATGCTTCATGTTGGCGGTCGATGGCCGTTTGCTCCGGACCAGGGCGACCGCTGCGAATATCGACAGTCAGCTCCGTCGTGCGCCGCTTCCGTTTCTGCTGGCGAATGGCGATGCGCCAGACCACTTGTGCCATGTAAGCGCGGCCATCTTCAATCCGATCCCAGCGCCGGCTGCGGCAAACCTCAAGAAACGCCTCCTGTACGGCATCTTCCGCATCGGCGGGAGCGCGCAAAACCGAGAGCGCAATGCGATAAAGCATGCGGGCATGGCGCTCAACGAATTCCGCGAAGGAGCCAGCCATGGGCGGCTCGTCGCCCTCCGTTTCAGGCACTGGTTGCTCCGGCTTTTCCTGGAAGATGGCACTCTGCATCGCTTGCTACCTGTAAAGAGCAGCGTGGCGAGGAAACGTTCGGTTCATTGATAGAAAAAACTGACCACGGCGTACGAGCCTGTGCAGCCAGGCTCCTGCGGAAGCTCTTCTGGTTACGCACCACGCTGGTCCGGGCCGCGCTGCTCAGGGTAAACGCGGTTCTTCCAGCCGCCGCCGCGGCCTGCGTAGTGGCGAAAGGCTGAGGCCACCGTGGCGCACAGATAGAACAAGCCGATGGCGGGCAGCACCAAGCCCCACAAGGGTGAAACGCGATAGCGGCGCAGCGTGGGCTGGAAGAGTGCGGCCATCAGCAGCCATGCAGAAAAACCGGCCAGTGCTGTGATGCCTTCTTCACCCCCACCCTTGCCCACAAAGAACGTGGTCAAGGATGGGGCACCCGCAGAGTCTTGGCTGAGCAGGAGGTGCGAGGCGCCCTTCAGTGCGAGGACGGGCGGCGCAACGTAAAGCAGGCCCATCCCGAGCACGCTGCCAGCCAGCAGCAGCGGCGAATGGTTCAGCTGCACGTAAGCGGTGCGCGCAATCATGTTCCAGACCTCGCGCCAACTCGGGTAGACGCGCAGCGAGACGGCGTGCTCGGAGTGGCCAATCCAGATGCGGCCACCGCTGGACTTGATCTCTTTGGCCAGTGCGCAGTCGTCAATGAGCTGGTGGCGGATGCAGCGGACGCCGTCAATGCGACTGAGAGCAGCGCGCGCGACCAGCATGGTTCCGCCCGCAGCGCCGGCTGTGCGCTTACGCGGGTCGGCCGTCCACGCAAAGGGATAGAGCATCTGGAAGAAAAAGACGAAGGCGGGAATCAGCGCGCGCTCAGCGAAGGTGGCGCAGTTGAGCCGCACCATCTCTGAGACGAGATCCAGTCCATCGGCTTCGGCCTTGGCCACCAGCGTGGAGACGTGGTCCGGTGCGTGTTCGATGTCGGCGTCGGTGAGCAGAACGTAATCGGCTGCAGCCGCCAGCGGATGGGCGAGGCCCTGATCGACGGCCCACAACTTGCCGCTCCAGCCTGGCTCAAGGGGCTTGCCATTGATGATCGCAAGCTGCGCGCCGTTGTCGAGAGAGGCTGCGAGTGCGGATGCTAACTGCGCGGTTCCGTCGGTGCTGTTGTCGTCGACCAGAATGATCGCGAGTTCGCCAGCGTAGTTCTGGGTCAGCAGCGAGCGAAGACAGCGCTCGATGGAGGCAGCCTCGTCGCGAGCGGGCACCACCACGGCCACCTTGGCCTTGCCGATGGGCTTGCACATTTCCAGCACCGGCTTCGAACGCCAGAACAAGCCGTGAAAGAGGGCGAGGTAGACCCAGGCGGCGAAAGAGAGTGAGGCGATGAAAATCATAGGCGGCCAGAAGCAAGAGTAGCTGGCGTCGAGGTCGAAAAACAACTGCTAACCCTCGGCTCATCCCGAAGCGGAAGAGGAAGGCTGGCTCGATTGAAACTTCTAGAGATCCGGCTCTTGAATGGCGTGTAGGCTTCCCATCCATTTCGCGATAAAGCCTGCAAAATGGATGGGGCACCCAACGTTTCATCCCGTAGCGGGTCGGAAGCGCAGGAAAACAGCCTAGAACCAGCGTCCCAGCGTGAGGAAGACTTTGCGGTGTCCAGCATCGCCTGCGGAGACGCCCAGCGTGAGCAGGCCGACGGGCGAGCTGGCCACCAGGCCGGCCATCACATCCTGACGCAGGAAGACGCGTTGCTCAGGAGACCAGACCTCGCCCGCCTCGTAGCCAAAGGTGGCGTAGAGGCCCTGACCAAGGCCGGTGGGCAGTGCCGCGAGGCGGCGCAGGTAGCCGGCGCGCGTCAGGTACGTGTCGGTTCCGCGGAACTCATCGAAAGAGGAGGCCGAGAGGCGCAACGGCCCGCCCAGCGTGAAGCGAAAGGGCTGGGCGACGTTGGCGCGGAAGTAGCTGTTGGCGTCAGCGCCGACGGCGAAGATGTTCACGTCGTGCCAGGAGTGCGTGCCGATGAAGGAGAGCTGGGCCAAAGGCGCATTTGCCGAGTCGGCAGCGTGGTAGAGCGAGCCGGCCGAGGCAGTAAGGCGGAATCCACTGGGCGAGACTGTGCCCGAGAGGGTGCGGTCGATGGTAAGGCGGAGCTGGCCGGATCGCGCCGTGCCATCAAAGGCCGCGCCGCCAGCGGAGCCGGTTACCAAAGCCCAGTGCGTCTGCTGTGTGCGCCAAACGGCCGAGAGCTGCGCGGTGTTCGAGAAGGTGTGCCCAAATTCGAGCCCGCCGGAGAGATCCTGCTGGGAGCGCTCGGCAATGCGCTTCTGGCCGGCCCAGATGTAGACGGGCTGGCGGCTGGCTGCGCCCAGTGGCTGCAGGTACCAGCCAGAGGTGGAGAGGCGGCGATAATACTCGGCCGAAAGGCCGTTGGCGGTGCCCAGCCGGGCCGAGACGCGCAGTTCAGACCCAAAGCCGCCAAGGTTCTGGTGAATAAGGCGCAGATCGAAGGCGACGCGTTCGGGGTTGGAGGAAGCAGCGGCGATGACCGGGGCAATCAGCAGATAGGGTGGGCCGATGGGGTCGTGGTTGAGGCGGATGAGCAGAGCATCGTCGGGCGTAGGCGCGCCTTCCGTGGCTTCAGTGCCAGACGCAACGGCCAGGTAGGTCTGGTAGGTGGCCCGGTAGTCGCCATTGGATTGGATGGGCTTCAGGGCGGTCGTGGCCGTCTCGGGCTGGATGGGTTTGCCCTTGAGCGGAGTCACGTCGGCGACCACGCTCTGGCGGGCCAGGGGCGTGCCACCCTCCACGTGGACGGCGCGCAGCAATCCGGGCGCAGGGCGTAGGCGGCTGCGGCGATCAGCCTGATAGGCAGCCCAGTCATGGTCGTTGAGCGCGTACTTCATCAACGCGGCGCGGTTATGCTCAGCCGCTAGGTAGCCTTCGTGGATGAGCTGGCCGCCCTTGTTGTAGTCGGCTCCAGAGTATTTTTCGACCGGGATACTCACCACCAGATCGGCAGACTTCATACTCGCTTCCACGTTGCGTGCGATACCGGCGGAGAAGGCGCGGTTGAGCACGCTGAGGATGGAACTGGTATCGACGCCGCTCACCGTGCCGCCAGTGTCGAGATGGACGGCGATGACAATTTCGGCCTTCAGGTCGCCGCGGACGATGTCGGCCGGCAGATTGTCCATGATGCCGCCGTCTACCAGCGAGTGGCCGCGCGCATCCTCAACCGGGGAAAAGACTCCGGGGATGGAGATGGAGGCGCGAACGGCGGCTGGCAGTGGACCGGAGGAGAAGACAACCGGGCCGAGGGTGTTCAGATCCGTGGCCACGCAACGGAAGGGGATGGGCATCCGGTCGAAGTTGACCGCCGGGGAGTTGTAGGCGGCCATATTGTTGGTCAGAAAGGCATTAATGCCGACCTCGCCGATGATGCCGTTACGAAACAGCAAGCCGTGGCGGAGCCCCGCAGTGAGCGCCTGGGGCAACTCGCGGCGATCCTGGCGGCGGCGGAAGCTCGCGTCCGCATAGGGAGACTGCAGAACGAAGACCGACTGAAATGCATCTCCAACGGCAAGGGCACGCAACTGGTTGGGCGAAAGGCCAGAGGCGTAGAGACCACCCACCAGCGAACCCATGCTGGTGCCTGCGATGCGGTCAATAGGCACGTGGTTATCTTCAAACCATGCGAGCACGCCCACATGTGCCAGGCCAAGAGCGCCGCCACCCTCGAGAGCCAGTCCGATGACGGGCCGCCCGGCAGGGGTAACCGCGGGCAATGAGCCTGCGGTTGCGGCCGATTGGCCTTGTGCAGCGGACAATAGCAGGGAACCGGCCAGCAGAGCGATGGGGAGTGCGGCTGAAGCGCGGAACCGTGCCATTTGGAAGTGCCTCCGGTTACAGTGTACGGAGTTGAGCTAGAAACTTTAGGGCACACACTACCTGCAACGCCCGGAAACAGCCGGGCGCAGCAGGCAACGAGGACCGATCTTGGCGGAGGTGCCCCGCACCCATTCAAAAGGCGGATGGTGCTGGAGTGTGCCGCTGGCCAGTGCCCTACTTGGGCGGGGCCGGGCTGAAGAACTCGTTCTTGCGGCCTGGTTCCGGCTTTGGCTTCGGTTTAGGCGCCTTCTTCGTTTCCTTGCGACCTTTATCTTTGTTTCCCATGGGGCAAGAATGCCACAAAAGGGCCACAAGCGGAAAGAGCCCAGCCATGAGCTGGACTCTTTCCGGGCAAGATGAAGGCCAGAATCAGGCCTAAGGGAGCACGTAGCGAAGGTTGAGGAAATCCACCATGACGTGAGCGTCCTTGGGCGAGCCGGCGGCCACGTACCAGGGTGCGCGCCACACGTAGGAGCTCTGGTTGATCAGCAGCAGCGCGCCGTAGTTGGGGCTCTTCCACAGGGTGGTGGTGGTGGAAAGCGAGTACTCCTTGATGACGCGGTTGTTGGTGTTGGCGCTGCCGGGGAAGCCGTAGCCGACATAGGTGGCCGTCTTGATGTCGGGGTCAAGGCCGTAGCGGCGCTGGAAGTAGATCGCGCTACCGAGGGCCGTGACGGTGGTGTTGCGGACAGTCCACTCAAAGCCGCCAATACCGGAGCCGGAGTGGATGAGTGCGGCCGAAAAGGGCGCCGTAGCGGAACCGTTCTGCAGCACCACCACGCCGGGGCCGGTGCCGCCAATGTAGCGCGCGCCGCCGTCGCTCCAGAAGCCGGTGGAGAGCAGATTGAAGCCCTTGAAGAGTCCCAGATTGATGTTGCCGGCAATGCCGCCACCCTCGCGGTTGTCTTTGACGGCGACGGTTTTGGTGACCGAAGCAGGCGTCTCAACCCGCGAAGAGGTGAGCAGGCCGGCGAGGCTGCCATGCCAGGGCAGGCCGGCTACCGTGTGGTCGAATGTAGCACGGGAAATCACGTCCGGATGCAGGTTCGGGGTGGCAGTGGCGCCGCCGGAACCAGTGCTCGAGTTGATATCGACCTCGGTGTTGGTGAACAGCGTGGGGAAGATGACCGCCGAGCCGGAGAACTGTTGCGGATTCTCAAGGCTGATCGCGATGGCGACACCCGGAGTGGCGTGATAGACCGCACGGATCTGTTCCTGGCGCGTGTAGGTGAGTCCGGCCTGGTAGCTGGTGTCAATGAAGGCCGGAACAAACAGGTCGGCGATGTAGGGCGACAACGTCTTGCGGGTGGGGGTCAACAGGGACCACTGCTGCCCACCAAGCATTTCCCACTTTCCGCGGGCAATGTTGGCGTAGATTGCGCGCAGGCGCAGCGAATCGCTATTGGTGGAAACGTCGCCGTTACCTGCCAGATAGCCGTTGAAGTCGGTCTCAAGGTAGCCAAAGACCCTGGTCTTGCCGATGTTCTCGTCCAACCGGATCGAGAGGCGCGAACCCTGCGCTGTGAAGCGGAGCTCGCTGAGGCCGCCCAGTGTCGTGTTGTTGAAGGGAATCGACTGCAGAGTGGTGCCCAGGCCGCTGCCGAGATTGGTGGAGCGATAGATGGAAGTGAAGTCTACCCAGCCGCCGGGGGTTAGCCGTGCACTACCGATGCGCAGGAACAGGTCAGCAGGCCCTGCGGAAGATGCCTTTTCGGAGGCCTGAGGCCTTGAGACCAGCGCGGCCGGTGTAAACGGAGCGCCTCCCCGCAGCAGCAGAACAGCATTCTGCAGCCGCGGTGCGTCGTCGATGGAGCCGGTCAGCGTGACCGCACGCAGCGCGTTCTGCTGGACGCGCAATTGTTCGATAGCTCCGGACTGGCGGGCCAGCTCCTCGCGCATCTGGCTGAGCAAAGCCGACTGTTCGGCAAGCTGCTGGCGGGCCTCGGCGAGCTGGCCGCTGAGGCTCTTATCGGCGCTGGCCGGCGCCTGTGCGGCGGCCATGGAGGCCGCCAGAGGAAGAATCCAAAATGCGTTCATTTTCATGTTTTTGCTCCTGTTTGCGTAAGTGCCTCAAGAAGGTCTAGCCCTATGATTGCCGGCCTTGGGTTCTAGCGGCAGACTTGTCGAAGTGGAATGCGTTGATAACTCCGTTGAGCTCGGAAGCGAGTTCGCTGAGCTGATGGCTGGCCTGTTTGGTGTCCTGGGATGCGAGCGATACATCGCCGGCCACGCGGCTGATACAGACAATGGCCTCGCTGATTTCAGCGCTGGCGGCGGCTTGCTGGATGGCGGCGGCGGCAATCATGGTGATCTGCTGCTCCGATTGCGTTGCGTGCTCGATGATAATGTCGAGCGTATGCCGCGCCTGCTCGCTCTCACGCATCCCAGCCTGAACCTCGGCGGTGCCGCTTTCAATCAACTGCAGCGTCAGGCGGGTTTCGCTTTGGATAGCCTGGATGGTGCCGCCGATCTCCACTGTGGCGGATTTGGTGCGCTCGGCCAGGCGGCGAACCTCGCCCGCCACCACGGCAAAGCCGCGGCCGTGCTCACCGGCGCGCGCGGCTTCAATGGCCGCATTCAGTGCCAGCAGATTGGTCTGCTCGCTGATCTCGCGGATGGTGTTAACCACCGATCCAATTTGGTCGGCGCGCTGGTTCAGATCCTCCATCTTGCCGACCGTGCGCAGGGTGAACTCGTTGATGCCGCGCATCCGCTCCACGGTGCGATCGATGGCTTGGCCGCCGCTGGTAGCCGTATGCGCCGCCTCCTGGCTGGAGGCGTTGGCACGCTCGGCGTTCTGGCTGACTTCGGCAACTGATGCGGCCATCTCCTGGCTGGCGTTGGCAATCTGGTTGCTCTGCGCGCACTCTTGCTGCGCGTCTTCAGAGTTCTTGTCGGCACACACCGACAATTCCACCGATGCCGCACTCACCGTGTCAACGCCCTGCTGTATGGTTTCGAGAAGTCCGCGCATGGTCTCCATGGCGGTGGCCAGAGCCGTGCTCAAACGCCCGATTTCGTCGGTGCCGCCCGGCTCAATGGTCTGGGTCAGGTCCTTGGCTGCCACCGCCTCCAGCACTTCGGTTGCCCTGAGCAGCGGCGGCGCAATGGCCCGCGTCAGCACCCAGCCAACCAGCGCGCTGACAGCCAGCGTAAAGCCGAAGGTGACCAACGCCAATAGACGAACAGAGCTGAAAATCTCTCCGGCCGCAACGCATTCCTTCTGGTTGGCGGCGCTGTTTATTTCGATGGCCTTGTTGATTGTCTCGTCGATTTTGCGATAGAGATTGGCGTTGGCGCCCACCAGTTGCGCCCCAGCCTGCTCCTTCTGGCCGGCTATCAGCAGTGCCACTGTCGCGTCACTGGAATCAAGATAAGAGTGGAAGTCAGTGCGCGCGGACTCGACCAGAGCCCGCTCGGCCGGGACAACACTGAGCTGAATGTAGGCTTGATATGCCTTGTCGAAAGAGGGCCAGATGGCCGCGCGCCGCTGCTGATAGTAGCTGAGGCACTGGGCTGTGTCGCACAGCAGGATGCCCATATCGGAGCGCCGCGACAGTTGCGTGGCCACCCGAATCTGATTCAGAAGTTGGGCCGAAGGCAGCGCCGTATCGGCCAGCTTTGAAGTGGACTGGTTGATTCTTGTCATCCCCGTCAGAGCAATAACTCCCAGCAAAGCGCACAAGGCACACTCAATGCCAAAGACGACAACGAATTTGCGCGCTACGGGCAGATTTCGGAATACATTCATGAACCCCCCAGTGATGCGACAGCTCATCCGGCAGCAGGAACCAGAGGAGGATGTTTCTCAATGTGGGCGAGTATGCATAGCCCGGAAACAGCCGTGGACGGAGCAGTCTGTTCTCAGATCATCGGGTGGGGCGGGCAAGGCAATATGAATGATGGGCGGGAAGGCGGATTCGATTCCCGGTGCGGGAGCTGTCCCATTCTGAGAAAACTAGCCAGCGCAGCAGGCACCCATTTCTTCACCGATGACTAGTGACAGCGCTAATACCTTCTGCGGCAAGGCGCATCGCTGCACTTTCCGGCAGAATCTGCGTGGCGGAAGCGGCGAGGAATCATCATAGCTAAAAGAAGAAGCTCGCATTGGTTGCGTTCCCCTACCGCTTCGGGTAAAATTAGTAGATGTGTCCGGGGAGACCCCTGGCCAGTCAACAGCACCACGGCCTTCGGGCCCGTTCGAAGCATCGCAGGCAGCGGCCTTTTTAACTAGCCGTTCGGGCGATTCTTCCGGGCTTTCCGCAATGCGGGGCTAGCGAAGACGGTGGGAGACGAGGGAAGAATGGCGAGAAAAGAAAGCAAGAACATTGTGAAGGCGCGCGCGGCTGTCACCAAGCCGTCGTATGCGCTGGCCGAGGCAGTTGATCTGCTCAAGCAGGTCAAGTACGCCAAGTTCGACGAGACCGTCGACCTGACCCTGCGGTTGGGCGTGGATACGCGCCATGCCGACCAGATGGTGCGCGGAACCGTGGTTCTGCCACACGGTCTGGGCAAGACCAAGACCGTTGCCGTGATCGCCTCCGGCGATCGCCAGAAGGAAGCGCAGGAAGCCGGCGCTGACTTTGTGGGCGGCGAGGAGATGGTCGAGAAGATCCAGAAGGAAAACTGGACCGCCTTCGATGCGTTGATCGCGACCCCTGACATGATGAAGGTGGTTGGCCGTCTGGGCAAGGTGCTCGGCCCCAAGGGCTTGATGCCGAACCCCAAGACCGGTACGGTGACCATGGATGTGGCCGCCGCGGTCAAGGAGATCAAGGCCGGCAAGGTGGAGTATCGCGCCGACAAGACCAGCCTGGTGCATGTTCCGGTGGGCAAGTTGAGCTTTGATGCCGCCAAGCTGATTGACAACGCTACCACGGTGATGGGCGCCGTGATTCGCAGCAAGCCTTCGGCTGCCAAGGGCAAGTATGTGAAGAGCGTGACGCTGAGCTCGTCCATGGGCCCCGGCGTTCCTCTCGATCCGGCGACTGTGGAAGCTGTCGGCAAGCACTAAGGCGGAAGCCCCAAGTTCAGGCAACGAAGAACCAGGACGCCGGTAGAGGCCTTAGCCTCCCGGTCAGGTCCGCGGAAGGGAAAAAGGATTATGGCGATTTCGAAGGCGAAAAAGAATCAGAAGGTCGAGCTGCTGACCAGGGAACTGGAAGGCTCGACGACGGCCATCATTGGCACCTTTGCCAAGCTGACAGTGGCCAAGGATTTTGAGCTGCGCAAGACCATCCGCGAAGCGGGCGGCAAGTATCGCGTGCTCAAGAACAAGTTGGCTCCGATTGCCGGCAAGGGTACGCAGGTCGAAGAGGCGCTCAAGGGTTTGAAGGGCGTCAATTCGGTGGCATTCACCTCGGGCGATCCGGTGGCTCTGGCCAAGGCGTTTGCCAAGTGGGCCGGCAACAATGCGGAATTTCAGTTCAAGTTGGGCATTGTGGACGGCAAGCTGCTGAGCGTGGAAGATGTCAAGGCCTTGGCCACCATGCCGGGCAAGGAAGAGCTCTTCTCGAAGCTGCTGTTCCTCATCAATGCTCCCGCACAGCGTCTGGCTACGGTCATCAATGCCGCCGGCCGCGATCTGGCCGTGGTGATTAACCAGGGCGTCGAGAAGGAAAAGTTTGCGGCAGCTTAAGCTGCCGCAGCTTCCAGGTTTTGGCCGCAGGGTTGCTCAAAGGGGCGCGGGTCTGGCGCATCGGAAACCTTCTGAGTGGCAAAGCGGCCGGGTAACAAGAAAAATCAAACAGTTCTGATTGGAGATAACAAAATGGCGGATCTCGCACAGTTGAAGGAACAGATTGTTGGCCTCACCCTGCTCGAAGCAGCGGCTCTGGTGAAGGAACTCGAAGAGACCCTCGGCGTCTCAGCAGCAGCAGCAGCAGCAGCTCCGGCAGCAGCGGCAGCGGCAGCTCCGGTTGTCGAAGAGAAGACGGAGTTCCAGGTGATCCTGAAGGACGCCGGCGCGAACAAGATCAACACTATTAAGGCTGTCCGTGAGGTTACCTCACTCGGCCTGAAGGAAGCCAAGGACCTGGTGGACGGAGCTCCCAAGGCGCTGAAGGAGAATGCGACCAAGGACGAGGCCGAGGCCATCAAGAAGAAGTTCGAAGGCGTCGCAACCGTCGAAATCAAGTAGTCCAGTTGAAGGCTTGCATGTCCAGCCGGGACGCGTTAACATACTCGTTGCGCGTCTGCCCGGACCAGTGCGGTGTGTCCGTAGTGGTCCGGGGTTGGGCGGCAGGCTTTGGCGATTGCATTTTGGTCTTCGTGGAGTGGCGCGCAGGGCAGTAAGTAAGTGCCTTAGGGTCAATGGTTTACCTGTATTCCAGGCGGGTAGCGATTGACGAGAGTCGAGTGGCTGGCTGGCGAGCGGCGGAAGCGAGTATTGGGATCGGCGACTACGGGACGAGAGAATTCGATTGGGGGCAGCGGCTATAAGCCACGCTCGTGAGGCATTGCGTCCTTGCGGGCTTTTCGTGTCTCCCAGTTCTGCATATCTGGGTGGTAGACCCCCGGAACTGCGCTGTGCGCACGGATACTTCCCCGGCGGATGGACCCCAGAAGGCTTTGCTGGGCATATCCGCGGCAATCACTTCCTCTGATAGTGCGAAGTCTAGCTCACAGGCCGCCTCGACGGCAATGGCCAGGGCACGGAAAAACGGTTAGGCTCCCGGCGGGCCCGATCGGCAAGGGAACGGCAGGTCTGCAGGGCTTTCGGGCGTCGGCAGGCCGGCAAGAAATGAAATGGGGCCTCCCTTAGGGGATGGCTGCTGAAAAGTTTTTCGAACTATTTACCGTGATCGGCCGGCGCGCATGAGACTCGAGCGCCGGTTGGGTGCCTACACGGCGCCACCAAACGGGTCTTAGGAGTGGATATGCCCAACGAGATTCGCGCGATTCGCAGCCGGCTCGATTTTTCCAAGATTCCCACCGCTACCCAGATTCCCAACCTGATTGAAGTTCAGAGGCGCAGCTACGAGCGCTTCCTGCAGATGGACAAGCTGCCCAACGAGCGCGACGACTCGGGCCTGCAGTCGGTGTTTGTGTCGGTCTTCCCGATCACCGATTTCCGCGGCATCTCGCAGCTGGACTTTGTTGACTTCTCGATCGGTAACTGGGAGTGCAAGTGCGGCCACCTCAAGGGCCTCCACCACCTGCGCACCGCCTGCGTGCATTGCGGAGCGATGGTCATCACTGACCCGTTCCTTCCGGGCGATGTGCTCTGCCAGAAGTGCGGCACCTACAACAAGAACACGCCCGACTTCTGCAACAAGTGCGGCGACCCTGTCAGCCTGCAGTTGAAGTACGACCAGCAGGAATGTGAAGAGCGTGGCATGACCTTCTCGGCTCCATTGAAGGTCACCGTGCGTCTGACCATCTACGACAAGGACCCGGAGACGGGCAACAAGACCATCCGCGACATTAAAGAGCAGGAAGTGTTCTTCGGCGATATTCCCCTCATGACGCCGAACGGAACCTTCATCGTGAACGGCACCGAGCGCGTGATCGTTTCGCAGTTGCACCGCTCGCCGGGCGTCTTCTTTGAGACCGCCAACAACCGCACTTACTTTCTGGGCAAGATCATCCCCTACCGCGGCTCGTGGGTGGAGTTCGAGTACGACCAGAAGAACACCCTCTACGTGCGCATCGATCGCAAGCGCAAGTTCCTGGGCACCATCTTCCTGCGCGCGCTCGGTCTGCGCTCGGACGAAGAGATTCTGAAGACCTTCTACACCGTCGACCGCATCCAGATTGCCGACGGCAAGCTGCAGTGGCTGGTTCCGCAGGAGCCCAAGGCGGCCTCGCACCTGACCGGCTCGAAGCCCGCTCATGCAGTGGTGGCCAATGGCGAAGAGATCGCACATGCCGGCCGCAAGATCACCGCGCACACCATGAAGGCTCTGCGCGCCGCTGCCGTTCAGAACGTTGAGATCGAGGCGGCTGAACTGGATGGAGCGCTGACCGCATCCGACGTGGTCGATCTGGCCACCGGTGAAGTGGTTGTCGAGTCGAACGTGGAGCTGACGGCCGACCGGTTGCACAAGATCCTGTCGAGCGGCGCCACCACCTTCGAGATCTTCTTCCCGGATCGCGACGATGTGGGCAACATCATCACCAACACGCTCAAGCGCGACTCGATCCACAAGCCTGAAGAGGCGCTGATCGAGATCTACCGCAAGCTGCGTCCGGGTGACCCGCCAACCCTCGACACCGCCACCGCGCTGTTTGAAGGCATGTTCTTCGACGCCCGCAAGTACGACTTCTCGCGCGTGGGACGTTTGAAGTTCAACATCAAGCTCTATGAAAATCAGGACGCGACGCAGCTGGATCATCGCACCCTGACGCCCGAGGACTTCTACTCGACCATCAAGTACCTGCTGAAGCTGCGCAAGAACATCGGCGCGGTGGACGACATCGATCACCTGGGTAATCGCCGCGTGCGCGCTGTCGGTGAGCTGATGGAAAATCAGTTCCGCATTGGCCTGGTGCGCATGGAGCGCGCCATCAAGGAAAAGATGAGCGTCTATCAGGAACTGAATACGGCCATGCCGCATGACCTGATCAACGCCAAGCCAGTGATGGCGGCCATCCGCGAGTTCTTTGGTTCCTCGCAGCTGTCGCAGTTCATGGATCAGACCAACCCGCTCTCCGAGATCACCCACAAGCGCCGCCTGTCGGCTCTTGGACCTGGCGGTCTGTCACGTGAGCGCGCAGGTTTTGAAGTCCGCGACGTGCACCCGACGCACTACGGCCGTATCTGCCCCATTGAGACGCCGGAAGGTCCAAACATCGGCCTGATCAGCTCGCTGAGCTGTTTTGCGCGCATCAATGAGTACGGCTTCATCGAGTCGCCTTACCGCAAGGTGAAGGACTCGCACATCCTCGACTATGTGGAGATTGTCAACGCCGGCGAAAGCGGCCTGCGCGTAGGCGATCACATTGAAAAGGACGAGGCGGCACGACTCAACGAAGAGTTGAAGAAGGCCGGCAAGCGTCCCATCGACCCCATCCCGTTCAGCTTTTACCTGTCGGCATGGGAAGAGGACAAGCACACCATCGCGCAGGCCAACATCGAGTTCGACGCCGACGGCAACATCACCGAAGATCTGGTGAATGCCCGCCGTCAGGGTAACTTTGTGCTGGTGAACCGCACGGAAGTCGATTACATCGACGTTTCGCCGAAGCAGCTGGTCTCAGTGGCCGCATCGCTGGTGCCCTTCCTCGAGCATGACGATGCCAACCGCGCACTGATGGGCGCCAACATGCAGCGCCAGTCGGTGCCGCTACTGGTGGCCGAGGCTCCGCTGGTGGGCACGGGTATGGAAGGCGTCACCGCGCGCGATTCCGGCGCCGTGATTCTGGCCAAGCGCAACGGCATTGTGGATTCGGTCGACTCCGAGCGCATTATTGTGCGCGTGGAAGGCGAGCATCATCCCACGCAGTTGTCGCGTGAGGTTGGTTCCGACATCTATACGCTGATCAAGTTCAAGCGTTCGAACCAGAACACCTGCATCAACCAGAAGCCCGTGGTTCGCGAAGGCGAGCGCGTGCTAAAGGGCCAGGTGATCGCCGACGGACCTTGCACCGAGCAGGGCGAGCTGGCGCTGGGCCGTAACGTGCTGGTGGCCTTCATGCCCTGGCGCGGTTACAACTTCGAGGATGCCATCCTGATCTCGGAGAAGCTGGTCCGCGAGGACTACTACACCTCGGTGCACATCGAGGAGTACGAGATTGAAGCGCGCGACACCAAGCTGGGACCGGAAGAGATCACGCGCGACATCCCGAACGTGAGCGAGCACGCACTGCGCGACCTGGACGAGAGCGGCATTATCCGCATCGGCGCCCAGATCAAGCACGGCGACATTCTGGTGGGCAAGGTGACGCCCAAGGGCGAAACCCAGCTGACGCCGGAAGAGAAGCTGCTGCGCGCCATCTTCGGCGAAAAGGCCGGCGACGTGCGCGACGCATCGCTTACTTGCCCTCCGGGCATCGAGGGCACCATCGTCGATGTGCGCATCTTCAGCCGCAAGGGCCAGGAGAAGGACGAGCGCGCCAAGCTGATCGAGGCTGACTACGTAGCCAAGCTCGAGAAGAACCTGGGCGACGAAATCCGCATTCTGACCGACGAGCGTTTGAAGCGGCTCGATGCGATTCTGGGTAACAAGGAAGTGCTGGCCGATCTGCATGACGAGCGCACCAACAAGCGTTTGTTGACCAAGGGCCTCCTGCTTGATCGCGACACCATCGAGCGCATCTCGACCAAGAATCTCAAGAGGATTCGTTACGCTGACAAGGACCCCCGCGTCAACGAGCAGATCGATGAGATCGAGGAGATGACCTCGCGCCAGATTGAAGTTCTGCGCAAGATTACCAACGAGAAGGTGGCCAAGCTGCAGAAGGGTGACGAGCTGCCTCCGGGCGTCATCAAGCTGGTCAAGGTCTACATCGCCATGAAGCGCAAGCTCTCGGTGGGTGACAAGATGGCCGGCCGCCACGGCAACAAGGGTGTGATCTCGCGCATCCTTCCCGAGGAAGATATGCCATATCTGCCTGACGGACGGCCTGTCGAGATTGTGCTGAACCCGCTCGGCGTGCCTTCCCGTATGAACGTGGGACAGATTCTGGAAACGCACCTGGGTTGGGCAGCAGCCGAGCTCGGCCAGAAGGTGGCCGCGCTGGTGAAGGCCAACAGCGACGTGGAGTTCGTGCGCGAGACCATGCGCAAGGAATTTGCCGGAACCGCCTGCCTGCGTCAGTTGGAAGACCTGGACGACGATATGTTGCTTCGGGTTGCCGCGGGTATGAAGCGTGGCATCTGGTTCGGGACCAACGTCTTTGACGGCGCGCAAGAGGGTGAAATCAAGGCGCTGCTCCGGGCTGCTCATCTGCCGGAGTCGGGCAAGACAGCGCTGTTTGACGGCATGACAGGCGAGGAGTTCGAGCAGCCGGTAACGGTGGGCTACATCTACATGCTCAAGCTCTCGCACCTGGTCGACGACAAGATTCACGCCCGCTCGATCGGACCGTACTCGCTGATCACCCAGCAGCCGCTGGGCGGCAAGGCGCAGTTCGGCGGGCAGCGTTTCGGCGAGATGGAAGTGTGGGCGCTTGAGGCTTATGGCGCGGCTTACATCCTGCAGGAGCTTCTGACCGCCAAGTCCGACGACGTCTTTGGCCGTACCAAGATCTACGAGGCCATTGTGAAGGGCGAGACGGCTATGGAGCCGGGGGTGCCTGAGTCGTTCAACGTGCTGATTCGCGAATTGCAGTCGCTGTGCCTGGATGTGGAGTTGATCAAGCGTGCTGACGATGCGCGCTATGTACCGCCGCCGGAGTTGGCGGCAGTGGCGGACTAAAAGCAGCCGCTAGCTTCTAGCTACTAGCTCCTAGCTCGATCTTCTGGCGTGAGCCGCATCGAGACGGATGGAGCAGGAAAAGCTAGGAGCTGGCAGCTAGTAGCTAGAAGCTGTACTTCGGGTTCTTCTTGAAAGCGGCAAACACCGCTTCCCGGGAAGGAAGGACCCCGAGATGAATCCCGGGAAAAGCCGCGGCGCGCGCCGTTAAGGCCCGCCAAGGAGGGTCGCCTTGTTCCGTTCGAACCCGTTTGAGCTAACCAGCCCGATTACCGATTTCGATGCAATTCGCATCATGCTTGCCTCACCCGAGAAGATCCGCTCGTGGTCGCATGGCGAGGTCACCAAGCCGGAGACGATCAACTACCGTACCTTCAAGCCGGAGCGCGACGGTCTGTTCTGCGCGCGCATCTTTGGACCGGTCACCGACTGGGAGTGCCTCTGCGGCAAGTACAAGCGCATGAAGCACCGCGGCGTGATCTGCGACAAGTGCGGCGTCGAGGTAACGGTGAGCAAGGTGCGCCGCGAGCGCATGGGCCACATTGAGCTGGCTTCGCCCTGCTCGCACGTGTGGTTCTTCAAAGGCCTGCCTTCGCGTATTGGCCACCTGCTCGACATCTCGCTGCGCGATCTTGAGAGCATTCTCTACTTCGAGTCCTACGTGGTCGTCGACCCGGGTGACGCTCCTGTGAAGGAACGGGAGATCATCAAGGACGAGACCAAGTACCGCGAGCTCGACCAGCAGTTCCGCCCCTCCGGCTTCAAGGCCATGATGGGCGCCGAGGCCATCAAGGAACTGCTCAAGCGCGTGCAGATTGAAGAGCTGAGCGTTGAGCTGCGCGAGCGCATGAAGACTGAAACTTCAGCGCAGAAGAAGATCAAGTACTCCAAGCGCCTGAAGGTGGTCGAGGCCTTCCGCAAGTCGGCCAACAAGCCGCAGTGGATGATTCTGGACGTGCTGCCCGTAATTCCTCCGGAGCTGCGCCCTCTGGTGCCGCTGGATGGCGGCCGCTTTGCGACCTCCGATTTGAACGACCTTTATCGCCGCGTCATCAACCGCAACAACCGGTTGAAGAAGCTGATGGACCTGCACGCGCCTGAGGTCATCGTGCGCAATGAAAAGCGCATGTTGCAGGAAGCCGTTGACGCGCTGTTTGACAACGGCCGCCGTGGCCGTGTGCTGCGCGGCGCCAACAACCGTCCGCTCAAGTCGCTCTCTGACACGCTCAAGGGCAAGCAGGGCCGTTTCCGTCAGAACCTGCTCGGCAAGCGCGTGGATTACTCGGGCCGTTCGGTGATCGTGGTTGGCCCCGACTTGAAGCTGCACCAGTGCGGCTTGCCCAAGAAAATGGCGCTCGAGCTGTTCAAGCCCTTCATCTATCATCGCCTGGAGCAGACCGGCCAGTGCACCACCATCAAGCAGGCCAAAGAGATGGTGGAGATGCAGGAGCCGGTGGTGTGGGACATCCTCGAAGAGGTCATCAAGGACCATCCGGTGATGTTGAACCGCGCCCCTACGCTTCACCGTCTGGGCATTCAGGCCTTTGAGCCGGTGCTGGTCGAGGGCAAGGCCATCAAGATCCATCCGCTGGTCTGCACCGCCTTCAACGCCGACTTTGATGGCGACCAGATGGCCGTTCACATTCCTCTGTCGCCCGAGGCGCAGATCGAAGCCAGCGTGCTGATGCTGGCCTCGCACAACATTCTTTCGCCGGCTTCCGGCCACCCCATCACCGTGCCCACGCAGGACATGGTGCTTGGTCTCTACTACCTGACCAAGGCCAAGAAGGGCGGCAAGGGCGAGGGTCGTGTGTTCGCCAACGTCGAGGAAGTGCTGATGGCGCTCGAGGCCAAGGAAGTGGAGACACTTTCCCCGATCCGTCTGCGCTACACCGGCCAGGTGCTCGACATGACCACGGCCTACGACGATCAGGATCTGATCCACACCGAAGCGGTCGAGTTCAAGAACCAGTACATCTCGACTACGGTGGGCCGTGTGATTCTGAACGACTCTCTGCCTTCGGGTATGCCGTTCGTCAATGGCCTGCTGAAGAAGAAGGGCATTGGCCAGCTGGTGAATTATTGCAACCAGAACCTCGGGCTTGAGGTCACGGTTGGCATGTTGGACAAGATCAAGGCACTGGGCTTCCAGTACGCCACCCGCTCCGGCCTCTCTGTCGGCCTGGACGATATGGTCATTCCAGACTCGAAGTACACGGTGGTCGACGAAGCCGATCACAAGGTGATCGAGGTTCAGAAGCAGTACATGGACGGCGCCATCACCAACGGCGAGCGCTCCAACAAGGTCATCCAGATGTGGTCGTCGGTGACCGACAAGGTGGCCGACGAGATGTTCGGCAACATGAAGCGCGCTGACGAAGAAGGAGCCATGAACCCGGTCTACATCATGGCCGATTCGGGCGCTCGTGGTTCGAAGCAGCAGATTCGCCAGCTCAGCGGTATGCGCGGACTGATGGCCAAGCCTTCGGGCGAAGTCATTGAGACGCCGATCACCTCGAACTTCCGCGAAGGTCTTACGGTGCTCGAGTACTTCATCTCGACACACGGCGCGCGTAAGGGACTGGCTGACACGGCACTGAAGACGGCCGACTCGGGTTACCTGACCCGCCGTCTGGTGGACGTGGCGCAGGACGTGATTGTGACCGAGTTCGATTGCGGTACGGTAGAAGGCATCTACGTCGGCTCGATCGTCGAGTCGGGCGAGATCATCGAACCGTTGCGTGATCGCATCATCGGCCGCGTATCTCTGGAGCGCATCAAGGATTACGACGGCAACGTGGTGATCGACTTGAACCAGCAGATCGACGAGGATATTGCATCGGCCATTCAGGGTGCGGGCGTGGAGCGGGTGAAGATACGTTCGGTGCTCACCTGCGAGTCGCGGCGCGGCGTTTGCGCGCTGTGCTACGGGCGCAACCTGGGTTCCGGCCGGATGGTGGAGATGGGCGAGACCTGTGGCGTCATCGCCGCACAGTCCATCGGCGAGCCGGGAACGCAGTTGACCATGCGTACCTTCCACGTCGGCGGCGTTGCCAGCCGCGTCTCTGACAAGTCGCGCCTCGACGCCAAGAACAATGGCACCGTGCGCTTCATCAACCTGAACACGGTTGAAGCCAAAGACGGCATGTTGGTGGCTATGAACCGCTCCGGCTCGATCGCCATTGTGGACGACCGCAATCGTGAGAAGGAGCGCTACCAGGTGGTTTATGGCGCGCGTCTTCGCGTGAAGGACGGCGAGCAGGTCAAGCTTGGTCATCAGTTGGCCGAGTGGGACCCGTACACCTACTCGATCATCACTGAGATCGGCGGCACGGTGCAGTTCAAGGATCTGCAGGAAGGCATCACGCTGAACGAAGAGGTCGATGAAGTAACCGGCCTTTCGCGTTGGGTGGTTGCTGACTCGCCGGATGAAAAGCGCCAGCCGGCCTTCATGGTGAAGGACGCCAAGCAGCACAAGCGTTACCTGTTGCCGCGTGGCGCTCACTTGATGGTCGAAGACGGCTCCGAGGTTGGACCCGGCGACACGCTGGCGAAGATTCCCAAGGAGTCGACGCGTACCAAGGACATCACCGGCGGCCTGCCGCGCGTTGTGGAACTTTTCGAAGCCCGCAAGCCGCGTGAGACGGCCATCATCTCTGAGGTTGACGGCGTGGTTCGTTTTGGCGAAGTGGCCAAGGGCCAGCGCAAGATCTACGTCACGGCCGACAACGGCGATGAGCGCGAATACTCTGTGCCACGCGGTATTCACGTCAACGTTCAGGAAGGCGAGCGGCTGAGTGCCGGCGATCCGCTGATGGACGGCCCCTTGAACCCGCACGACATTCTTGCCGTGCTGGGCGAAAAGGCGTTGCAGGCCTACCTGGTGAACGAAATCCAGGAAGTCTACCGCCTGCAGGGTGTGGCCATCAGCGATAAGCACATCGAAGTCATCGTTCGCCAGATGCTTCGCTGGGTGCGCATCGACGAGGTGGGCGACACCAACTTCCTGCTTGAGCAGCAGGTGGACCGTTTCCGCTTCACCGAGGAGAACGAGCGGGTGCTGGCCAAGGGCGGACGTCCCGCCATCGGTCGTCCGCTGCTGTTGGGCATCACCAAGGCATCGCTCTCGACCGATAGCTTTATCTCGGCCGCCAGCTTCCAGGAGACGACGCGTGTACTCACTGAAGCCTCCATCAACGGCGCAATCGACAACCTGCGCGGCTTGAAGGAGAACGTGATTGTGGGCCGTCTGATTCCGGCCGGTACGGGCCTGGAATACTACCGCAACGTGCAGCTCTCGCCTGAACTGGAAGAGGCGGCAGCGCGCGTGCAGCAGGAGGTCTCAGCTGAGATCGAAGCTGCCGAGCGCGAGCTCGAAATGATGCGGCAGGAAGGCGAAGCCGAGGAGATGGCTGCCGAGTAATCACCTGGCGCCTGCGGTGCGGCGGACTGACCCTTGCAACGACAAATAGAACGGCCCGGCAACTTGCCGGGCCGTTCTATTTGTCTGTGGCTTAAACCCGGCGGGGCTTCTCAGCCGGCCTTCGATAAGCGCGGCCGGGTAGCTTTGGTGGCATACATGGCGCGGTCGGCGTGGTGCAGCAAGCCGTCCTTTGCGGTGGCGTCTTCGGGGTATAGGGCGATACCGGTGCTGGCGGAGCCGGACAGGCGGATCTGGCCGAAGACAAACGGCTCGGCAAGCGTCCGTTCGAGTCTCTCAGCAACTTCCTCCACCTCGGAGCGGTTGCGCACGTTGGTTACCAGAGCGGCAAACTCATCGCCGCCAAGCCGGGCAAGCTGGTCGCTGGGGCGGAGCTGGTCTTTCATGCGCACAGCGGCTTCGCGCAGATACAAGTCTCCTATCTGATGGCCATGGCGATCATTCACCAGCTTGAAGTTGTCCAGGTCAACGTAGATAAGGGCAAACACGGAGCCGCGCTCGCGGGCAGAAGTGATCGTGGCATCCAACTGCATATCGAGCGAGAAACGGTTGTAGATCTCAGTGAGCTGATCGAACTCCGACCGGTGCAGGAGGTCGGTGTAGAGGCGGCGGGATTCAATGGCGACGGCCACCAGGCCTGCACCCATCGACAGGGCCTCTTCTTCGTCGCGCAGCGGTCTTGCGCTGGCAGGGAAGGCAACGTGGAGTGAGCCAAGCTTACCACCGGAGCGGGCAGGAATGGCGCGTTCCACAACGCGCATCCCATCGCATTTGCGGGGCCTGTTGCCCAGCGTAGCGCCGCCGGCTATGGTGCACCAACAAGGAGCGCCATGCAACTGGAAAGTAACAATCCCGGTGATCATCTCGACGATGTCAGCCAAGGGTTGCATGGCGTTAATGTCTTCCAGAATGCTTCGCCTGCGGCGCTCGATGTAGGCAAGGGCAGCGGTCTGGCGGCGGATGCGGCGCTCGAGCATCCAGGCCCATGTACCGATCAGCATCAAAACCGCGGTCAGCAGTGCGACTGCCGCAACCAGGTTCTTCATGCTCCAGAAGGGTGGCCCGCCAATCAACGCCACATCGGCGGGAGTGCGCAGCAGGATATTGAAGTGTACCTCGCCGTTGTAGGGTTGGGAATCGGTCGGCATGCAGATACCGGTGACGCGAACCAGGCTGCCTTCTGGTACAGCGCGGAATGCGGGCACGGGCAATGGCGGAACGGGATGATGATAGATAGCTGAAAACAGCTTGCCCTCGGAATCGAGCACATACTCGTCCTGGTCGGCAGCGCGGACCAGGCTTACCACGCGGCCTTCGGTCGAGACCAGATCGAAGGACAGCCCAGAGGGGCGGTTGCGAGCCCATTCGGCCAGCTCATTCCAGTGAGCGGCAAAGGGGACAACAGACGAACTGGCGCCGCTGTCGCGTAGTTCGGTGTGCGTCAGCGCCAGATGCCCGTCATGGACGTCAGGAAAGCCGATGGCCTCGGCCATATTGCCAATCCGTAGCGGATCGGTGGAGTCGGTTTCGATCCACAGGCTTTGGCGGCCGCTTTGTAACACAGCGCCCACGCCAGGGTCGAAGTAGGTGAGAGTACCCTGCACGCGAAGGCGGCTGGAAAGATCGTGGATATGGTAGGCGGTAATGATGAAGCCAAGTGGGGAGGCCGGCAACGCCCACGGATCAGTCGGGGCAGAGTTGAGGACGCGAATGTCGGCCAGGCTGGAAACGCGCAGCCGGACCCCGGTCTGTTGCATCTTGCTATCGAACTTGCGTGCGGCTATTCCGGTCACTTCGACGTCGGAGTCAACCAGCGCGCGCATGGCGGCCAGGTCGTGGCTTTCAACCTCAACATCGGCATAGCCTCCGTCTACCTGCATCTCCAGTCGTCCGCTGGCCATGGTGGTGGAATTGACAAGATTGGCGCTTCGGATGCGGCCGCACAGCTTGACCCGTGCGCTGACGATACGGGTGCGTACCAGGTCGTCGAAGGTAACGGGCAAAGGTGCGGGCAGTAGGCCGTGATGCAGCACCACAATGCGCGTGGCAACCAGGAAAGGCAGGAAGCTGGGCTCCAGGTGGCCCTCTACCAATACGCGGTCGCCGGGTTCCAGAGGCTCATCCTGCTGAATGCGCACAAAGATGCCGTCGGAACCGTCCTGCAGATTCAGGTTGTGGAGAGTGTTGTCGATGAAGGCCACGGTTGCTTCAAAGGCCACAAATGGCTCCTGCGCAACATCCTGATTGGAAAGGCCACGAATGGCATGAAGAGTCGACAGGGGCGCCGCGCCACAGATGGCCAGCGCAGAAAGCCACACCCAAATAATTCCAGCGTAAAGACGCTTCATACCGTCGTCCCGGATGGGGGCTACCTGTGCAGGTCCCACTCAGTTTTTATCGGCAGAATGCGTGTGAGCCATAGTTAAAAACTTCGTGTCAAGTGAGCCTCTTGCAAAATTGCCTGCAGGCGGGTGTATCGCATCAGGGAATGACATTATTGATCCGGCCCTCAAATAGTGTCACGCTCTGCCACCCATTCCGCACAAAACGCGGAATGGATGGGGCACTCAATATCAGTATTTAAGGGCCGGATCACTAATCGGCGGAAGCAGAATTAGCCTTGCGGAGGAGCGGATGGTTGGCATGTCTGGGCCGCATGTGCTTCATCACGTACATAGCGGCATCGGCAGCGCTGAGCAGATCATCGCGGCTGCGTGCGTCCTCGGGATACATGGCAAAGCCGATCGAGGCAGAGCCCTCCACCACGCAATCTTCGGCAGCGAAAGGCTCCTCGAAGCAGCGGTTGAGGCGCATGGCGATCTCCTCAACCTCTGCACGACTGTGGACCTCGGGAACCAGAATCGCAAATTCGTCGCCGCCGAGCCGGGCCAGCAGATCGCCAGGGCGCAGTTGCCTCTTCATGCGTTGGGCGACTTCCTGCAGATAGAGGTCGCCCACCTGGTGGCCGTAAACGTCATTGACCTGTTTGAATTCGTTCAGGTCAATGTAAACCAGGCCAAAGATGCCAGCGGAGTCGCGTGCGAAGCGAATCTCCTTGTCCAGACTGCGTTCCAGCGAAAAGCGGTTCTGCACGTCGGTGAGCTGGTCAAACTCCGAGCGGTGCAAAAGATCGGTATAAACCTTACGCGTCTCAATAGCCAGCTCAATCAATCCCGCTGCCATGGCCAGAGCTTCCTTTTCGTCGCGGGAGCTGCGGGCCAGGGGATCAAAGGCGGTAAAGATATTGGCCAGCGCCGGTCCTGAGCGGGATGGAACCTCATGCGCCCGCACGCGCACGCCCTCTAGGTTGTCGGGCAGGCTGCCCAGCCTCGCCCCACCGTCCACCTGCACCCAGCAGGGGGCGCCATGAAGGCGAAACGAGACCAGTTCGGTGGTCTGCTCGATAATCTCGGCGAGCGGCACCGAACCGTTGATCTGCTCCAGAATGCGGCTTCGCCGGCGCTCGCTGTAGGCCAGAGTTGCCATCTGGCGACGGACGCCGTGCTCCACCCGCCAGAAGCGCACGCTGACCGCGGCCAGCGCAATCAGCAGAAACAATACCGAGATGCCCATGTTGCGGATGTTGATGGGCGAAGGTCCCTTGACGTACGCAATGTCGGAACTGGAGCGCAGCAGGATGTTGAATGGCGTGCCGCTGCCAGAGTTGTTGATGCTGATGGGCATGCAGATACCGGTGACGCGAATGCGCGAGCCCACCGGCAACTTGCGCACTGGCTCCATGGAGCCTGGATCCTGCGTGGGGCCGTGATGGTAAATGGTGCTGAATAGGTTACCGTTTGCCGCCATCACGTACTGATCTTCTGCCGTGCCTCTCACTTCCATCACCAGCACGCCTTCAATGGAAACCAGATCGAAGAAGTGTTGGCCAGAGGCCAGCGCGTGCCAGTCCAGGGACTGGGGCGTAACGGGAGTCTGGCGTCCGGAGGGGCGCAGTTCGGCGCGGGTGAGCGCTAGCTGCCCATCGTTGACGATGGGAAAGCCAAAGGCGTCTATCTCGTCGCCCACATGCAGTGGCAGCAGGCTTTCGGTGTTCACCCATAAGCTCCGCTGGCCGTCCTCAAGGACCAGTGACTGGCCAGGATCGATGTAGGTGATTGTTCCATGCACGCGCACGCGGCGGGTCAGGTTGCGGACCCAGTAGGAAGACATGATCGCGTCCATGGGCATGGGCGGCAGGTTCCACGGATCGGACGAGGCCTTATGCAGAACACGAACAAAGCTGAGTGACCCAACATAGAGCACCACGCCGATGCGCTGCATTTTGCCGTCCTGGCGTGCGCCGGCAATGCCCGTCACCTCGACTTCTGCGTCCAGCAGCGAGTCCAGCGAGTTGCTGCTGGTGCTGTGCACCATAGCGTCTACTGGACCACCATCCGTCTGCATGCGGAGCGTTGCGCCCCGGTGCTCGCCCTCGCCGGATCCGTTCGGGTCGGCACTCCGCACCCAACCGCGCACCGTAACCAGTACTGCATCGTGGCGTCCCGCAATCAGCTCGGCAAAGGTGGAGGGGATGGCCGCAGCTACAGCGCCATGCCCCAGGACGCTCACCGCGGTAGCCCGCACGTAGGGCCGAAGACCGCACTCGACCGTTCCTTCCACATGCACGCGGTCGCCGGTCTCCACCCCTGTCCGACCAGGATCTTCCACGTAGAGCCCCCAGCCGTCCTGCTGCACAAACAGGTCGCGCTGCCCCTGCCGCGCATGGGTCACCACGCCGTCGAACTTTGCAGAAGGCTGCTGGCAGGCTGCTGCGCGGGAAAGGCTGGCAATGGCGCGCAACCCCGCAACCGGGCCGGCGGAAACCGCAGGCTGGGCGATGGCGACGACCCCCGCCACAGTGACTACCAACACTGGCAGAACATTCCTCATCGCAGTCAACTGGCGCAACACAACGCTCAATTCCTATGTTTGGGTGTATCGGCACGATTGACGGAATCAACGCAGCCGCGAACACTAATATTGGGGCAGAACCCTGAAAATGGCCAAGCCCTTCTCGCAATTATCTTACTCTTGTCGAAATCTGATTTAATAGAGCCTCTTGGAAAATTGCCCGCAGGCGGGTGGATAGGGTCAGGGCACGACTTCAGTCGTGCCGCAAAATGGTAAAAAGAGACCCCGGCTTTAGCCGCTGAGGAACTGCAAGCTATTGAAAAAACTAAATAAAGGGGCTAAACAGGTTGCGGGGAAACTCGTATTCAGGCCTGTTTTTGAAAGGGCACGACTTTAGTCGTGCCGATAAGCCGCATAGAATCAATAGGGCCTTAGCCCTTGGGGGGGGTGCTTTTCGGCTTCTGCGAGGTCAAACTTAGCCTTTTTCAGCAGCCTGTAAAGCCCTGAAACCTGTTGTCACTCGTGCCGGCATGACTGAAGTCGTGCCCTGACGCTTCCTACCACCACGATGGAATTTTGCAAGAGGATCAATAGCCCGTTGTAGAGTTAAAGCGTTCCAAAGAAGATCTGCACGCGTCGAAGTATTGAAACGGCGTACCTTAAAGCCGTGCCCACATAAGGACGCAGATCAATTGATAGGAATTCTTGACCCATGCAAAACTCCAGGAGGAATCGATGCCCCACCCAGTAACGCCCACGTCGGAACCGTGCGCCGCCAGTCACCGGCGCATTCAGGTGGAGAAGCCCAGGCAGATTCGCGTGTTAGGCGTACCGCTCGATCTGGGCGCGAGCAGGCGCGGCGTTGACATGGGACCCTCGGCGATGCGCGTGGCGGGCCTGGAGGCGCGTCTGGAGGCTCTAGGGCACCAGGTGACAGACGGCGGCAACATCCGCGTGGAGATCGCCGAGACCCAACTGGCAGGCCAGCAAAACGCGCGCTACCTGGAGGCCATTGCAGAAACCTGCGCGCGCACGGCAAAGGCAGTGGTGGAGGCCATGGACCAGGGCCTGACGCCGCTGCTGCTGGGTGGCGACCACTCCATGGCGGCTGGCTCGGTGGCTGGCGTCTCGGAGTACTACCGGCGCCGCTCGGAGCGCATCGGCCTGATCTGGTTCGACGCCCACTCCGACATCAATACCCCCGAGACCTCCCCTTCCGGCAACGTGCACGGAATGCCCTTGGCTGCGCTGCTCGGCCTCGGTCCGGAACCGTTGTCCGCCATCTGCAACCCGGACTCCAAAGTGGCCGCGGAGAACGTTGTGCTCATTGGTCTCCGCGACATCGACGCCGCTGAGCGTGACAACATCCGTCGTGCCGGATTGCAGCACGTCTACACCATGCGCGAGATCGACGAGCGGGGTATGAGAGCCGTGATGGAAGAGGCGCTGAAGGCTGCCAGCAACGGAACCGCAGGTTTTCACGTCTCGCTCGACATGGATTGGATCGACCCCGAGGATGCGCCGGGCGTGGGCACGCCGGTGCGCGGCGGAGCCACCTATCGCGAAGCGCACCTGGCCATGGAGATCGTTGCCGATCACGGCGGCCTTTGCTCGTTTGAGATTGTCGAGGTGAACCCGGTAATCGACGAGCACAACCGCACCGCCGATCTGGCGGTGGAGCTTGCCTGTTCGGCCTTCGGTAAGAAGATTCTTTAAGAACCGGTCTACAAATTCGGACAGACAGGCCATTGCAGCTCTGTGCCCCATCCATTGCGTAGGTTTCATCGCGCAATGGGTGGCAAGGCAACGAACCCCATCAAGCAACAATAGACAGGTTTCAACAGTGCGCAACGGGCCGGATAGCGGGAAACCCACGGTCTGCGCGCTGCCGCGACGATTAGAATTGAAGCTGCGATGACAAAGAAACTGCGTGTAGGCATACTGTTTGGCGGCCGCTCGGGCGAGCATGAGGTCTCACTGCTTTCGGCTGCGTCCATTCTGGAAGCAATCGACCGCGAGAAGTTTGACGTGGTGCCCATCGGCATCACCAAGGAAGGCCGCTGGCTGGCCGCCGGCGACGCGCACGACCTGCTGGAAGGCCACCCGGACGAGGCGGCCCGGCAACTGCGCGCCGGAGACCCTAAAGCCACGCCCGGCGCCAAACTGCTGCATGAGGGTATTCCCACGCTGCTGGCGCCCGAGCCCGCGGGCTCCTCTGAGCAAGCGCTGGACGTGGTCTTTCCCGTCCTCCATGGCACCTTTGGTGAGGATGGCACTATCCAGGGCCTGTTCGAGCTGGCCGGCATTGCCTACGTGGGTTCGGGCGTGCTCGGTTCTTCGGCCGGCATGGACAAGGACGTGATGAAGCGCCTGTTCAAAGAGGCCGGCTTGCCCATCGTCAAGCACGTGACCGTGCTGCGCGCCGAGTGGGAAAAGCAGCCGCGCAAGGCCGTTGCCGCCATCGAGACCGCGCTCAAGTATCCAGTGTTTGTGAAGCCGGCCAATCTGGGCTCGTCGGTCGGCATCTCCAAGGCCCACGACCGCGTCGAACTGAAGACGGCCCTCACTCTGGCTGCAAGGTACGACCGTAAGCTGGTCGTCGAGCAGGGCGTGGGCGGCAGCAAGGCGCGTGCGCGCGAGTTTGAAGTGGCCGTGCTCGGCAACGACGACCCGCAGGCCAGCGTAGTGGGCGAGATCGTCCCCGGCAAGGAGTTCTACGACTACGAGGCCAAGTATCTGTCAGAGGGCTCCGTGCCGATCATCCCCGCCAAGCTGACACGTGCCGAGTCCAAGGAGATTCGCGAGATGGCCGTGGCCGCGTTCCGCGCCTGCGACCTCTCGGGCCTGGCCCGCGTTGACTTCCTGATGGAGCCCGGCGGCAAGCAGAAGATCTACATCAACGAGGTCAACACCCTGCCCGGCTTTACGCGCATCAGCATGTACCCCAAGCTGTGGGAGGCAACTGGAACCACCTACCGCAGTCTGATTACCAGGCTCATCGAACTGGCCATCGAGCGCCACCAGGATAAGGCGCGGACGGTATATAGCCGCGATTAGGGCAGGGGAGTGTGTAAGGGACAAAGGGACTAGAGGCTGAGGACTAGTCTCCTGAGTCTGAAATTCATTCAACCATTTTGATCGCGTGAATCTGAACACTCCGTGCCCCATCCATTCGACAGCTTCACCGTCGAATGGGTGGGAAAGTACGAACCTCAATGTACAAAATTCCGCGATCGCTGTACGAGGGACAGGCGCGAATCGTGGCGTAGTTCCGCTTGATTGGGAACCGGCGGGCATCTTCCGGTGTCTAAACAGACAGGATGCTCTTCGGCACAAGCCAACGGAACGGTTTCTTGTGCCGTAGCGCAGCTCTTAGTCCCTGGTCCCTCAACCCCTTGCACCCTTATCCTTACCGTGAGGAACGAACACCATGACACTGCTCGATGCACCCCAGTTCGATGAAGCCCGCGAACGCCGCAAGACAAGACTGACTTATTCCGGCGTGGGCCTGTTCTTTGTGCTGCTGATTGGCTGGTGGCTGGTGGCTGGCCGGCCGGTAGACTGGCCCTGGCGCTGGACTAACCACATGCTCGGCCGCATGGCGGTGAACAGCTTCTTGACCGACGTGGAGAAGAACGATTTGTCCGCGGCTTACGGCGTCTGGATCCACGACAAGAAGTGGCAGCAGCATCCCAACGCGCACTCCGCCTACACGTTTGACCGCTTCCAGGACGATTGGGGTCCGGGCGCGCAGCAGAACGACTACGGCGCCATTCACAGCCATCGCATAGCTGCTTCGCACATGCATGGCAACGTGCTGATGATTGGCATCTTCGTGAACGACCGCAAATCGAAGGCCATCAACCTTGACTACGACCCGCACGATGGCACTCTCACATTCTCGCCCGACAATGTGCAGTTCCTCGAAGGGCCGGGCGGAATCCAGTAACCTCGGAATAGGGAACCAGACGAACAAGGCAGCAATCAGGACTCGGTGCAACAGGCCGGGCTGGTTTGCTGCCTCGTTTCTGTTTGCACTGTGAATCGCGGTCCGGTGGAAACCCTTCCCGGTTACACAGCCATGGAGCGAAAGTGGGATCTACCTTTCACAGCATGGGCAAGAGACCCGCGCTGTAGGCGCGTACAGGTTAGCCCACGTTTCAACGTGGGGAGGGGGCTGTTCAAGGACCGGGTCGTTTGGCGCAGAATTTCAGCCCCAGGAAGTTCTCAGAGCAGCAAAAAGCCCAGCCGCAAGGCTGGGCTTTTTGCTGACAGGTGTCAGGGACCGCTAGTAGGTCACAACGGTCTGCAGGGAGTTGTTGCCATGGGGCGCCATGGCCAGGGCCGTGGGATTGGCGCCGGTGGTGTAAGGCGTCGCCTGGGTGGTAGTGAGCACGCCAGTGTCAGCATTCAGACGGAAGCCGGAGATCGTGTTGCCCAGGTGGTTGGCCGTGTAAATGAAGCGGCCGAGGGCAGGATCAATGGCGATGCTGACAGGCTGGGTTTCAGTGGCGTAGAGAATGCTAGCGTTGCTGTTGACGATGGCCGAGGGCGAACCGGTAGCCGTAGTGATGGCGTAAGCCGAAAGGTCGGAGTCGAGGCCGTTAGTCAGGTAGATGTACTTGCCGCGGGGGTCAACTGCAATGCTGGTGGGCTCGTTTCCGGTCTTGTAGGGCCCGTCGGTCAGGTAGCTCAGGGTTCCGGTGGAACCGAGGGCGTAGCCGATCAGCTGGTTGGAGGCGTAGTCCGTGATGTAGACAAAGCGGTTGGTTGGTTCAGCCGCGATGCCGGAGGGCTTAACGCCAGCCTGGTAGGGGCTGTTGGTGGTGGCAGTCAGAGCGCCGCCCGAGCCAACCACGAAGCCGAAGACCCAGCCCGAGTGGGCGCTGCTGGTGGTGGCGCCGCCGGGGTTGTAGGCCGACTGGTCATAGACGGTGGCGAAGACATCGGCGCCGGTCGCGCTGACGGTGAGCGCGGTCGGAACAATGGTGTCACCGGAGTAGCTGGCCAGGGTCAGCGGCTTCTGCGCTGCGGCAGAGGTGGAGATGGCGCCGCTGGACAGGGCGTACTCACTCAGGGTTGCCGAGGTGGTTCCGGTCAACACATAGATGTACGTGTTGGCCGAGTTTACCTTCAGCGCCACGGGCGTATCGCTCAGCGTGAGCGTATCCTTGGCGGTCAGCGAACCGTCGGAGTTGATGGCGAAGTGCACCACGTTCTTGCTGGTCTGGTTGGCCACGTACAGATTGGCGTAGTCCGAGGTGACGGCCACGGCAATGGGAGCCACGCCACCGGAAGAGACGGTAGTGGCGCCGCTGCGCAGCGCGCCGGACTCGGAGTCAACGGCAAAAATCTGGATCTGGCCGGTGGAACTGGCGCTGGTGCCGGTCGAATCGGCCACGAACACATAGTCGATCGTTACAATCTGGCAGGCGGTCAGGAGTCCGGCCACCAGCAGGCCGAGAGTAGAGACCAGAAAGAGCTGGCTCAATTTGCTGAACTTCATGCGCTTCCTTCGTCGCGGGCCTTTGGTCACAAGCCCTGAGATCTTATTTCGGTTATCCCACAGGCCTATTGTAAAAGCCCGCTGGGGTTGTTTCTACCCAGGCCCCGCGAGGCCTGGATTGCTAGGCTACTTATGCGGAATAGCGGCTACGGCCGTCGGATTCGCGTTGGAGGTGAACGGGGAGCCCTGTGCCACCACGAGGGTGCCATCGGTGGTGCTCAGCTGCCATGCCGAGACGCTGCTGCCCAGGAAATTGGCCGTATAGAGAAAATGATTCTTCGACGGATCGATGCCGATGGCCACCGGGTTCAGGCCGGAGGCGTAGGTGGAGGCTTGGCCAGCGGTCTTGATCACCGGACTCAATACTCCGTTCGTTATCGAGTAGGCTGAAACCGTTGAGTCGGTAGAGTTGGCGACGTAAGCGTAGTTGTACGCCGGATCGACAACGATGGCCGACGGAGCATTGCCCGCCGCGTAGGGGCTGCCGCTGAGGGTGGTCAACACGCCCGATGAAATGGAGAAGCCAAGCACTGTGTTGGCCGAGTAGTCAGTTGCGTAGATGTACTTTCCAGTGCCGTCGATGGCTATTGCGGAGGGCTGCACGCCGGCCTTGAAGGGCGAACCGCTAACCGCCGAGAGAACGCCGCCTGAGCCGATTGTGAAGACGAAGATGTAGCCCTGGTGGGGCGAAACCGTCGTGTCATAAGCGGAGATGTACAGATACCCGCCTGCCTGGGTAACGGCGGTAGGCGCAACCACGTCAGAGGTTTTGCCGACTAGCGTCAGCGGCCAGTACTGGCTGCTGTTGGCTGAGTTGGTGACAGCGGTACCCAGTGTGACGGGGGTCGAGCTGGTGGCGGTGCTGACAGGGAGCACGGAAACCGAGCCGGCGCAGGGCGAAGCCGAAGAGCAGGTGGCCAGCGGCTGGTAGGTGTCAACCACGAACAGGTAAGACGAGTTCACGGCCACCGCCATGGGGTAGATGCCGGGGGTGTTGACGGTGTTGTAAGGGTAAAGCTTGCCGTCCGAGCCAATCACAAACTGCACAATCGTGTTGTCATCTTCATTGACGACAAACAGGCTGGCGTTGTCAGAGGAAACCGCTTCGGCAACGGGATTGCGTCCGCCGGAAGGAATAGGCGAAGCAGGAATCTGGCGCATGGCACCCGACTCGGAGTTGATCTCGAAGATGTTGATCTCACCGTAGTTGTTGGTTCCGGCAGCCTTGGCGCTGGTGACATAAACAAAATCGGTGGTCAGGGTGCTGCAGGCTGAGATCAACCCGGCAGCCAACAGACTGGCCGCGCTGACCAGCATCAACTGGCTCGACTTTTTCAACTTCATGCGCATCTTTCGTTACGGGGCCTGAACTGCGGGCTCTCCGGGAATCGGGTTAGGAATCGAACCGTGGCATCCTGAGGGCAATGCCACAAATCCGGCTTACAGTTTTGGCGCCGTTCTGCCCTGGGCTGAAAAGCGCCTGCCGGCGAAGCTTCCGCCGGCAGGGTAGTGAGTGAAGCTCGCGCTAATTGGTTCGGCCATCCATCAGGCACCATGTGGGCGGGCCGGTGAGGGTGTAAGAGCTGGCGACGCGAAGGTCGGTAAGCACACCGGCCTGCGGGTTCAGTACATGGCCTGTGACGGTGGAGTCGGTGTAGTTTGCCGTGTAGATGTACTGATTGGACGGATCTTCCACGATGCACTGCGGTCCCGAACCGGTACCGAATGTCGAGGGTGTAGTGAACGCCAGATGGAAGGCCGGCGAGGTAGTGATGACGTATCCCGTAATGCCGCTGTAGGCGTTGCTCGTGTTCTGGGGATTGTTGCCCTGGTTAGCTACGTAGAGGTAGCTTCCCGATACCATCAAGTAGGACGGATTGGCCAGCGTCGGGTCGTTGGCAACCTGGCCGTCGGTCGTAGCCTGCAGCGCGCCTGCCGAGCCCAGAGTGTAGGGGATGATCATGCTGACGGCGCCGGTCGAGTTGGAACTGGGCGCTTCGTTGTCCAACACGTAGAGGTAGCCACCCGCCACCACAATGCTGGTTGCCTGCTTGATGCTGAGAGGCTGGGAGGTGTTCTGGGTCAGGGAAAGCTGGCCGCTGGACGCCGTGTAAGCGTAAGGGAACACCGAGTCGCCGGTGGTGGAGGTGCCGCTAAGCGTCAGCACGTAGCTGCCATCCAGCACGAAGTCGATGGGGTTGGCCGGCACTGGGAAGTACGTAAGCGAAGAGCCCAGCGTCGAGGTTCCCTGAGTGTTGGTGATCAGCGACAGGCGGCCGGTGGTCGAGTCGATCTTGAAGATCGTGATGTCGCCGCAAGCGGTTACCGACGTGCCCAAAGCTGCAGCGCAACTGGCGCTGGACGGTGAGTCGTGATCGAGGATCATCAGGAAGTTTCCTGAGGAGTCGGCGATCATGCGGAAGGGGTTCAGGCCCTGCGTGTAGTAGGTGGCCTGGGGGGTAAGAATGCCGTTGCCGCCCACCGCAAACTGTTCAATGTTGGAGCCGTTGCAAACCGTGGAGCCTGAGGTGCCCGAGCAGTTTGCCGTGCCGGCCGTGTTGACGCCACGGTTCAGCACATAAAGAAACCGGCTGCCGGAGATCAGGACGGCGCGAACGGGGTTGGCGCCACCGGAAGAAACGGGCAGGCCGTTGATCGTCGTCAGTTGCCCGGTGTTGTGTTCGATTTTGTAGCCGCTGATGATGCCGTTGCTGCCCGACTGGCCCGTCACCGTGCCGGTCACATACAAATAGCCGACCGAGTAACTCTGAATGCAAGACGAGACGCCTAGTACAACGCCAGCTGAGAGGGCGCTAATCAGAAGTGCCTTGCCGAATTTCGTGAACTTCATGCGATTCCTTCATCCTGGTCAGGCGTACGCCGCCAAGTTTGATCGTTCCCGAGCAGAGCTGGGATGGGACGGGTCCCTGATGCATTGTAAAAGCCGAGGGCTGGTTATGCCTAGTTTCCTTCGCACGCCGGCCCTGGGCGGCACATTTGCAGCGCAGGCTCCACGGAACGGCAGCACGGCAGTAGCCGGATTTGACCGGCGGCTGCCGCTGGAAAGAGCCTTTTGATTCAGACAGGTGAAAGCAGCAGACGGACAGCCTTGCAGAAGCCGGCTGAGCCAAACCAGTCAGAATCGATGGATTTCCGAGGCCGCTCCAGAAAACAAGGAGCGCAGTTGGCAGTTGGACTCCGCGCGGGGTGAAAAGGTCACCTCGCGCGGATGTGTAAATTCAACCAATTGTACGCCCTCGGCAGGAACCTGGCGGCCCGGGGCCGGGGGCGCAGACGAAATGGCTACCAGACGCGGCAGCTCTTGACCGGCATCATCGGCTGGCCGACCTTGCAGCCAAAGGCTTTGCCGAACGCATCGAAGTTCTGCACCGAGCCGTTCACGCGCCAGCGGCCGGGGGAGTGGGGGTCGACCAGCGCCGCTTGGCGGGAGGCTGCGTCGGTCTGGTTCTGGCACCACACCTGGGCAAAGCCGATGAAGTAGCGCTGCCCCTCCGTGTAGCCGTCGATTTTGTCGTCCAGCGACTTGCTCTGGGCGGCCAAAGTGTCGATCAGGGCCATATAGGCGATGCGCAGGCCGCCGTTGTCGGCCGTGTTCTCGCCCAGCGTCAGCTTGCCGTTCAGCATCTGCGCCGGAGTGTCAGGCTTTGCCGGAGCCGCTTCAAAGCCGGAGTACTCGTCGGCCACGCAGTTGGTGCGCTCGGTAAAGGCCTTCCGGTCTTCAGCCGTCTGCCACTCATGCAGGTTGCCTTTGCCGTCGAATTGTGAACCCTGGTCGTCAAAGCCGTGCGTCATCTCGTGGCCAATCACCACGCCGATGCCGCCAAAGTTCACCGCCGGGTCCACCTTGAAGTCAAAGAACGGCGGCTGTAGAATGCCGGCCGGGAAGTTGATGTCATTCATCGAGGGGTTGTAGTAGGCGTTGACCGTTGGCGGCGTCATGCCCCACTCCTTCTCATCCACCGGCGTGCCCAGCTTGGCAAAGTTGTAGTTGCGCTCGTAAACCGCCGAGTGCTGCACGTTGCCCACCAGGTCGGCGCGGGCCACCTTCACGCTGGAATAGTCGCGCCACTTCTCTGGGTAGCCGATTTTGCGGCGGATCAGGTCAAGTTTTTCCTCAGCGGCATTCTTGGTGGCGTCGGTCATCCAGGGCAGGGTGCGAATGTCGTCGCCCAGTGATTTTTCAAGCGCGGTAACCAGCTTCTCCATGCTGTCCTTGGCCTCAGGCGGGAAGTTCTGCTTCACCCAGTCCTGGCCCACGGCCTCGCCCAGCGCACCGTCGGTCATCGACGAGCACATCTTCCAGCGGGCTTCGGGCTCCGTCTGGCCAGAGAGTGTGCGCGAGAAGAAGTCGAAGTTTTCGTCAAAGAAGGCTTGTGAAAGCAGACGCGCCTGGCCGTGCAGCGCGTGCCAGCGCAGGTAGCTCTTCCAGGCGGCAATGGGCTCGGTCTTCACCAGCCCGTCGAGGGTCTTGAAGTAGTCTGGCGTGCCCACGTTGAGCGTGTCGAAGTGGCCAATGCCGATACCCTTGAAGTACGCTGCCCAGTTGAAGCCCGGCGTCAGGGCGGCTATCTCGGCGTTGGTGTAAATGTGATAGACGTTGAGCGGATTGCGCATGTCGGTGCGGCTCATGGAGGCCTTGGCCATGGACGTCTCGATCTCCATCACGGCAGCGGCTTCAGCGGCGGCCTGCTCGGGCGTGTCGCCGGCCAGCACCAGCATCTTCTTCATGTGCTCAATGTACTTGGCGCGAATGGTCTTGAAGCGCTCGGTGTCCACCAGGTAGTAATCGCGATCGGGCAGCGAAAGGCCGCCCTGATAGACCTCGGCAATCTGCTTGGACGAGTCCTTGTCGTCAATGCCGACGCCAAACTCGAAGAAGCCGTCGTCGGTGCCCCTGTTTTCAAGCGTGCTGAGCAGGGCGGGCAGTTCTGCGGCGTTTTTGAGTCCGTCGATCAGCGCCCAGGCGGGCTTGACGGGCGCAGCGCCCTTTTTGTCGGTGGTTGCCGTGTCCATGCAGGCCGCGTAGTAGTCGCCAAACTGCTTTTGCAGGGGCGAGCTGGGAGCCTTGGCGGCCGCGTCCAGCTCCTGCCACAGCAGATAGCGATTGCGCTCGCGCAGCAGCGAGAAGGAGCGCGCCCAGCGCACCTGGTCAGAGGGAACCGGATTGGTCTTCACCCAGTTGCCGCAGGAGTACTGGTAAAAGTCGGTGCAGGGATCGGCGGTTTTGTCCATCGCCGAGGCGTCAAAGCTGGTGATGGTGGCCGGGGGCTTGGGGGCATCGGCCGCCGGCGTCTGCGCCAGCGAAACCGAGGCCGCCAGCGCTACGAGAGAGAGAAGACAAAACTGCTTCATTGCAGGGATCCTCGCGAGAAAGTCGATCGATTGCGTCTACGCTTCCGCCTGACAGCTGGTTCCATAGGGGCCGAGCAAGTCTGCCGCAGGGGTTAAAAAGCGGCGCGCTGGCGCAAGATTGCGTTGCTATGCAGCCTACCATAGCCATATATAGCTTCAGAAGATAGCAAATCGACCATCTGCCGCGGCACGATGACCGCGAACCTTTTTCTGCCAGGTGCGCGCCTGGGAAAGATTGCGGTCTGAAAACAGGGCACAAGAACGCTGTTTGGTTTGACGGGCGTACAGTAATCGTGTACGTTTATTTTGAGAGGGCACTCCTATGGCTGTCGAAACCACCTATACCGCCTTGCGTGCAGGGCTTGCAGGCTTTCTCGATCAGGTGACGGATGACCGTGAGGTTATCTTCGTGCGTCGTCGTGGCGCCCGCGATGTAGCCATCCTTCCCGCCGACGAACTGTCGAGCCTGTTGGAGACGGCACACCTGCTGCGCTCTCCGAAGAATGCCGAGCGGTTATTCGAGGCAATTCGTTGGGCTGAGCAGGGAAGCGGCGAACCGGAAACCGTCGAGAGCCTTCGCCGGTCCGTTGGCCTTGAACCCGCCAAGTGATCCCCGCGATGAGCAAGAAAGCCACACGCGAAGCCGTTTTCTATCCGAAATTTCGTGAAGAACTTCTCTTCTGGGTCAGGACCGACCGCAAGACGGCGCTCCGCATCCTGGAGCTGGTTGAAGCAGTACTCGCCGACCCCTTTGACGGTGTCGGTAAACCGGAGACGCTCAAGCATGAACTAGCTGGCTGCTGGAGCCGGAGAATTACTCAAGAGCACCGTCTGGTCTATAAAGTCACCGCCGAGCGAGTTTATTTTCTTCAGGCGCGGTATCACTACGAGTGAGCTTGTGGAGCTGTTTCAGTGTGCATCGAGTCTTTACAGCCTGCCCCGCCCCCTGCAAAACTGAATTGTGGCCACGCAAACAATTGTCATCCTCGACTTCGGTTCGCAGTACACGCAGCTGATCGCCCGCCGCATTCGCGAGCAGAACGTCTTCTCGGTGGTGCTGCCCTGCACAGCTCCGCTGGCCGAGATCCAGTCTTACAGCCCGTTGGGGCTGATTCTTTCGGGCGGCCCGTCTTCGGTGTACGACGCCGACGCTCCCGCCGCCGACCCCAAACTGCTTGAGCTTGGTGTCCCGATCCTTGGCATCTGCTACGGTCTGCAGTTCATCGTGCATCACCTAGGCGGCAAGGTGCGTCCGGCTCCCAAGCGCGAGTACGGCCACGCCGAAGTCGCCATTGAGAACGCGGCCACGCCGTTGTTCGCCGGGCTGCCGCCGACGTTGGCCGTCTGGATGAGTCACGGCGACGAGGCTCTTGAGCTGCCTGCCGGGTTCCATCGCACCGCCGTCACCTCCAACGCGCTGGCCGGTATCGCCAACGAGGCCCTGCGCATCTGGGCCGTGCAGTTTCATCCCGAGGTGCATCACACGCCGCTCGGACCCCAGCTCCTCAAGAACTTTGTCTTTGCCATCTGCGGCGCGGCTGGCGACTGGACTCCGGCGCACTTCATCGAGAGCACCGTCCAGCAGATTCGCCACAAGGTCGGCGAAGGGCACGTGATCTGCGGTCTCTCGGGCGGCGTGGATTCGTCCGTCGCGGCCGTTCTCGTGCACAAGGCCATCGGCAAGCAGCTCACCTGCATTTTTGTGAATAATGGCGTACTGCGCAAGAATGAGTTCCTGAGCGTGCAGACCAACCTGCGCGAAAAGCTCGGCCTCAACATCGTCGCCGTCGATGCCAGCGAGCGCTTCCTGTCGAAACTCGCCGGCGTGACGGACCCCGAGAAGAAGCGCAAGATCATTGGCGCGGAGTTCATCGCAGTCTTTGACGACGAAGCCAACCGCATCGCGCGCGAAACCGGCGGAGTTGACTGGCTTGTGCAGGGCACGCTCTACCCCGACGTGATCGAGTCCTCCAGCGTCAAAGGCCCCTCGCAGACCATCAAGAGCCACCACAACGTAGGCGGCCTGCCCGACCACATGAAGCTCAAGCTCATCGAGCCCCTGCGCGATCTCTTCAAAGACGAAGTCCGCCGCATCGGCCGCGACATGCAAATGCCGGAAGACGTGCTTGGCCGCCAGCCCTTCCCTGGGCCCGGTCTCGCCGTCCGCATCCTCGGTGAAGTCACGCCGGAGCGCGTGGCCCTCTTGCAGAACGCCGACGAAATCGTCATTGCCGAGATCAAGGCCGCCGGTCTCTACTCCACCATCTGGCAAAGCTTCGCCGTGCTGCTACCGGTCATGAGCGTAGGCGTCATGGGCGATCAGCGCACCTATGCGTACACCTGCGCCGTCCGCGCCGTGCATTCTGAAGACGGCATGACCGCCGACTGGACTCCCTTGCCCTACGAAGTTCTCAAGCGCATCTCCAGCCGCATCGTCAACGAAGTTCGCGGCATCAACCGCGTCGTCTACGACATCACCAGCAAGCCCCCCGGCACAATCGAGTGGGAGTGATCTGCCATCAAGGCAGACGCGCCAGCGGCGCAATTGATCCGGGTGCGGGAGTTTTCTCCTGCGCCCGCATGATTGGCGACGGTGGTACTCCTTCGAATCGCAGTGGATCGCACAATTGATCCTGCCCTAAAAATAGAAGCCCCGTGATAGAAGCACCGTGCCCCATCCATTTCGCAGGCTTTATCGCGAAATGGATGGGAAGCCTACACACTATTTAAGGCAGGATCTATAAAGTATTCGACGGTATTTCACGCTGATCCAGGGAAGCTATTTCTTTTCGCAGGTTTCGCTGAGATTGACGGAAGCCAACGCTACGCTTTCCACAAGATCGAGCGGCCCATCCTTTTGATGGTTATGGAAACTGCACAGCGGCACGATATACCAACGGTCATAGCCAGCGGATTCCTGCACGAACGCGCCCACGTCCGGGCTGTTGACGCACCGCTTTACAGCGCAGGTTGCAGGCACTTTCTGGTGCCGGGCGTTGAAGGCCATCCAGTGACTCAGCCAGGTTCCACACTTGCATAACTTGAAGGCATCGCTGTTTCCATTGATGTTGTAAACCCGCATGGAATCACTCTTTCGTCGTGGGCTAGATTATAGGCTTTGGAAGTAGAACTTACGGGTTTCCCCTCAGGAGCTTCTGAAAAAGTCTTCTATTCCCTATCCCCCGGTCCCTACCTCGCGCCCTTCAACGCGGCCACTTCCTGTGTCAGTGTGTCCAGCCGCGCCAGCAGCTCGGCGTGGTACTTGTCGGCAGCGGAGGGTTCGAAGGGTTCCACGTAAAAGGTGCCGTTCGGTTCCAACTCGCAGCGGCGCACTTGGTGGATGCCCTCAAAGCCCTGGCGGTGGACAATGGCCACCAGCTCTTCGCGCGTCAGCGACTCGCGGTGCAGCGCGCTCTTGTCCACCTGCCCATCGCGGATCAGCACCGAGGCGCGGCCTTCCAGCAGGCGCGTCATGCGCGGGGAGCGGTAGAGCGTGCGCACCAGCAGCCAGTTGATGCCGAGCAGACCAATAGCTCCAACGATGCCGCCACTCACGGAGTTGTCGTCACCGATAATGGCGTTCTGCACGGTGTTTGAGAGCGACAGCAGCACCACCAGGTCGAAGGGGTTCAGCTGCGCCAGCTCGCGCTTGCCGAAGATGCGCAGCAGCACCACCAGCACCAGGTAGACGATGACCGGCCGGGCCAGCTTCTCCAGGATCGGAAGCGGCATCTGAAACATGTGGTCGAAGATGACAGAATGCGGCATATGCCAGAGCATAGCGTGTGCGGCTGACCGGTTTCAAAGAAAACTGCGCAGCGGGCCCGGCTGGAGGCGTGCGCAGCAGCAGTGGATTGAGGTCTATTGATCCGGCCCTCAAATAGTGTCACGCTCTCCCGTCCATTCCGCACAAAACGCGGAATGGACGGGGCACTCAATCATCAGTATTTATGGGCCGGATCAATAGTGCTTCTGTGAGAACTTCACGACCAGATCCACAGTGTGCGTGTCGTCGTTGAGGGTTTGTGTATAGTGGACGGCTGCCGAAGCAAAGACGCGCTCCAGCGCGGGATTGACGCCCTGGGTGGCGAAGAAGCTGCGCACCGCGCCCTCGTTGAAGACGGTTCCTGGCGGTATCTTCCATGCTGCCAGGATGGCCGCGCGGAGATCGTCGCTCACATTTTCAACGGTGAGTTTTCCCATCGCGTACAGCGGGCCCGGCGTAACTGTTACCGCATAACTGACAGTCTGGCTGGCGTGGTCATAACTCGGCGTTGGCTCGACCTTGGGCTGCATGTAGCCGTGGTTGTGATACTGGCGCGCAACGTACTCCCAGTTCTCTTGCACGTGTTGTTGGTCGGCAATATCGCCCGGGCGCAGGCGCGCTTGTTTGTCGAAATCAACCTGCTTCAGCAGCAACTCCGGCGCCAGCCGGATATTGCCCAGCTTGTAGAGAATTCCCGGCGCGAGGTTGATCTCAAAGGGAATCCGGATGCTGTCGGCTGCGGCAACGGCTGCGCCTTTTGGGCTAGCGCGGACCGTTGCCTCCAGATACCCCCGGTCATGGTAGTAGTTGTCCAGATAGGTGGCCATCTGGCTCGGCGTGCCCTCGGCATCGTAGGCTGAGCCGGTTAGATGTGCCAGAATCTGCTGCGCGCCGGCGTCAATTGCGGCTGGAGCGCCCACGACGGCGATGGGGCCAACCACCACCGGTGGATCTGCGATGAAGTAGTTGATCGCCGCTTCCTTTGCCGATCCCAGGCCGGCGGCTGCCACAGCCTGTACGCTTGCCTTCAGACCCTCTTCGGCAAGCATCTTTTCGAGCGCGGCGCGGACATCGTCGTTCACACTGCCATCGCCTGGCACCTTGCCGTGGTAGAGAGGGATCTGTGTATGTAGCTTTGCATCAAGTTCGCCGCCCGCCTTTAGAGGAAGGTTGGTGATCCTGATGGGGAGCAGGTCTGGCGAGGGTGCGAGTTGATAGATCAGGTCCTGGCCGTCGAAGTTATAGGTTAGCTTTGAAAACATTCCTGTGCTCATCAGCGTTTTGGCGTGCTCGCCCATCTCGGCCACGGTGAGCTGGTCGCCGGGCTTCAGTTGAGCCGCGGATAGCAGCTCCTCGCGTGTGTATTCCGGCGCGCCAAGGAACTGGATGGTGCGTGGCGTGTAGACAGGAGCCTGCGCTAAACAGAGGGTAGCGGTGCATGCGGCAATGCCGATGATGAGAGCGGAGGGGATTCTCATGGTGAAAAAGATTAGCAGAGCGGCGCGCGGCCAACTGTATCCAGGTCTGAATGTGGCGGGCTACTTGCCCAGCACCCGGCTTATGCGCCATTTGAGAATGCGCCGGTAGCCGCCGAGAATCTTGGGCAGGCGGGTCCAGGCATAACGGTCGAGCCAGGTGGTGCGTTGTGGCAGAGGAACGGCGGTCTTGCGCAGCTCGTGGAACCATGGTCTGGCGCAGGCGTGCATCCATCGGCCGCCGATGTCCCACGGCTTGGGGCTGCCGATGTAGTGCACGATCGCATCGGCAGGGACTGTGCGCGGGTCTGTTGTTGCCTTTACGGTGGTGTTGAACCGCGTCTCTAACTGGTAACAATCGTTCGCGAATAGAGCGTTCAGCAGGCTCTGGTCGCGGTTTACCAGTTGTGCGCCCCATTTTCTGCCGAAGGCGAACACCTTCTCCGAGCAACCCTGGCGACGCCATTCGATGAGGTTCATCAGCACGACCCCGGCATTGAACGAGGGATCGTCAGGCGCTCTTCCCACGGAGAGCTGAAAGTCCCGGTCCAGCGTTCCGGCCACGACGCCGTCCACGGCAAAGCCGGCCGCATGGGAGCCCATCTCGGCCTCAAAGAGTGGTGCAATATCGATGTTCACGCGGAGATCGGAGTCGAGATACAAAAGGCGGTCTTCATTGACCAGTTCGGGTAGCAGCAGGCGATAGTAGGTGGCATAACTGCCGTGCAGATCCGGAAAGCCGGAAAAGATGCTGGTATCGGCCGTCTCCAGCAGATGGAGGCTATAGTTCCGCTGTGTCTTATCGAGAGTTTTGCGTAGCAGTGCGAGCTTCTGTTCGGTAAATCCTGTCAGGATCAGATAGAACCGCGCGCTATAACCCTCGGCTAGATTGCGCAGCAGCGAGGACATAGCCACATGCAGCGGCACTTCCATGAATTGGTCGGTGCAAAACGCTACTGCTACAGCGCGGTCGTTCGTAGGCTCGTTCACCGGTGTGCAAACCTCCGTGCTTGTTGTTCGCGCCCAGGGATTCGAGGCAGAGGCGCTATGAATGTTTGCGTTGCAGGTGCGAGCGATTGTGCGCGAGTGGCTCTACCTGAGACGAAGCGCCAAGATCGGGCAAGAACTGCGGACTCTCAGTCCGGGCCCACGAGGCCGATCTTGAGTGAAGACTATCCGGAAGCTGGTAGCTTGTCCAATGAGGCGTTTGCAGTGTTCGAAATGTGCCGATTGCGCCAAGCTGATGGAACTGACTATTGCCCTTCAATAGTGTGTAGGCTTCCCACCCATTTCGCGATAAAGCTTGCGAAATGGATGGGGCACGGTGCTTCTATTTTGAGGACCGGATCAATAAGCCATAAAGCTCGGCAAAAAAGACCAGTGACTTTACCGTGTGAGGAGAGATTAACAGACAGGCAGACGCGGCAAAGGTATTGTCGAGGCAGTGTGGCGTGTGCCACAGCATGGCGGCAAAACGCGCTTCTGCTACATTGAAGAGGTCGCGTCGCGAGCCGTGCAAGCGCCCGCTTGCAGCGGCTTTTAATCTTCATTTCATAGGTCTCGATTTAACTGACAAAGGGGCAATCCAGATTGGCTACAGAACCAAACCTCATGCCGGCATTGCTGGCTCCGTTTCGCATTGAACCGCGCTTCGACTACCGTCCGTGGGGTTTTCGCGACCTGCGTCCGTGGTTTGATCGCGCCATAGCCGCGGGCGAGCAGCCGATCGGCGAGGCGTGGTTGACGGGCGATGCCAACCTGGTTGCCACTGGCCCGTACGCCGGCAAGCGGCTGGACGCGGTCTTTGCTGAAGCGGGCTTCGCGCTGCTGGGTGCGGGCGCTCCTTCAACGGCTTCGCCCCTGCTGGTAAAGGTGCTGTTTGCCGCCGACAAGCTCAGCGTGCAGGTGCACCCTGACGACAAGATGGCGCAGAAGTATGGCGACCCGCGCGGCAAGACCGAATGCTGGTATGCGCTGGCTGCTGAGCCGGGCGCGCGCGTGGCTTTGGGGCTCAAGGCGGGCGTGACGCTTGAGCAGGTGGAAGCCGAAATCAAGGATGGCACGCTTGAAGCCAGCCTGAACGCACTGCCGGTCGAGGCCGGCGACATGATTTTTGTGGATGCGGGCACGGTTCATGCCATCTGGCCCGGCGCCATCATCATGGAGACACAGCAGAACTGCGATTTGACCTATCGTATGTTCGACTACGGACGTCCGCGTGAGCTGCACGTCGCCAGGTCGCTTGAAGCCACCAAACTGGTTACCCGCGCCGGCAAGGTTGCGCCCATCCAGCAGAACGGCCGCACCGTGCTCATCGACGTGGAGTACTTCCGCGTGGAGCGCGTGCCGGTGGCAGAATCGATCACGGCTGAAGCACTGAAAGTCGGCAGCCAGCCGGGACTGAGCTATTTGTTTGTTGCTGCCGGTTCGGCGCGGATTGAAGGCGATGGGTTTGACCCGTTCGACCTGGGCCCGCGCGCCATTGCGGCAATTCCAGCGGCCGCGCCCAACTTCACAGTGCGCAACCTGGGCGGTCTCGATCTGATCCGCATCACTCCCAACTGGCCCCAGGAGCCAAGCCGATGACACAGCCCGCATGGCGTGAATCCGTGGTCGCGTTTATCCAGGCCGAGGCTCAGCCGGTGGACAAGTACGGCCATCAGCCGCGCCTGTATGCGCTGGCCTGCCAGCTCGGCAAAGGGATTGAATACGACGACGACATCGTGTTTGCAGCCGCCTGGATGCACGACCTGGGTGTGTTTCTCGGCCATCGCCCGGAAGATCCCGATGAGCTGAAGCGCTGGGACCATGTGCCCTACACCATGGCGCGCACGCGCGAGTTGCTGGCGCTGTGGGGGTTTCCGCCTGAAAAGCTGGAAGGCGTCCTCGATGCCATCCGCACCCATCAGCCGCACGACGATCCGCGGTTGATAGAGGCGATCCTGCTGCGCGATGCCGACATGCTTGAGCAGTTGGGAGCGGTGGGCATTCTGCGCGCAGTATGCAAGGTGGGCCGCGACACGCGCTACGAGACTTTTTCATCCGTGGCGCCGGTTCTGCGCAAAGCTGTAAATGAACTGCCGGGCAAGCTGCGTCTAAGCAGTACGAAGGAGATTGCAGTTTCCCGAATTGAAACTCTCAGGGCCTTTCTGACCGAAATGGAACATGAGGCTGGAGGACTACTCTATTAGACTGAAAATGGACCGTATTTGTGCCTGACTGCACCGCAGTTAGGGCGCCTGGGCAGTGCAAGACCTTCTGTCTTGGAATTTTTTGCCGCGTTCAAGCATTGTTCCCCGGCATGTTTTCGGTCCGGGGGCTTCCATGTACAAAGGAGATCCGCATGAGGCCCAAGTTTTTCCTCTCTGTACTCTTCATGGTTCCTGCATTCATTCTTTTCAGTGGAAATCCGGTTTCGGCACAGGTAGCTCCAGCGGCAACTGAGGTTGGTTTGCCGTTGATGGTGGGCGGAGGCCTGGCGGACGACAACATCGACTTCGGCGCGGGCCGCAGAATGGAAGGCATTTCGATCTGGGCTGACTGGGACCTGACCGGTCACAAGTTCGTGCCCAAGGGGCTTGCACTGGAAGCCGAGGCCAGAACCATCCGCTTCGGCATTCCGCAAGGCTTCTCGCAGATGAGGGAAGAGACGGCGCTGGGTGGGTTCGTCTACTCATGGCGGCGTTATCCCAAGCTCCGTCCGTTCGCCAAGGGGTTGGCTGGCATCGGCAGCATCGATTTTCCGCCTTATCCCCGTTATGGGCACGATACGCGGGCGATCCTGGTTCCAGGTGGCGGAGTTGATTACCGGGTCTACGACCGGGTTTGGGTTCGCGCTGAGTACGAGTACCAGATATGGCAGAAGATGTTCGGCAATGACAGCCTTACGCCGAACGGTTTCACCATCGGCGCTTCGTATAACTTCCGCCACCACACGACGTTCCGCTAGGTTTTTGGCAGTATCCGCCCCGCCGTTCCTGCTGAGGACGGTGGGGTTTTCTATTTCTGCCCGGCCATCCCGATTTGCGTTCCCGCCTGTTTCGGGCAAGAATCGATTACGTCATGAACCTTCAATTTTCTTTACCCTCCAAACTTCGCGGCGTCTTTGATCAGACGGCCGCCGACTGGCAAGCCAACTCCACGCTGGACCGCTTCTGGCGGAAAGACGCCACGCTGTGGACCTCGGATGGCGAGGAGAAGTGGCTTGGCTGGATCAACATTGTCGAGCGGCAGCAGGCCAACCGCGAGGCCTTTGTCGCGCTGGCCGCCGACGTAAAGCAGGCTGGCTTCAAGCACCTGGTGCTGCTGGGCATGGGCGGCTCCAGCCTTTGCCCTGAGGTGCTGGCCTTCACCTTTGGCACGCAGCCCGGCTTCCCGGTGCTGGCCATTGTGGACTCCACCGACCCGGTGCAGGTGAAGGCCGTGCGTGACAGCGTCAACCTGGCTGAGACGCTGGTGATTGTGGCCTCGAAATCTGGCTCTACGCTGGAGCCCAACGTGCTCAAGCAGTATTTTTTCACAGAGATGCAGAAGGCTGTGGGAGCCGACAACGCCGGTAGCCACTTTATCGCCATCACCGATCCAGGCTCGAAGATGGAGCAGGTGGCGCGTGGGGACAACTTCCGTCAGATCTTCTTTGGCGATCCGGAGATCGGCGGCCGCTTCTCGGCGCTGTCGAACTTCGGCGTGGTCACGGCTGCGGCCGCAGGCCTCGACATCGACAAGCTGTTGGCGGCTGCTGCTGCCGCGGTTGCCGATGCCAAGAAGCCATTGGACAGCAATCCGGCCGCCAAACTCGGCCTGTTGCTGGGCGTGGCCGCCAATGCTGGCTGCGACAAGCTCACGATCTTTGCCTCGCCAGAGATCCACGACCTGGGCGCATGGATGGAGCAGTTGGTGGCCGAATCCACCGGCAAGCTGGGCAAGGGCGTCACACCGGTTGACCGCGAAACCATCGGCGCGCCCGACGTCTACGGCTCCGACCGCCTGTTTGTTTATCTGCGCCTGGATGGAACCAGCGATGCGAGTCTTGACGCCAAGGTGGCCGCGATTGAAGCCGCTGGTCGTCCGGTGGTGCGCATCGGCCTCTCCGATCGCTACGGCATCTTCGGCCAGTTCTTTACCTGGGAGGTAGCCACGGCCGTCTGCGGCGCGGTGATGGGCATCAACCCCTTCAACCAGCCGGATGTGGAGTCGGCCAAGATTGAAACCCGCGCCCTTACCTCGGCCTACGAAGAGACGGGCAAACTGCCGGAGAGCACGCCGTTCCTCACCGATACGGGCGTGGAACTCTACGCTACCCCAGCCTATGCGGCCACGCTCACGGCTGCCGCACCGACTCTCACGCTGGCCGGCATCGTGAAGGCGCACATTGCCCAGATCAAGGCTGGCGACTACTTCGCCTCGCTGGCGTATCTGCCCATGTTCGCCGAGCACGAAGCCGCCATCCAGAGCTTCCGGCACAAAGTGCGCGACGCCAAAAAGGTGGCCACCTGTCTCGGCTTTGGACCGCGCTTTCTGCACTCCACCGGCCAGGACTACAAAGGCGGGCCGAATACGGGCGTCTTTTTGCAGATCACCGCAGCTCATGCGGCCGATCTGGCCATTCCGGCGCAGAAGTTCAGCTTTGGTATTGTCATTGACGCGCAGGCGGCGGGCGACTTGGCGGTTCTGGAGGCGCGTGGACGCCGTGCTCTCCGTGTGCACCTGACCGGCGACGTATCAGCCGGATTGGCCACGCTGAACGCGGCCTTTGAGCAGGCGCTGGCCTGAGACGGGCGCGCCGCAACCAACCCGCGAGGTATGAAACGGTCTGGGTGCCCCATCCTTCGCGTACTTTGCGAAGGGTGGGATAGCAGACATTTTGCTACCGTTCTCTGTTTAGTTGTGTCGGCACGCTACGCTTGTTTTGTGTCAGGGCACGACTTTAGTTGTGCCATAAACCGCAAAAGAAATCACTGCATACATTTTCCTTGTCATAAAGGCAGCGGATAGCCTTTATGACTCCTGATGCCCACATGTTTGTTGCTGGTACCAACTTACGCCCGCCCGGCAAACTCGCGCGTCTCGGTGTACACGCGCACCTTCTCGCCTTCCTGGACGTAAAGCGGCGCCTTGATCTCCAGCCCCGTCTCCAGCCGCGCCAGCTTGGTTACGTTGCCGCTGGTGTCGCCGCGCGCGCCCGGCTCCGTGTAGGTCACCGTCAGCTCCACCTGCGCAGGCAACTCCAGACCAATCGGGTTGCTGTTGTACTTCATCAGCTTCACGATCGCGCCCTCCACCAGAAACTCCAGCGCCTCGCCCATCATCGCCTTGGTCAGCGGCAGCGTATCGAAGCTGGTCTGATCCAGAAAGTACGAGCCGTCGCCGTCGCTGTAAAGGTACGACGCTTCCACGTCTTCCAGGTCCGGCTCCTTGAACTTCTCGCCAGCCTTGAACGTCTTGTCGAAGACCGCTCGCGTCAGCAGGTTGCGCATCTTCAGCCGCACCAGCGTCTGTCCACCGCGCGCCGTCGGCGTCGATACCTCCACGTCCATGCAGTAGTAAGGGACGTTCTCCATCTCGAAATACATCTTCCGCTTCACGTTGATGGCTTCAATTACGGATGCCATGAAAAATCCTCTTCCAATCTCAATCTCTCGAGCCGCGCCAACCACGCACAGCTCCCCGTCCATTATAGGGGGCCGCCTGCGCAGGCAACCCCGATGGGTTCCTGTAGAAGGTCAAGAGGTTGTTCCATCGCCGGATCGGCCGGGTGCCCCATCCTTGTCCGCGCTTTTGCGGGCAAGGGTGGGAAAGCACGAACCCCACCAACCTGCCCCCACGTTTGACTCCCCCCAACCCCCTCTGCGAAACTTCGGCCCATGCGCTACACAGGAAAGATCGATCGCGCCGAAGATCGCAAGATCCGCCAGAGCAACACCACCATCTATCGTTGCTGCCATCTGCCCATCTGGATATGGGTTTACTTCCTCACCCCCGGCCCGCTCACGTTCTCGCTCTTTGCGCACGGTTTCAGCCGCTGGAATCTTACCTGGCTCCTCACCGTGCTCTGCGGCGTCTTCATTGCCGGGTACTTTGAGCAGTTGCCAGGCTGCGAAACCCGGCCTTACATCCTGCGCTTCAACGAAGACCGCCCCAACCCGCTCTATCGCAAGGTCTGCTACACCTTCGCCTGGAACGCGGCCATCAACTTCGCGCTGCTCAACCTCATTGGCCTCATCTACGCGGTCTTTACCGGCCGGTGGATCATGAGCCAGCTCTATCACTTCGCCTACTTCCCGATCCTGGCCATCGTGCTGGTGCTCGGCCTCTTCGGCAAGCTGCCGCGTGTGGGCCGCTCGACCAAGAACGAAGGCGTGGAGCGCCGCTACTTTTACGGCACGGTCTGGTCCGTCACCATTGCCCAAACGGTTCTTCTGATCCTGTGGAAGGCGCTGCCCTACGACTTTGCGCATTCCTTTGCGGGCAGTGTCACCAAACTGGTTATCTACATCGCAGTACTGTCCGCCATGGGCCTTGCCGCCTGGGATGGCAAGCTGCCACGGACGCGGCCGATTCTGCCGGGTGAGGTGATCAGGGACTAAGGAACCTCTGATTAAGTTCTGTTTTCCGCCTACATTGCCTCAGGGCTAAAGCCCATCCCTGATCCCGCTGCAATCGGCCCGACTAAAGCCGTGCCCTGTTACAAAGCAAAAACTCTATTCGGCGCGTTGAAGGCAAGTCTGAGCTAACTTGATATTCATTATCGTGAGATGGGTGGGAAGCCTACATACCATCCAAGGTTCGGATCAATATGCAATCAACGAGTTCGCCGCCAGACAAGCGCGGCTCCCCCAGAAGCGATTCATGCGGCCCAGAGGAATCTTCGCTCCAACTCCAACCACCCCATCGCTAACTGCAACGCCCACCGCACCCCGCCACAAACTGAGAACTGCAAACTGACAACCGAGAACTGTGCAACTACAATGCCAGCGAACGTCTTTGAACATCGAAAGGGCTTCCGTATGCGGCAGATCTTCAACCTTGGTTTCAGTGCTCTCCTCCTCGCCTCCGCCGCGCTCGCACCTGCGCAGGACACCCGCGTCGTTAAGGAACCCGTCATCCCTCCCGCCTGCACCACGCTCGTTGCCCAGTTGCGGTCCGGGGGCTCTGATATCAGCGAGCCTGACGCCGACGCGGGCGGCAGCCCCGCCACCACCGCCGAGGCCAAATACGAGCTCAATGCCTACCTGGCCGCGCACGACAAGGAATCCCCGCTCGACACCGCGCGCATTCAAAATGCAATCGACACCTGCGGCAAAGGCCGTGGCGTTCTGCTCCAGGCCAACGGTACGCGCAACGCATTCCTCACCGGCCCGCTCCAACTTCGCGCAGGCGTAACGCTCATCGTCGACAAGGGCGTCACGCTCTACGGTTCGCGCAACCCGGCCGTCTATGAGACCGCCCCTGGGAGCTGCGGCGTCATCACCCGCCCCGCGCACGTCATGGATCACGTAGACATGAACGGATGCAAGCCGCTCATCTCCGTCGATCACATCTCCGGCGCAGCCATCATGGGCGACGGCATTATTGACGGCCGCGGCGGCGAACGCATGTTGGGCAAGGAGATCAGCTGGTGGCAGCTGGCCGAGCTCACCCGCCCCGGCTACGGCCATCAGGTCTCGCGCCTGATTGAGGCCGACTCAGCCGATAACTTCACCCTCTATCGCATCACTCTCAGGAACTCCCACAACGCCCACGTCAACTACAACAACGGCGACGGTTTCACCGTGTGGGGCGTCAAGATCGACACGCCCAAGCGCAACGCCCGCAATACCGACGGCATCGATCCCGGCAACGGCGCCAAGAACATCACCATCACCCACACCTACATCCGCGCCGGCGACGACAACATCGCCATCAAGGGCGGTCCCGGCGGCGTAAACAACATGACTGTCAGCCACAGCCATTTCTACTGGGGCCATGGCATGGCCGTCGGCAGCCCAACCATTGGCGGCGTCGGCCACCTGCTGGTCACCGACCTCTCGCTGGACGGCATGGACAACGCCATCCGCATCAAATCGAATGGCTCGCGCGGCGGGCTCACGCACGATGTGCTCTTCGACAACGTCTGCGTCCGCGACTCCAACAACCCCATCGTGCTCGACACCGGCTACACCGGCGGCGGCGACGTGAAGGGCGACCATCCGCCCACCATGCGCGACGTGACTCTGCATAACGTCCGCGTCTCCGGCGGTGGAAAGATCTCCTTCAACGGCTACTCGCACGACTACCGCATCGGCGTAAAACTCGACGGCGTCTACCTCACCGGGGACGCCGACTACAGCTACACCGTCAACCACGCGGATCTGGTACTCGGTCCCGGCGTCGTGAACCTGAAGCTACCTGCAGGAACAGACTCAACCATGCAGGGAACCCCGGCCGCACAAGGCACGCCAGCCTCCTGCGAAAAGATGTTCGTGCCGTTCCCGGTGGAGTAGGGGATTGCTTTCGTTTGCAGCAGAGGCGTCTCGTTTGCAAGCGTTGTTTCGTTCGCAGGAGAGGTGTGTCGCAGAGTCCACTCGGCGTGTGGCCAGGCTGCTCTGAGTTGAGCAAATAGAGACATTCAGGAGTCCCACCGGAGCGTAATCATGGGCAGAACATACGCGAAGAACTGCTTGCCCATAGACTCCAAGCCCTACCGTACGAAAGGACCCCATCATGCCTCCTCCCAAGAAAGCCCCCAAGAAAGCCGCAAAAAAAACAATTAAAAAGGTAGCAAAGAAGGTCGCCAAGCATCATCCTGCCCATGATCAGGGCAGTGACCTGCGGCGGGCTTACGAACATATGAGCCGAGTCGAAATCCTCCAGAGCTGCCACGCCCCCCTGAAGCTCTCTGACGCCAAGGCCGTAACCGCACTGGCGACAATGGCCCGCCAGCAATTGCAGACTGGCAGCAATAAAGAAGCCGCTAACCTGCTGAGAGGTTCGGAGCACCTGAGCTTTGCCGCCCTCGCAGACGAAGGCTCCGATAAGATTCAGCTTTCGGACGAACTTGTGCAGTCGATTACCGAACAGTTCGATGAACTTTCCGAAAAAGCAGACAAGCACTGGGAAGAGCACGAAGAAGGCCCTGCCGTACTAACCGCGGTCTATGAGAAATTACGCAAAAGCGCAGCCAAGGCGCTCAAGCATGGAGCCTACTATCAAGCGTTGGAACTTGCACGCGCGGCAGAGGCTTTGGCTCATGTCAGGTGGGACGGGCCGCACAAACTCGAAGACGGAAAGAAACCTCGCAAGCTCACCGCAGTGTAGCCGCACGTCGAAATGCTGAGCGCAGCACGTATTGCGGTCACACTGGCGATCTTTGCCGCCATGGTTGCTCTGGTGGTCATTCGCCCTCGCAGATGGAACGACGCCTGGTGGACGACGCTCGCGGCAGCGACGATGCTGGCTCTGGGCCTCGTCACGCCTCACCAGGCCATTGGCTCGGTGCTGGCCGCGAAGAGCGCCTTGCTATTTCTGCTTTCGCTGCTCGCGCTCTCCCTGCTGGTTGGCAAGAGCGGCTTCTTCGATTGGGCCGCAATTCGCTGCGCGCGCGTCGCTCAGGAAGATGCGCACGCGCTCTACCGGAATGCGTTCATCGCTGGCGCGATCGTTACCGCCGTGTTGTCACTTGACACAACAGCAGTAATGCTTACTCCCGTGCTGTTAGCTCTGGTAAAGAGGCTCAAGGTTCCGGCGGCGCCGTACGTGGTGCTATGCGCGTTTGTTGCCAATGTGGGTTCGCTACTGCTGCCGATCAGCAATCTAACCAATCTCCTTTTTGCAGACGCCTTCAGCCAGACCTTTGCAGCTTTCGCGGCCAGGATGATCGTGCCCCAACTCGTCGCGCTGGTCACAACATACGCGATCCTGCGCTGGCACTTTCGCCGGGAACTGCCGAGCAGCTTTAGCGGCGAGAGCTTGCCTGATCCGGCGAGCGCGGTTCCAAATCATTTCTACTTCGTGGGCTGCATCGCCGTCCTCACGGCCGTGCTCATCTGTTACTTCCTTGCGCCGCTGATGGGGCTTGAACCTTACGTCTTCGCCTTCGCAGGCAGCGCGGTGCTGGCGATTGCCGGGTTGCTTGCAGGGCGCGTGCACGTGCGAACGGTACTGGAACTCTCGTGGGACATCTTCCCTTTTGTCATCGGACTCTTCATTGCCGTGCAAGGGCTTGAGAACCTGGGCATTGTCGGCCTGACTTCTGGATGGCTTGCGGAGATGAGAGCGGGATCGCAGGAGAAGTTCCTCGCTGCCGCGGGCACCACGGCGTTCGCCTCGAATATTGTGAACAATCTCCCCGCCGCGTTGATCGCGCGCAGCGTACTGTTGCGCTCCCATGCCCACACGGGCAATGTTCTTGCCTCGCTGATTGGCGCGGACGCAGGACCGATGATTACTCCGTTCGGTTCACTGGCAACGATGCTTGTCCTGGGGTTTGCGCGCCGCGATGGAGTCGAAGTGCGCGCCGGTCGGCTGGTGCTGCTCGGCTTGTGGGCCGTGCCGCTCATCGTGGTCCTGACGACCCTTACGCTCGCCCTCAGCTTCGCGCTGGTGCGGTAACAATTGCTTTCGGCAAACGCCCTTCAGTTTATTGATCCGGCTCTTCAATAGTGTGCAGGCTTCCCACCCATTTCGCGATAAAGCCTGCGAAACGGATGGGGCACGGTGCTTCTATTTGATGGCCGGATCAATAGAAGACTTCAGCGCCGCGAAGGAATAGATTTTGCTGCTGCAATGATCGGCCTGCCCTATGGCGTTGGCTTCCGGTTTCGCTTCAGGGCGTCACGTCGATGCGGTGCTGCACGTGCAGGGGCAGCTCAACGCCCTTGCCATGCTCCGGCTGGCTGCCACCGATGAACAAACGATAGACGCCCGGCTCCACGCTGCGATTGCCGGCGCTATCCACCAGGCTGAGCGCGCGCGCGTCCAGCGTGAGGCTGACGGTGCGCGTTTGCCCTGGAGCAAGATGCACCTTTTGGAAGCCCACCAGCTTGCGCAGCGGCGCGCCGGCCACGCCGTGCGGAATCAGATAGCACTCCACCACCTCATCGGCTTCGCGCCCATCGGTCGTGGGGTCGAGGCTGGCGAACCGAGTCGCGTTGGTCACATCCACGGAGAGGGTAATAGGCTGGCCGGTGGTCAGATCGCCCTCAAGCTTGCCGTTGGCATAGGTGAAGCGCGCGTAGCTAAGGCCGAAGCCGAAGGGATAGGCGGGCTTGCCGCTGAAATAGCGATAGGTGCGGCCGCGCATGTCGTAGCTGGCAAAAGGCGGCAGTTGCTGCGTATTGGCGTAGAAGGTGA